>Ga0181465_101241_pt1 | contig 10980 bp, 10 predicted proteins | sample InSIn3gowninarea_FD_119076 | JGI IMG/M metagenome (GOLD analysis project Ga0181465, IMG submission 119076) | Clean room microbial communities from NASA Spacecraft Assembly Facility at Jet Propulsion Laboratory, Pasadena, California, USA -... ...
TTAATTAAGGTTTACACTATTTAATAGTCTTTGAAACATTTCCACATGAGATTTTATTAAGGGGCATTAAACCATAATTTATGAAGGGTTGACTAGGCAGGGAGATTGAAATTCCTGGGATGAATGAGATTATGCATTTTATATGCATACTGTTGGTATTGTCGGCTTGGCCCGGCATCAATTTGGTATTAGAGCAGAATTATGGTTGAGACATTTGGTAAAGCAGCACAAAGAAATTATGTGTGAAAATTTCTTTTGAAAAGAATTTAGAACAAAGTTATGTTTTAAGATGTGTATGTAGGCAAGAGGAGATCAGATTCTAATCTGACAAACAGTAGGCACACAGAGATAAAGTATATCAGAATATTGGGAGAACTTGCAGATGCAAAGAAACAGAGAATAATCCATTCAAAGTGTAGGTGAATGGTAGAACAAGATCATGTAGAGGTATTGCTGCAGCTTGCAAAGGAAATTCCACAGAGGATGTGGGTAGAATTGCTAAGGGATAAAAGAAGCAGGTAAACGTTTATAAAAGAAAGCAAAATTTGGTAGAACCTTGAGGAATTTCAACAGAGGTTGGATAAAGAGGACAGTTGTGTTCTTAGAAGGTGTGAATGAGTTGAAGCCTAGAAGGAGCAGAGACAAGTGCTCAAAGGAGGTTCCAAAGATAGCAAACCAAGAGCTTTCCAAAAGACCAAGTATGGAGGAAAGCTTGGTGAGGTAAGTGGCAGTACGGAGGACTTGCTGTTGCAGATGCTTTAATGCAGCTCATAGTGAATGAGTGAGGAACTCATAGAGATGGAGAAGAAGATGACTACTGATAGTCATAGTGGAGGTTCTGAAGGAAACCACAGTAGAAGAAAAGTGAAGTAGGAGAATGCCAAGGAAAATGGCAAGAGGATGAGTCAAGAGGAAATTAACAAAGAGATTGCTGAGATGAAAGAACAACTCAATGTATTAATGATGATACTTGAGGAAAGCCAAAGGCTAGGTTGGGTCTTGAAGAAAAAGCTAGTGAAGTGGCATAATTTACAGAGAAGGCTACGACAGAAGCAAGTAAAGTGGCTGATGGAAAACCTTAGAGAAGCTGAGTTGGAAATGGAAGTGTCCATTTGTGAACCAGAGCAGGGTGAAGTTATGGGTGAAGATGAAGACTTGAAGACTAAAACTTCAAGTGAGACCAAAGGGTCACATGATCTTAATCTGCTAATTTGTGTATGTTTGTAGGTGAAACATGTGAAGAAGTAAAATTTAATGATATTGACATAAAGGAGGAAGAAGAAATGCATAATCTAAATTATGTTCTGAAAGAAAAAGTAGAGAAGGATATCAAGCAATCAAGTGAGGGACTTGATGAGATTGAAGAGAAGACCATTGAAATATTTTTGCATCATGTAAAGGACTTGGAGCAGTAGGAGGACTTGGTGATTGAATCATCAAATGAGATCATGATGTCTTGTGGTTTTACAACTGACAAGTTGTGTGTGAATGCAGGTATTGCAGAAGACAAACCATCTTATGGAACTGTCTTGAATGAAGCGGAAATTTGCCAAGTAAAGTATGATGATGTTTGTCTTTCAAATGCAGATCAAGTTGAGTTATTACAACAAAAGGAGTTCATAAATTACTTTCTTAGTGTAAGAAATATCTTTAGTAGAGATGAGACAATCATGTCTTATGATAAGGAATTTTCTATTGATGAGGACAAAGAGGAATTGATTTTCTTAAATGGCCAAAGGGAGAGTGATGGACAGACATCTAAAACTATCACAGAGCTGGAGGATCAGAATTTTATTCTAATCAAGAATGAAGAAGTAGTGTCAACAAGAAGTTATACTTGTGACAAAGCAGAAGATAGTGAGGATTGTACAAAACTTTTAGAAGAAATTCCAAGTGAGATGGAAAATTTATGGCATGAGTTAAGTCTTCTGGAGAAAAGGCTAGAAAACCAAAACGTAAGTATTCAGGTTATAAAATCAGAACTGAATGAGAATGAAGAAGTTCACTATAGTGGACAAGGACAGGAAGACATCATTGAAATAGATGGTGTGGAGGAGATACTAGCTGACAGTCTCGTGAATTTTGTTGAGAATTCAAATCAGCATACTGATGTGCTGACAGAGGAGGAAGAATCAGAGCAGCATATTGATGTGTTACCAAAGGAAGAAGAGGCATTGAGGCCTTATGTTTTTTATTTTAATAATTGTTTTGTGAGTGCAGGTTTAGTTGTAGATGCTGGAAAAAAATTGGCATAGATGAGCAACCAAATAAAAATGAAAGAGGAAAATTTTGTGGAAGTATTTAATCCATGGAACAGAGATGTTCAATTGCTGGAAAGAATGTTGGACAATCAAGATTCAATACAGAAAGAGATAATCATGAAAGAGGGTAAGGATGAAATGGAGGCAAAACAAGTAAAAATAAGCAAAGAAAAAGTAAGCGTAGGAAAAAGAGTAAGTGATAGAATTCGACAACTTCAAAGAGAAGAACACTAGTTTGAAGAGTTAGTAGACAACAGCAACAACCTGAAACAAAGAGAAAGAGGTAACAATAAGTAGCAAAGTATGGACCAGCCCAAGGATGTGCTGGAAATGGAAATTGAAAAACTATGGCAGTTGATGATGAAACAATCCATATGGAGAAGATTGATAGCAACAGAAAGGATGATCAATCAAAACTTGAACCTGATTGACAAGGAGAGAAAAATAAAACAGAAGACAGTAGACATACAGCAATAGCAAAGGCGCGGAGCATTCAGACAACTACAAACTAAAGTTTGGAACCCTGGAGGTTTTCTATCAACATATGAAGACACATGATCAGGAGATCATGAACATTTTCTACTTTGGGAGTCTGATGCAAGAGCATTCAACTCAACAATATCATTGTATTTTAGTAGAGATAGGGGGTCTTGTATTTTAAGGAAGTTGGTTTCCTAAGTGTTGAATTAATGTAATTACTTAGGTTTTGAGTGATTTTAATGAAAATAGGAATTAATTAAGTATTGTGAAGCATATTGTAGTTCTCGAATGTAGGAGAACATGAGAGAATTAGGATAGTTGAGAGATTGAGAGATTTGAGAATTAATTGTAAAGCTTAGATTAGGAGCTAGTTCATGATTTTGTGGATTAGAGAGGATCCTTAGAGATAAGGAAGAGATTTTAGGGTTTTGTTGAGAAGTTTATGGATCTAAACCATGAATTGGTTGTAGAATCCTTTTGTATAAATGTAAGCCTAAAAAGCATAGTCAGGGTTAGCTAGTTAGTCAAGAAAAGTTAGTAGTTAGAGGTTTGATTGTAAGCCTACAGGTAGATTGTGAAACAGAGGCCAATGGTATTGGAAATCAAGCCTGAGAGAAGAAACTGTGTAAATATGTGTTTATTAATACAAACAACTCAATTCTGAGTTTATGTTTGTGTATGGAGTAATTTATTTATAATCTGTGTGTGAACTAGAGTAAGTTCTATGTAACAAAATTTGCATGTGTAGAATCAGAGGCGAAATACAGAGAAGAGTAACAAAGAGGTGTTACGGCTTTGTACACACCAACAATACAGGAGGAACCGTTTAATGTTACAGTCAAGGTGAAGGAAGCATAAAAGCGTGAATGGAGTTAAGCTCAGGAGGAAGTTGTGATGCAGAACAACTAAAGATCAGAACCCTGGAAGAAACCCAAAACCACAAGATCACTAAGAAATGACATAAACGTGAAGTAGGAAGAAAAGAACGAGAACCGTCAGATATTTTATATCGACGAATATGAATGATAGAAGAAGAATGGCAGAGGAATAGACCGTGGGGATTAGGAGTGTGCAGATGTTTTGATCATGGCTAAAGGCCCGCACTCAATCACAACCGTCGATCTAAATCTCAAACGCTTACGTCACAGTCAATTACGGGGGTTGAGTTGTTTGGTAATCCATGTGTTAGTTGAAGGGCCGCAGACCGTTGGATCACTCTTGATGTTGACCATTGGATTAATATCACATCGCATCATTCATGAGTGAATGAACCCTAGCCGGGAGAAATTACGATATGCGATGTGCGATGATCGGGTGACTATCAACCATCGGATTGAATGGTAAGATCAACGGCGTAGAGTGAAGCGCCTATGCAAAAAGGGAAAGTAAACATGCGAAGTCAACGTGGGACCGATTGTTGTTCAAATACCAATTGTTGTTTAGTTGTTGTTCAATTGTTGTTCATTTGTTGTTCAGTTGTCGTTCAATTGTTGTTCAATTGTTGTTCAGTTGTTGTTCAGTTGTTGTTCAATTTATGTTCAATTGTTGTTCAATTGCTGAGCAGACCCAAGAAGTGTATGGATGCAAGTTTAAGTTTGTTTGAGTTCCGAATGATGAATGGAAATCGCGCAGCAACCATTGATCTGAGGAAGTGAAATCGATGATGGAGATTGAACGGATAAAGGTGGGCCTCGGAAAATGTGTCAAGGCCATGGAAAAAGTGGAAAGGTAAGGTTGATGCGGTTTATGTATATTTCTATTATATGAGGTTATTATAGAAATAAATCGGATTAAGGGCAATTAACCATGGTATGATTAGTGTTGAGTAAATCCGAGACTAGTGTAAGAGGGTATGTTTAATATGCGTGGGTTTAAGAATTAACCAAAGTTTATGAGGGTTGAATTAGATTTGGTTGGAGAGGTTAATTAAGGTTTAGACTTTTGAATAGCCTTCGAAACATTTTTGCGTGAGATTTTATTAAGGGGCATTAAACCATAATTTATGAAGGGTTGACTAGGCAGGGAGATTGAAATTCCTGGGATGAATGAGATTATGCATTTTATATGCATACTGTGGGTATTGTCAGCTTGGCTCGGCATCAGAGCCTAAGGAAAACAAGATCTCCAAAACTCAGAAAAAGGTTCCGTAAGATAATCTTAGGAAACACCTTAATTAAATTAATTAACCATCATTTAAATTTAATTTTTCCTAAGTATAACTTAGGAAAACAGGTTAATTAATGGGAATTAATTAAGGAAAGTCGAGAATGCTTTAGAGACTCACATGGATCGATTCTAAGATGATATTAGTCATTGATGAGGATCTAATCATGGTCGTTGAAGCTCCAACAAGAGATTATAAGAGTAAGTCGATGGGATGAAATGAGATATAATTAGCACAAAAGGGAAGCGAGTTCCTTAGTAGATTGAGTTATCCAATTGTAGAGTTTTAGCAAGGAAGTGAGTCCGAGCCAGAAGAAGGAAAGCATTAGTGATTGAGGGAGCAACAACAAAGTTTTCTGGAGGATTTTCCAGTGTCATAGAGTCAGTAGAAGTGAGGCCGCAATATTCCACAAAGAAAGTCATTCAGGTGGTGCGAGTTACCTAGTCTAGTTTAACTAATTACCAAGAAGGGTTTGGATCAATTGTCAAAGTCTAGAAATACACTCTGGAAGGTAGAGAAATTTTTTCTAGTGGAAGGAGGAGACTATATGACCTAGTTTGGAGAAGTTACAGAGGTTGTACAAACCACAGAGGCCAACAATGTGAGTAACCAAAGAGGTAGTGCAAACAAGCTAGAGGGAGGCCGAGTTGTTTGGTAGAGGGATAATTTAATTATTTTGGTGAGATTATTTGCTAGAGGATTTCCAGTTAGGCATCTAGATTATTGTACTCATATTTTACCATTTCATAATAACGAAAATAAACCCTCATGTGTTGCACTGGAATTCCTTTCGGTGTTTTTTTGGGGACTATTAATCCAAAAATATTAGTGTCTATTTTATTATGTGTGTGCATTATTTTCTTAGCTTCTAGTTTTTTTTTTCAACGACGCATTTTATTTTTGGTGAAGATTGCAATTGTGAATTTATTGATATTTGTCTTAATAACAAATAAACCGCAGAATAATTAGAAGATAAATTTCCAGTAATTGCAATTAAGGATTTTTCACACAACACCTTGGTTTCTTATGCCTAGACTTTTGTTTGGTTGAATAGTCTACTCACTCCTTGTAATATTCTCCATTGTTCGATTAGGTAGGGATGCTTCTTAGCACCCTATATTTATCTTTCTAAGTTTTTCTACCCTTGGATATTTATTGGATGCAACCCATTAGAAAGGAAAATTTGGGGAATTACATGTCTAAATGCTTCTATGATGGTGAATAATCAGTTTTTAGATGGTTTTGTGTTATTTATACTAGTTAAATAGGAGTTATTAGTTGGTATTAGATGTCACTTGTCCATGTTTTTCCAGTCCTCCAAGGTTATGGTTAGTGATCGTAAAGCTACTTAATAACTTGACGGTTCAAACAATCACCCTGACTGGATTCCTCTTGCTTGGACCTTTATTTATCCATCTGTCAAATTAAGATATCTTGGCATTCCCTTTGCTTTGGGCCTCTTTTCAGTGGCTACTTGGGATTTTGTTTGCAATGTTTATAGTTTAAACTCATTTTTTTGTAGTACAAATACCTTCCATTTCCTGAAAGACTCACTAAAGTGAATGTGATTATTCTAGTATTACGTATTTATTGTGTATCTTGTTGGCTTCTTAATATGGCTCAATTTTATATATGGAAGAAATTTATTCACTCCCACTTGTGGTCCAAGTATAGAAAGGCTTAGGTCCTCCCTATGGTACCTCATGACATTTGAATTATACCCAAGGATGAGGGAGGTCTAGGGTTGATTCATATTATGACTTAGGGTAACATCTTGGCTACCAAATGTGCAGTCTAGTGTAAGAAGGCATACTCTCCTTGATAAGTGTTGATATCTAATACTGTTCAAAGTATTGGAGGTAACCTTAAAAGTGGAATTCCATCTTCATTTTTCGAAAGGTGGTACTCCTCTTTTCAAAAATGATAAACATGGAATAAACACAAAAATTGCCTAATATAGGACCAAGCTTTTAAGAGGAAATGAATATTTATAATGATGGCTATAATATAGAAACTTAACTAATAGGAATGTTAGAGAATCAAGACTTGGAGGGGGATTTTGCTTTAGTTAATATGCTAGGAAGGCCCTCTATTTCTCCATCTTATGAAGGTTTCTTTAAATGTTGTGCCTTCAAAATAGACCCTAAATGTTGTAATTGTTGATTTTATCTTTTAGGTCATTAGGATTCCACTATTTTTTTTCAAGGCATCCTTTAACCATTGTTCAATAAACTCTCATAATGGTGTTGTCATTTTCTCATGCTTTACCCACATGTCAAATAATTGATCTTCAGTATGTTTTAACTGAATCAGTAGGTCGTGTGTCACATTTGCTTGTTCATCATTTTTATTAACAAAGTGAACTAAGCATTTTCTAATATATTATTGGGAAAATTTAGTGATAGTACCAAAATTATCATCCTAAAAAATATTGAGTACATCAAATAGTTCTTGCATCCAAAATTTAGTTAGTATAGAATCAATCATCATGTATGGCCATCTAGCACTTCGCCATGTCAATCAATTTGAAAATTATTTAAGCTCCTTTTCCCACAACATTATCGCAACCAAAAATTATTTGTGTAATGAATTAATCCTTTTAAGTTCCTTTTCTCACAACAATGTCGCAACCAAAAATTATTTGTATAATAAATTAATCCTTTCCAACCAACGTGCCTTTATTTGTTTGAGTTGTGTTTTGCATCGAAAATTTTATTCCCTCCTCTAAATTTCATTTATATTACAATTCCTTTGTAAAAATGCTCATAAACTTCTAGATATTTTTGTACGAATTCCTTGAAGAATGAAATTCTATAGAATATTTAGCCAACTCGTAGGATTCAAGAACTAGAGAGAGTATTTTGTTAATATTTTCTACAGCATAATTTATTATCTCTTTAAGCATACTTGAATCTCAATTCAACCTTGAGCTTGATTCATCGACAAGTATTCCAATAGATATTGGTTCAATAAATATTGGTTTACGACATAAAACAACTTTTAGTTCAATTATCTTTTTCCTTATAATTACGTCGTAAGGCGTTTCCCTCTAAAAGGAACTTCCCCAAATGCCTTGTTGTCCTAATCTTAGCCATCAGATCTATTGTTAGACGATTCAAGAATAATCAACCGTCTAAAAAATCTTATAAAGCATAAAAAAACCTTTAAAAACCTTAACGTATCAGTTAATAATTATTTGAAAAAAATTTGTTTATATTACCTACCCAATGGTTTACCCTAATCAACCCCACCTCCATCCTGTCCATGGATAGCCGCATTTGATGCAGAGGAGGGCGGGGTGCAGAGGATGGCGCAAGCAGAGTTGCTGTAGAGGAGGGCGGGGAACTTGCAGAGGAGGGTTTGGGCAGAGGATGATGAAGGCCGCAGAGGACGGGGGGGGCTTCTTTTTGGCTACACAAGTTCTCAACCATTATTCTATTTTGCTTATATCCATTGCTTTGCTTATATCCATGGTTGTTTGTGAGAACCTGCAACTCAGGGTTTGCAGGTTAAGCCTTCTTTGGTTTCTTCTATGTATTACAGTTTATTATTTTTTTTCTAAACTTTTACTCGCTTTTAACCATGCTCATCTTGCGTCCTTTCCATGCGAGGACTCACGCCAGGATTATTTTAAAGGTTGGGGTTATGGAACGAGTTTGTTTGGCCTACAACCAGGGGCCTTTTTCCCAGCACTGCTCTATTGCAGCCGGCACCTCATTTCTCAGGTAACTTCCTATCCCACTTCTTGGTTTTTCTTGACACATATATTTCCAGGTTTTTGTCTGAGACTCAGGTGGGTTCTGAACTAAATCCAACATGTCCTTGTGGGGTTAAGATCTTGTTCTACCCTCTAACTTTAGGTATCTTCTTTTCTTTCCTATCAGGTGTAGTCAATCTCCAGCCTAGCTCCTCGACTAAATGTGGCACAATACTCTCCATAGAACCAGGTTCTCCCATAAATTGTTGTGTTGTTCTTTCTTACAAGAATATTGGCGTTTGCATTTTTAGGTCTGTCTCTTTGCAACCCTTTCTCGCTGTGCTACTTGGGATGTAAGGCGAATTGAAACAGCGGCGACTGTATATGTTATTGTCATTGTGAATCTAATAGGGTAAAATGTGCCATTTCTATTAAGAGTGTTTAAAAGCAGTTTAAAGCTCTCTTCACGGTTTTATTGAAATCCTTTGCAACATCGTCATTCATGGATATTTATTTGTACGCACTGAATGATGGAATAATTATAATTTTTTTTTTGAACTATAATCATTTGGGGTTAGCTGGAATCTCTCTTGAAGCATTACCTTTGGCCAAAATATGTTCAGTTTCTTCCTCTTGTAAGCTTTGCAAACAATTTACTCTTTGGTTTCTCTTTTTTGTTTGCTAATAATGATACCACGATGCAGAGTTCTTATTTTTGGGAATTATAATTAAAATATCAATTAATAATTAAAACGATATTTAATTTATCATGGCACAATTCAATTAGCAATATATGTGTTATGAAGTATTATACAAAATATACTACCAGAATTTAAATCCAAAGTTTAAGTCTCTGTTTTAGCCAATAAGCTATTTGTTAACCTGTTGTTTCACCTAGAAATTATGATGGTTCTATCCATATTAGGCCAATAATAAATAAGAACTCTACCCAATTGTCAATTTTTGGAATCATAAAAATACAAAAAGGGATGATGGTATTTAACCTGCAACTAATCTCCAGTTGGATCAGACAGGCAGTGAGCCTCATTCATGAGCTCCCAAGAAAATATCGTTGGATCGTCCTTGTAGGCCACATTAGTGATCTTGTTAACTGTGGTTAGAATGGTCTGCCACCAAAAGACAATATTAATGGTTTCAAAAACTTTAATGGCAGTGTCATCGAATATCCAAATATAGCAAGTTGATCATTATCTACATTGGTATGGTTTTTGAAGTAAGTTTTCAGTGTAGTGTCTCAAAAGAAGGCATCCTCAGAGTTTAAAGTAAGGCCTGCATCTCGGCCCCATTTGAAATATTGTGATTTGCCTCCATATGCTTCCCAATTGTTGGATAAACTTAAAATAAGGTGAATTTTATTATTTCTGGCTTCACTGATAACAAAATCTAAAGCCTGCAATCAACAATTCATATCCTGTGAATTAGCCACCCAAATGTTTGGTTTTCTTATCAACCAATGTGAAGGTTATTTACTTGATTGTCCCTAGCATTATAAACTTCAAATAGATATAATTCATAACCACCCAAATGTTTGGTTTTTTTACCAACGAAGGTTATTTACTTGATTGTCCATAGGATTATAAACTTTAAATAGATATGATTATAAATTTTAAACAGCCTCGATGTATTGTTAAAGCATTTCTGATGGTAAAGTCACCGATTCAAACTTAGTGGTAGTATTACTTAATCTAAAAAATGAAATAAGTTATCTCTGCCATGAAAACATGTTCAACTTAAACACTAGGGGATTTTACTTGCCTTGAAAACTTGCTCATCATAAACACCAGGGGATCTTTTCAGGGCTTTCCATCCACTATCGTTGAAAGCCCATGTTTGGCCTACTGTGAGTCCAACAGAGGCTGCCTGCTGTAGAAATTCTGAAACTTTGGATTTGGTGGAAGTATCCACTGCAAATACCATGAGCCAATATGTGTTGAATCCATTCACATAAAATACTGAGCCATTGAGCATGAACTAATTTCCTTTCTTCTCCACCATATTCCACTCCCCCTCATCTCTTACCTGCAACTTCAAACAATCTTTTTGTGACCTATAAATGTATGTATCCTTTGTGTCCAGTACTGCTCTACTTATGTACAACTTCATGAAAACCAGGAGAGCCACGTGAAGATAAGGATAGCAGAGAGGCAACCCCAACTTCTTCCTATTAATATTCATCATCTTATTCGATCTTTTGTCCTCAGTCTCCCCTGTATGTTCTGTGAATGGTGTGGGATAATTAGCTTCCAATGCTATTTGTAGAACAAGGGAGGGGAACAGGGGAGGAGTACCAGTGATGAATCATTGGTAGGATGAGGATGATTATTATAATATACATATTATCAGGAGTGAAAAAGTAG
>Ga0181465_101244_pt1 | contig 10968 bp, 10 predicted proteins | sample InSIn3gowninarea_FD_119076 | JGI IMG/M metagenome (GOLD analysis project Ga0181465, IMG submission 119076) | Clean room microbial communities from NASA Spacecraft Assembly Facility at Jet Propulsion Laboratory, Pasadena, California, USA -... ...
CCCTTTCGAATGCTGCTGCGTTTTATAAAGAGAGGAGGAAGAAAGAGAGGGAGAAGGAGAGGATAGTCCGAGAGAGCTAAGAGCCAACGCGTGGAAGGAGAGAAGAACTCGAGAAAGAAGAGCCCAAACCGAGAAACTGCTGAAACAAAGGGAAAAAGGAAGAAACTAAAAAGTTTAAAAAACCAGTGAGTTGGAGTGATTAGGGAAGTGGTTCTGGTATGTGGAGCGAGGAGGCTGTCATAAACGAAAAGAGGAGAGGTTAACAGAAATAGAGAGGAAAAAAAACGAGCTGTAACGTGAGAGAAGGGAGAGAGAACTCACACCAGAGAAAGACCCCTGTTTTGGGCGTTGGAAGGCAGAGAAAGAATCCGAGGAGAAAGAAGAAACTTTAGAAGGGTGCAGCAGTGAGGGAGGACACTCTGAACCGAGAGAGAGCTTTGGATATAAAGGAAGGAAAAGGCAGCGTCTTGGAAGGGGAAGCTTTAGGAAGAAGAGAGCTGGTGAGTTTAAAAAGGAGTGACAGCAGCTGAAAGGAAAGGAAGAACGAAGGAGAAAGCTGGCAAAGAGACAAAACTGGGAAAATAAGAGGGGCTGCTGCTGGCTCTTCTCGGCTTCCAGTGAGAGTTTACAAAGGGGGAGGTCTCGGAAAATAGAAAGGAGGGGAGGAAGTTTAAGGGGAAGATAAAAAAGGTGCAAAAGCATAAAAGAGAAGGAGCACGAGCTTGGTCTGGAACTGCAGCTCAAGAACAAAAGAGAGAGGAGAAAACTGAAGCAGAGAACGTTGGGAGGTTGTGGAGCTCTCTCAAATTCTCGGCAGAGGGAGAAAGGAGTAGCTCGAAGTGGAAGGGAAGGAGAGAATGAGAGAAAGGCAGCAGGTTGAGAAGGCAGGAGTATCCCACTGAGTGTATGTTGGGCGTTCACGAGTAAGTTTCCTTGTTCTTTTCTTTACACTGTTGTTGCATTCGTGATTACCTTTTGACTACCATATGGATGCTCTATTTAAGCCACATCATAGTCTGTGTATGTACTGGTAAAACGTCACCTACACCGAACAAGTTATGCTCTGTTTCTTGTCCAAAGTCATGCATTCTTGTGTAGATGGTATACTGTTCTTATTTCTTTGCTTTGGTAGAGCCTGGTTAGTTTCAGTAAGTGTTCCTAGCTGACTTTTTTTTTGGTTCTCTTTTTATTCTTTTCGATGGTACTGCTATGATAGAATTGCATGGTTGCATGATGTCGTTGGTGTCGTGTCCTTCTCGTCCAAAATTGAATGCAACTTCTTTCTGAGTTGCTGCATTTTACGTTGCTGCACTATTATGTCTAGTTCCGTCATGACCCTTGCTGCAAAATGCCCTCTGATTCCTCCCACCTTCACTACCATTAACAGAGCTGTAACTTGATGCAGTTTCCCTTATTTTTGCTGCCATTTTCAAACGAGTTTTACTGCACTCTAGCCTGTCTTGCTGTTATTTGTTGGTTGTTTTCTGGCATAAGTGTGCAGCATTCTCATCTTCTATCTTGCTGTCATTGTCACTCCAAATGTTACTACCCTTTTCAGGTGCTGTTGGGCTTTTTTCCTTTAAACATATATTCTGCCAAATTCTATTCCTTGTACTGCATGTTGGTCATCGTTTGGCATATAAAGTTCAATGACTTTGCTATGTAACGTTCATCTTTAGTAAAAAAAAAGAAAGGGACTCGATGATTCTTGCTGCTGCACATTGGTGTTCTCTGCCATGTAATGGATATGGTTTTGCTGCACGTCGGCATTTTGCTCTTTGCTTAAAAGCTTGAAAGGAAACTTTGTGGAGTTCAGTCTGCTATTGTTGTCCAAGACGTGGTGTCGATTTGCTAGGTGCTTGAGTCATGTGAATGTGCATTTTTTTAAGACCAATTTTGCTACATAAAGGTTTCACTTCATTGGATATTTTTCTGCCCATAAAGAGATCGCATAGTAGTTTCCCTTAAACATCCAATCATAATCTAAAAATGCACAGGTTTTGGTGTTTACCACATGAATGAAGGTTATATTATGTTTAATGACCAAGCATGATGAACTTGTTAGGAGTTGTTCGCTATTCTTGAATTGCTTCGTAACCCCTTTTATCTATTTTCTTGGACACAGACTACAAACTTGTGGAGTTTCTTTGAATGCACTTTATTATGGAAAATTTGATCACAAAGAGGTTGACTCTTGATAGGTGTATATTATAGGTTTTTTTTAACTTAAGAAAGTTTTTATTAAATGCACCATGTGAGGTTTCACAGACATATTGTTGGCGTTGCCATTCTTGGGAACCTTAGGCGTTGCAGTGGTGTTTGAGATGAATGTGGTGTACAGAGACATATTGTTGGCATATTCCTTTCTTTTTTTAGTTTAGTTATTCGAATGTAGGTTGGCATGTCTCTGTAGTAAGTCATGATGATCCCTATTGCATGAACCATATTGATTTGGTGCCTATTTTTTCACACCATGCACTTACATTACTCTTACCCCACGTGTGATCATTTTATATTTTACTCACCATCCTTTAGCTCTTCTTGGTTCCTGTAACACTTAATATATGTTGGGCCTTTAGTATTTTTCTTTATAGATGGATAAGCAAACAACTAAGTAAGGATTATCTTAATCTGCCAGAATGATTTCTTTACATTAGTTACTTCACTTTTTAGAATTACCATGTATGTCTCTAATTTAGAAAAGATAGCTTTTAATTTGGAAAATAATTTCTTTGGCATTTCATATAAAAAATAAATAAATGCTGTGGAAGATCATTGTTTACCTCAGACCCTTAAAAATTAAGTTAACAAAGACAATATACGAACATAAACCCTTTGGGCATTTTTTAAAACTGATCAGTTAAGTGAGACTTTGGTCTCCTTAAGCCTTAAAGGTTAATAGGCAACTCTCAAAAGATATTGAAATTTAAAATAGTTCATTTTATGGAAAATAATTTTTTCTATCTGATTGAAAATTGCCAAGTGAGACCTCAGTCTCCTTAGGCATTTTTTAAAATTAATTAGCTAAAGCCATGTGAGATTTCGGTCCCCTTAGGCTTTAAAGGCTAATGAAGTAATTCAAAAATATCAAAAATAAAATAATTATAAACATTACTAGAGCTGTCAAAACGGGCCTGACCCACCGGGTCAGGCCCGTTTAACCCACCTAAGAGGTGGGTTGGGTTGAACAAATGTATAGACAACCCACCTCATATGGTCATGACAACCCGGCCTGTTTAACCCGCGGGTTAAGCGGGCCAGCCCGCGGGTTAAACGGGTTACCCACTTCCTTTTTTTTTTTTGGTTTGGGGGACTGGACTTGAGTTGGTCCAATTGATAATATAATCCATTTGACAAAAAAAAAAAAAGGTAACCCAACTCTTCCTCTGATCCCTACCCCAACACTGGCTGGCCTGGCACGCTACGCTCTTCACACACCTCAGAGTCCAGAGTCTTCACTGCACACTGCTCACAATCAGAAGACTCAGAACTCAGATTCTCTCATTCTCAGAAGAAGCCTCACTGCCTCAGTCTCTGATCTCTCGCATCTCGCTCTCGGCCTCGCCTCACTGCCTTGCTTTCGCATCGCTACTGCCTTAATCTCTGATCTCTCGCCTCACTGCCTCGCTCTCGATCTCTGCCTCTCCCTCAGCGCCTCGTTGCTGGTCGCTGTAACGTGCTAGGTCATCATCCACTCATCCTTCCTAATTGGTTGTTGCAGTTGCAAGGTCGCCGTCCCTCCTCGTTGGTTGCTGCAAGGTCGTCACCCCTCCTCAATGGTGGCTGGAAGCTTGTCGTTCCTGCTCTGCTCTTCATCCCTGTTCAGATCCACAACAAGCTCGTCGACGTTGTCCCTGCTCGTTCGACGCCATCTTCACAGGTTTGTCATCTCTCTTGCTTGTGGATTTGATGGGCTGATGGCTTGTTGTGGATCTGGTGGCTTCTTGTGTGTGGATTTGAATCTGATATGGCTTAGCTTCATAGCTTTTGATATTCAGCCACTGATTTTGAAGATTGCTTTTAGCTTTCAAGAATTCTGCCCACTGTGTCCATCACTTCCTGATCACTGGGATAGCAAACTCTGGTGGAACTGAATTAGCTGGAAAATAAGAATTTTGGATACTTGAACCTGATAACATAAATGTCTTGGTAGCATTTTGGATGCTATTGTTTAATGGAGAAGTATCTGTAGGTTCTTTTTCTTTTCTCCACAATGTTTTCATACATTTTCTATCAAAATGTTGACCCTTACCTGGTACCTCATAGCAGTCAGCATCCGCTAGTAGCTTGAGAAGAAATGTTACTGCGTCACTTGCTCAGCACCATAAATCCTCTATCCCTTATATATATAAAACTTTGTTTAACTCAAAACATGATTGGTTTAGATGATGCACTTATACTAAAATCCTTATTCAGCAATATCTCTTTCGTTTTATGGGAGAGGAAATCTATGTATGAGTCCTGATGAATTGCCTTTCATCAATTACCTCTGCAACATTTTTAATTCATCTCTGTAAAACAATTTTGCAGATGAGAGAATTTTAAGTATTATTTCACAAATTTAAGGGCATACTTCTGATGATTGGTTTATGCTTGTCTATTTGGCCTTTTCAGTATGGAATCAGTGTTAACATGGGAGCATTTTCAGAATATTTTTACAATTTTTTTTAACTATTTGGTAGGTTAAAAATATACTTGGATTAGATTATGGTGTCAAATTTAGAATTTTTATTGATAATTAGTTTGTTTTGTTTGAGAATTTTATTTTTAGAATTTTTTTACAATTTTTTCATCCAGGTATGTCAATGAATTTTTTTTAAAAAATTTTTTAATTTTTGGTGGGTTAAACGGGCCAGTCCGTTTAACCCACCAGGTGGGCCGGGTTGAAATTTTCAACCCACCTACCTGTGGGTGGGTTAAACGGGCTAGCCCGTTTAACCCACCAACCCGGGTGGGTCAGCCCGGGTGGGCCGGGTTGACCCACCTTGACAGCTCTAAACATTACTCCTATTATTTTGGTTAAAATTTGCCATGTGAGATATTAATCTCCTTAGGCATTTTTTAAAATTAATTAGCTAAAGTCATGTGAGACTTTAGTCCCCTTAGGCTTTAAAGGGTAATAGATAATTCTCAAAATTTCCGAAATAAAATAATCCATTTTACATGGAAAAGATTTCTTTTATATATAGAAAAATCATATTCATTAATTACCATGTGGGATTTTAATCTCCTTGGTCGTTTAAAATTTAATTAGTAGAGGCCATGTGAGACCTTGATCACCTTAGGTTTCGAAAATTAACACATAATTATTCCATAATAATTAAACAAATAAATCAATGAATTATTTTAATTAATAAAAAACGATTTCTTTTGTTTGCTGTTCACTAGTTGTCGTTGTTTATTTTAAAGTTGCTGTGTGGGACCCTTAGTCTCCTCAGATACATAAGAGGTTAGCCGGTAAAGGCCGTGTGGGATCTTGATCTCCTTAGGCTCTAAAAGCTACCACATTGATCATCCTTTAATAAATTATCGAACTAACAAATAAATGAAAACAATTCTAATTTATAAAATTAACTCTTTAGTCCTCCGTTTATTTATTCTTTATCCAGGACTGCTGTGTGGGACCTATAGTCCCCTCAAGTATTTGGAAATTAATCAGCAAAAGGCCGTGTGGGATTTCAATCTCCTCAGGTTTTAAATATTAATGTCAAATCTTTATAATTAGATAAATAAGAATTAATTTGTTAAAAAGTAAAAAGAATATAATAAATTAATTTCTTCTATTTCGCGGTTATCTCAGAGGTTGCGTGGGATCTTTAATCTCCTCAGATATTTGGGATTTAACCGATAAAGGCCGCATGGGATTTTAATCTCTGTAGGCTTTAAACATTAGCATACAAATTTTTACGATTAAACAAATGAATATTAATTTCTTAAAAATAAAATATAATAAATTAATTCCTTTTAGTCTGTGGTTATCTCAGAGGCTGTGTGGGACCCTTAGTCTCCTCAGGCATTTGGGATTTAATCGATAAAAGCCGCATGGGATTTTAATCTCCTTAGGCTTCAAACGTAAACATTCAAATTCTTACGAAATGATAAACTAACAAAAGAATTAATAAAATAATGTTAAAAGTTCTAGTTTCTTCTAAAAAGACCCAAAAATCGAAAAGAGAAAATAAAGAGAATAAGCAAATGAAATTAAGCGGATTTTAGAAATTAAAACACACAAATCAAATTTCAGCCCCGTTTTACTTACGAAAATTCGCTTGATTTCAGTTCTCTTGTTCTTTTCACAAAGAAAATATTTGCCACGTATGTCTGTTCGAACTACGCGGACTTTGATCCCTCTCGCAGGGTACGTAGGCCCTAGGTTCTCATCCTAGGTCAAGTCCACCTTTTGTAAATATTCATTTTTCATTTCACTTAATTCTGTTTCTATTTTCTCTGTTTGTCGTGTATTTGTTTGTCCGTCTTTTGTAAATATTCATTTTTATTTATGTTAATTTCCTCTCTATTTTTATATTCATTTTTATCCATATTTTAACTATTTTGTTTGTTTAAAAATCCACTTTTATTATTTCGTTCATATTTTAAATTGGGCAATATTAAAATAAATTGAAGGCTATATTACATTAAATTCACTTGACTAATTTGGGGTAACCGTCTTCGGACGGATGCTGTGGGGTGCCTAACACATTCCCCACGCATAAACAGACTCCCGAACCCATCTCTGGTTCGCAGACCGTTTTGCCTTTTCTTATTTTATTTTAATTTGGTTTTCCAAAGTTTTCTGTTTAAAAATTTTGGTGGCGACTCCAAGCAAATTGGTTTTCGAAATTAATTTTGGGAACCAATTTGCTTCTCTTCTTTTCTACTTATTATAATTTTTCCCGCCAGGTCGGTTACGACACTAACTAATATAAGATTTTGTAATGCTTATATATAATGTATGATGAATTTATATGTTTTGAATTAGTGTTGATTATTTAATTGATTTTTAGTATATATTACTGAGGAGACAAATGTATAGTTATCAAACTCTTCAATTGTGTGTATATATATGTTACGATATGTACGGATGAATAATAACACGATGATAAATGAGATTACAAAATTATATGAGTTATTGCTATTGTGAAAGACACTTATTACATGAGAAGTACAAAGTGAAGGCTATATTATACAAAGTAAGGAAAAAGTATTATATGGAAGGTGAAATGTTGGAATTTAGTATTGTGAATATAATTTTGTGTGCAAGGATCAAGTTGAGGTAAAACTATTAATTGTCATTGTTTCCTTTACTTTATAAGTTTCATGTTGGTGTTTTATCTAAGTTTATCTTCATTGAGTTTGCGTACCAGAGACAGGTTCGGGAGTCTGTTTATGTGTGGGGAAGGTGTTAGGCACCCCACGACATCCGTTAATAAAGATGGTTACCCTAAATTAGTCAAATGAATTATTGTAATATGGCCTCTAATTTATTTTAAATATTGCCCAAGGGCAGACTTGACCTAGGATGAGAGCCTAGAGCCTACGTACCCTGCAAGAGGGATCAAAGTCCACGTAGTTCGTCTAAAAATGTGTGTCACTGAGTTGTGAATTTTAATTTTTGTGAAGGGACAAAATAAGTTGAAACAAAACGATTTGAGAGTTGGTTGATATGTTTTAATTTGCAAAAATCAGTATAACTTCACTCCTTTTATTCTTTTCATTTTTTGATTTTTTTTCAGTGAACACTTATTATTTATTTTTCTTGGGATTTTGAAAAAAAACTAAATAATATCGTCAGAAAACAATTAAAATTTATTTGATTATGTTTTAGACTTTTAGAAAATTAAAGATCTAAACAAAATGTGAAATTGACAAAAGACTTTATTACGAATGAACATTTTTTACTTAAAATTATTAATTTTTGACAATTTGGAAAATCAGAATGATGAACGTGGGCCACTAGTACCCAAATTATTTTAACTGTCTAGTATTGGGTATTGCCTAAGGAGTCATAGGATCTCACATGGCCCCACTGGTGAATTTAGCAATTATGTATGAAGACATTAGCCTTACATAATAATGCTAAATTTTTTAAAAAAATGTAGGTAAAAAAAGAAATAAGTGAACTAAATGAGATGAAATGAATAATGAACAATTTGCCTATGGAGTCTTTGGATCTCACATGGCTTATTGGGGAATTTAACAATTATTTATGAAGACATTAGTCTCACATAATAATGCTAATTTAAAAATTACAAGTGTTTTATGTATAAAATAAAATAAAATAAATGTAATAAAATGAAATAAAATAAGAGAAATGCCTATGGAGTCTTAAGATCTCACATGGCTTATTAGGGAATTTTGCAATTATTTATGAAGGCATTAGTTTTACATAATAATGCTAATATTAAGAATTACAAAGGTTTATATATGAAATAAATAAAAATAACGATAAGAAAAATGTCCATGGAGTCTTTGGATCTCACATGGCCTATTGGTGAATTTAGCAATTATTTATGAAGACATTAGTTTTATATAATAATGCTAATATTAAAAATTACAAAGATTTATATATGAAATAAATAAAAATAAAATGAACTAAAGTGAAATATAAATAGATAAGATGAGGAAAATGCCCGTGGAGACATTAAACCTCACATAGGGCCCAAAAAAATGCATTATTTGATTACACATATAAGTGTTTGTGTGTATGTGGGTGTCCAATTATACTTTCATTCCCCATATGTCAATTTAAATGTCATTTATCATGGCTTTCTAGCATTTACTAGAAACCAAATTGGAGGTTATACCAGCTAAATTGAACAACCACACAGAGAGCTTACATGCAGCACTTTGACATCAATTTGGATAGCAACAATGAGCAAAATGATGCATCAGAACCTCAACCCAAAAATGATAGCAAACAGAACATAATTATGCAGCAAAATTGGAACCAAAAATGACAGCAAGACGTAAGGGAACGTGGAGCCAATAACTTCCTTTGTTAACTGGTCAGCATCTTTCATCTCATCTTCCTCAAAATCTTTTATCAGAGGGAAGACAACAGACCCATTTGCTACATGCTTGACTCCCTTTTTCCCTTATTCACTTTCTCATCAAGTGGGGTACTTGGCATTATCATGTTCCCATAAGCTTAAGAGCTCCTTTCTTATCATATCATCAGCCTGCTCGATGGAAGTAGGAGGAACATATGAACTCATATACCCATAAGCAATAATCAAAGAATCAGATCCAATGACACAACAGAATATGAAGCTCATCTCTGAGAGCAGTCCCCTTAAGAGTCATGCCAAAAGAAAAACCATCCCTTGTTGGTGTCATACCACTTTTAGGAATGAGGCCTACACCTTCAAGAGTTGCAGAGAGAGCCAACATAGGATTTGGAGTCTGAATTTTTTTTTCTCTTAGAAGTGACTCAAGAAAATTTGAAGGGTGCAATTCTGGGTTGTCTCGTCCCAACAATGGTGTCTGAGATCCTCTCAACCTGGCCAGATTTTCAGCTTCCATCATGATAGCATCTCCTTTACCAATAAGTAGAGGATATCGCGATTAAAGAGGGGATGACGGTACCAGAGCTTTAGCTATGGGAACAAGATAAATTTTAAAAAGGATATGGGTTTTGGATTATTGGAGAACCCGGACGAACGAAAAAGGTGGGAACTCGGGTGATGATCATCTTTTTAGAATGACCACAGTATCTACCTTCCCAACGTCTCTCCTCTCTCTAGCCTTCATTCAAAACCTCTCTTTCACTCTTCCATTTTCACAGCCACTCTTCCTCTCACCTTTTCCTCAGTCTCTTCTCTCACTACACGTCTCACTTCTCTCTTTATCACTGCATATTCATCCAGCTCTCTCTCTCCCTCACTCACTCTCGGGCTCCTTCACTTGTCCTCTCCCTTTGTTTTCCTGCTACCTATTCACCACCTCCTTTATTTTTCATTCTCTTCCCTGCACTGCCCAGAACTACACAGTGTATACCTCTTTTCACTGCTCTCTGTGCTCTCCCTTGCTTTCTGCACTCTCCCTCTCCTCACTGCATAAAGCCCACCTTATTCTCTTTTCCCCTCCTTTGCTAGTTTGCAAACGTGTGTACAGAAAAAAATACAAAAACAGGGACCATGATGTAGTGCAGAGAAAAGAATCTTACCTATGAACGCCCAACATATACCCCATGGATTATAGGATACTTTGGACAGCCAAATCAAACAAAACATAGTAGGTTGGCAACATGAATGAGATAGAAGCAAAATAGCAGGGTTCAATCATATCAGTACTCAAAATCCCAGCAGAACGCAGTATATTTTAATGATACTATGACAATAAAATGGAATCTCAAATGGGCGACAAAATGTATATGAGTTTGACAGAAAATAACAAGGTTAAACTACAACAAATATTCAACAAAGCTTGGTAGTCATTAAAGGTAAAGGTACAACCAAGTTTTGAACAAAAACAAAAAAAGAAGAAAAATGATAGCCACTTGCAAGTCAAAGTGCAGCAGAAGTGATTAGATTTTAATGGTCAAGATAATAGCCAAGGTTAAAATATTATGCAGCAACCTATAGCAAAAAGAAAGATCCAAGATACAATAAAACTGCAGCTGACTTTGATCCCGGAAACAATAACCTAAGAAAGTAAGTGATGCAGTAAACTTCAGACACCATCTCGGACAACAATCATGGTGAGAAAATGTGACACAAGTCTTGACCTAAATTCCAACAAGAGGGAACGTTTACTGCAGGCTTTCAATTTTTCTTTTACCAAGAACAGCCATCGCAAACGTATCCATCTTCATGCAGACCGAATACTATGCTAGAGAATTTAATAAGAAATGATAAAACCAGTCTTAACCCAAACCCCAACAAAGGGAGATAACGTTTTACAGCATGGTTCCCTTTGCTTCAAACAAAACAGTCATCATGAATACAGACGTGTAGTGAGAGAAGAGAC
>Ga0181465_101247_pt1 | contig 10959 bp, 4 predicted proteins | sample InSIn3gowninarea_FD_119076 | JGI IMG/M metagenome (GOLD analysis project Ga0181465, IMG submission 119076) | Clean room microbial communities from NASA Spacecraft Assembly Facility at Jet Propulsion Laboratory, Pasadena, California, USA -... ...
CTGGCGGAAGCAAGGTTGGGCCTCCCTCCATAACAAAGTAGGGTAAGGTTCGGTCGGATAGGTGGTGAAATCGAAAGGTGGGTGCCCGGATAGAGTAGGTAAACTTCAAGTTGAGGCAAGTAAGGGCCCTTACTTCTTAGGGGTCACTCACTATTCATATGGTGAGGGATCTAAAGGTCTTCCCTCCTAGCGATGCTGTCTTCATTCATAAAAAGTATCTATCTGGGGGGGTTAGCCCGTCCCTAAAAGAGAAGTCTGCTACTATAGCAGTACGGACTAAGCGATGAATTCAGCTCGTGGTATAGAAGGCAGGTCTAGGTCTTCCTTCCTTCAGGTGGGTGGTTGTGTGGAAACAAGGGAAGGGTAAAGGGGTAATATCAAAAGGTCCGGAGGGTCTTGCGCTTCCGAGTGCAAGGAAGTGCGAGGAGCGGAGCCAAGAAGACAAAACATAAGATTCCGGTGCAGAGCAAAGAACCAAAAGATTCGGTGGAGTGCTCAATAATAAGAAACTATAAGGTGCGCACGCAGCAAACAAAAGAAAATCCGGAAAGGTTCAGGTCTAAAGAAGATCCAAATCTAGCTATATGAAAGTGTGTAAAGAAATAACATCTATAAAGAGGGTCCGGCCCGAATCTAAAGTGGTGAGGTGAAACTCTATTCTCAGTCTATTCCCCAGCTCTTTTGTGATTGTGGGATTGTTCTGGTCGATCCTAAGAACGCTCTTAAACGCGTATTTCATAAATAGAAACCTCGTTTATTGGAGTTCGAAACAGTGAAACAAACTTACCCACTACGCTCCTTAGCTTCAGTGTTTACTAACTATTGCCCTTAAGATAAGACCTGGTTGCCCTACTTTGGTGAATGAATCTTAGGAAGGCTACTGCTTCGCACCTTATCTTAGCGGGTCAGAATTAGACCGGCCCACCTTCACTTTCTTACTGCCTTCTCATTCTAGGATTCAGATTCTTTCCTTACCAACCCATTATGCTGGGCTCAGTAGGGGAGGGTTCTATTAACCTCTTACCCTTCAACCTAGTACGACGATGAGATGGATCGATGAGTCGGCTGGCTTGGTGGGTATGAAGGTGAGTGAAGGAGAACCTGCATTCAATGGGTAGGCGCTAGCGTGCAAATATATACACTCGTATTATATATTTCATAAGATGGAAATAATTCAGTTCAGTAAAGACAAACACTCGTTATGGCACTCAATGATTATGACTCGTACCCACCCTAAATACTTTATATAGATCAAACTCCATTTCGTGCGAAATGTACAAATTGACTACAGGCCCAATCGGCATGGCTGGGAGTATATTGCCGCACTAGGGCATCGATCGGGGAATCGGTATATTTGAAAGGTGCAGGGACGGACACAATTTCATTAATTGATTTCCTAAAGAGAAATGCACTTTTGATAACCCGGTAGCGAAGCCTCAAACCCATGCCAACAACGGGTCTTATATATTTCAAATAGCATCTGATAACGTTTTTCGAAGTCACGGACAGCCGAAACTGCTGAGACAGAGACATGGCTGGATGGTTAGCTGGAAGAATGGGTGGAAGAATGGAATGGATGGGTGGAGGGACGGATGTTTGAGTGAGTAGCCCACAGCGTGGGGTGGTTTATTGACCTTTAGCTTTGATCGTGGAAGAACTGCCTTATTTTACTCACTACAGCCAGACCCTTTTGGACAAGGCTTGCTTAGACACTTTCGCAACTTTGCTATTGACTTTATCAGCCTGCACAATGAATGCAAATGGGTGGTTGCACAGGAACAATTGGTGGATCCCCTTTGTTTGGAACTAATGCCTGAAGAGAGAGATCAGAGAGTGGGGTTTCAGAATTGATCAGGCTTAATTGAAATGAACGCTCCCCTATGTTTTATATACGTAATTAGATATCACTCCAGAGCTGCTTATATCAAATTAATTTTCTTATACGCACGACAAGGTTGGTTGAACTTTAAGCCCCTCCTTCCTTTCGTTCAAGGCTTGAGGGCCGGCTGGTGTCTTTCTTATTGCTTGATCGAACGAGGGTCGAGGGAATGGTGGATAGATGGAGGATGCATTATACATTAGCCGAGCCGAGGACTTGTCGTCGTAGCTTACCTTGCTCCTGCGGGATAGTACAGTAGCCAAGAGGGCCTTTCCTTTAGCAGAGATCGTTGAACTGCCAGATGGCTTTCTTATGGGCCATCAGAATGAAGCAACCTCGTTGGATGGGAACGGGCTTCACACATTGATAGGATATGATCCCAGACAAAGACAGCCAGCCAGGATATGCCTTTTCTAAAACTAACACTTTACCTTTATGAATCTTAGGAGGTACGGGCACTCTCTTACTACGAACCCTTTCATTAAGACTTTCCCTTATGAATTCTTCTGGGCACCATGTATTACCCCTTCTAGGGGTATATTTCCTATTGTTCCTGCCGAGGAGCATAAGTTAGTTAGATCTTCCAAGGAGTTGAAAAGAATAAGATACATATTCTAGTCCTGATAGAGTTATGTTAACCCCCTCCTAAGTCTAGATTCCTATACTAGGTAAATAGTCTTTATTGATTGATTTTTAGGGAAGGCTGCTTTGATTGGTCAAACTCTCATAAAAGCCGTTGTTGAAGTCAAAGCTAAGGTTCCAGTACTGTAGCTCATGTTATCGTGTGTTTGTCCTAGTGTTTTTAGAAATAAGATCTAATTTGATCTAGAAAGAGCTTGTTGTTGTTCGATTAATGACCCCATGTTGAGATATTCATCCCATAGAGATGAATCTATGTTGTTATTCTACTATGCACCCTAACTAATGATGATCTCATGATGATGCATGCTTCCAACTTTTGAGTGATGCTTGGATGGATGTTGAGATGTCAATTGGTTTGTTCGGCATGAGATGACTTACTTCCCTTCTAGAGATGCACCAACTGTTATTCTATGATGCATGCTTGGCAAGATAGATGATAGATAGAGATGGGAGGTGATTGGTTTCATCGTCTAGATGTATGGTTGGTTGATTGGTTAATGTAGAGATAGAGAATTCTGTATGTCCCTATCTCGATACATGAACTGTTATATTACTATGCATGGTACTAGTGATGATGGATGTAATGTGGTAGCTAGATGATCAAGATGAGGGTAAGTTATGATGCATGATTGATAGAGAATCTCGTAGATAGAGCTAGCTTCTGTTATGTGAGAGATAGTTTATGTCATGTTGAGAGTTGATAGTGGTTTATTCGATGGTTGTAATAGGTCAGTTAGTTAGAGGTTATAGCTTGATTGTTCAAGATAGATTAGAATAGGTTTTTGATAGGTTTATGAGACCAATTGTTTCGATCAATCTCGTATATAGAGCTAGTATATAGAGAGAAATATGATAGTTGTGAGTAGTTGATTCGTTGGTTGTGGTGATACATGGTAGCTAGATTCTTAAGTGCATAGTGACTAGATTATGAATAGAATGTTGGCAGATGGTAACGTGTGTTCAAAGTAGTAGGTGTAGGGCACAGTGTGACAAGTTGGTGAGGGTGTAAGTAGTGTGGATGTGTTTTGGTTAAGTGGGGCAGCTTTTCAGGTGCTCGGCCTGGTGCGAATTCGGGATTAAGTCCAGGTAGGTGCGGTAGATTTTCTAGGTAGGTACATTTCAGTGATAAGGAAAGAGTCAGTATCCTCACTTTCGCTACCATACACGCAGTGTAGTTCTGCCCGCGCTAAGCTCTAAATTCAAGCCAACTAAGCTCGACACTTTACGCTTTCACTAGCAACTAGAAGAGAAAGATTATTCCTCCCTCTCCAGGAAAGAGAAAAGGCGGGACCATCCCTTAGGCTAATACTACAAATAGCAGATTAAGGCATATAAATGGAGTAGACCTAATAACCATATCCCGCCATGACTGAGGAAGAAGAAGGGTGGACCATCGCCTAAACCAGACCTCCTGGAAAAGGATTGAAGGTTCGACTAAAGGACCTAAGGATTCAATTGGACCCATTCCTTGACTTATCTAGGGATCGATTCCCTCCTCCCTCCTTAACGACGCCCGCCATGGCCTTTACTCACTCTCTCCTTTCAGTAGGCCAGCACTCTAACTAGAGAGAGGGTCCTTTCCTAGAGTCATTGACTTGACCGGTCATGAAGGGAAGAGAGGGAAGAGAATGCCATTTCTTATAGAGTCATTGACTTTCCCGGTTGGTATAGGCGTTATTCCCCTAAACTCTTTAGCGTAGACCACCGCTAGAGAAAGAATCCGGCTATGTATTTCAGAGCAGGTATTTTCTTTAGGTAAATGCTAGGTACCGGTAAGGATAACCATGTAGGGATAACCATGACACTCAATTTGTGATCCAGAGAAAGAATCTGGCTATGTCTTGACCTTTTTGACAATAAGACCTTCCTGCCACCTTTTATGTTGTCTTCCCATATGGACGTGTTGATTGAAAAGCTATATACTAAGTCTTTCTTGTCAGATTTTAGTCATCGAGTGAGTAAGGTTATCCTTCGACAAGGCTGCTGGCGCCTCATTATATATGTAATTATTCGCATCGTTATAAAGACTTCGTTACAGTCAGATTTTAGTTCCATTATATATTCTATTATGCATTCATTCTTTCTTATAAAGTAGGCATTGAACTGTTCTTCACCGCACCAAATACCCTCAATCAATCAATCAATCCCTTACCTGAGAATGCCTTACTGCATTCTGTCTGTAAGGTTAACCCGCCTTGCTTGCCTTATTTATCGATCGCCAATGCTCGAATGGCGTAAAAGCCCCTAACAAGCCGGCCCTAACAAACAAGCCCCTAACGGCCAGTCTCGCTTCAACCCTATAGACTCTCTCCTTTGCCTCTGTCCCAGCGTCTCTGCGCGTTTGTATCTGTCCCTCTCTGTCCCGGACCAGTTTCTATGCTTTCTCAAAGTGCCGGCCTTGATGCTTATTTGGTGGTGGGCATATGAATGAGTGAGCAATCCTTGCACTCGGAAGCGCAAGACCCTCCGGACCTTTCAATTTACTTATTGGGCTCTCAAATAAGTAACTAAAAGGCGTTGGTCGAGCGGCCTTACGGCACCTTTATGGCGCCATTTCATTTTGGTGGACAGTGGCGGGTATGTGATGTAGAAAGTCCCAAGCAAGATGGCCCTGTGGTGCTTCTGGCCCACCCAATCCGACTAAGTGCTTCTCCCTGTCTGAGCCTCACACCCAAGCCTTCTCTCTAATACAAATAGGGGTTACACTAGCCGCAGGCGGAACTCCTCTTCCTTCCCAGTGCAGCCGAGGTACCGTGGCGTGGAAGGCACAGGTTATTCGGGAGGAAAGCCCTATCGATTATGGGATCCGGCGGAGGGCCTGCCTTTAGTTAGGGAGGTTCAGATCAGAATTGGTGTGTGAATGACATATATAGTCGTTTTCGGGTGGTATTGAGTTATGTCGTAATGACATATGCCCATAGCAGCATTATCTGCTAAAGCGTAATGACATATATAAAGAATGAACCAATCTCTCAATTTACTTATTGGGTGGCCCCTCTCAAATAAGTAAAAAAAAGGGCCCCGTTGCCGGTCCTTGACAGTCGAGTGTGCTTACGCACCCTGCCGGTCCTTGTACGTGATTCCAGTTATGACTCGATATATGTCGAGTATGCTTTGATTTCGTCTCTCTCTCTAGTGACCGAAATCAATCTCATTATATATGTCATTATGCATGAATGACTCGATATATGTCATTTCGCAAGCAATTAGATCGATCTCGCGAACCTCTGCGCGAAACGATGGGGGCCTTCCAATCATGACTCGATAGCAGTCATTACACCAGAAAATGCATATATTATATATGTCATTACGCTTTCTTATCAATGCATATATGGGCATATGTCATTACGCTTTAGCGTCGTATGGGATCGTAGCTCGAATCATCGATCGGACCCGTAATATCGTATACAAATAGATATATATCATTATATATGTCATTATGCATTTCTTCCAGTCATTCATGATATATATTATATATGTAATTACGTCATTCTCCTATAGACAGAACCAACTCCACGAAGTGGGCAGGCAAGCTCACCTGAGCATCTAACCTTTTCAGTTGTCCTTCATTCAAGATAGACAGAACCTAAAAGAAAGAATTGTTATCGATCCCCACAATTTGAGGAAGCATCGACCCTGACAAAATCGAATTTCTTCCCCTCAAAGTCATAGCTAGGCTGGCCTGGCCTGGACTACTTTCTTTTGACAAGAATGGAGATGACCAATTCGATGTTGTTGATCAATACGATATCGCATCTCTACGTTGACCTTTTCCATTGTAAGTGTAAGAGGTAGGGGATCCTTAGCACCCACCATTCCATAAAGAACAAACCCTTTCAATCCACCATGTTTGTTTGTTGGTTGAGGAGGACAGGATTTCCAAACTTATCTCATTTCACGTTTTTCCTTGCCCCCGGAGGGACAAGCGGCTTCGCACCTTTGAGTTTACGAGCAAGTGCAAGACTCAAGACTTGTATTGTAGGGAGAGTATCCAGTCCTCCCCAACCAATATCTGCACTCCCACTAGCACTTCTAGCAAGAAGGAATCAAAGAGAGAACGAAAGCAAGGGCAAAAAGACAAAGGGGCTTTTTTTTCGTCTTGACCGATTCCGCTTCCACCTTATCTGTCTCGCCTCTCAGTTCGTAGACGTCTTCGCGGACTATTCTTTCTGCCTGCAGTCGAATGAACGTCGATAGAAGTTCCTCCTAGATGAAAGGAGCTTTCTATCCTTATCCTTTCTTTCAAGTCTAATAAGTAAAAAAAAGGGCCTGCTTCCGCATCCTTATCAGTCGAGTCACTAACGTACCTGGGCATGGTGGTAGTTAGTTATATATGAGCATGTGGTTTCACAAGATTGCTGCTCGGCGAAGGCAGAATGACATATCTCGAATGACGTAATTACGTATATAATGAATGCCGACCAAGACAATGAGTAAGTGACTGCTATAAGGAATGATGAGCCAGCCGCCAGCGTGAAGCATGTGTAGCAGATCGAGAAGTTGAACGGCCAGCCAACTCAGAAGACATTAAGTATCGATCAATCAATCACTATCTGGCATCAGCTATGTTCCTTCCTTGCGGGCACTACCGGAGACTAGCACTCTGCTGTGTGTGTCTGGCGCATGATCCTCCTCGACAGGTGCCTTGTAAGTAAGCATTGTCGAATCATCCCTTCAATCCAAGTTGATGTAGTAACCTTGTGATCCGTACCGGTAAGTGAGGAGGTAGGGTCGAGGGTAGATACCAACATGGGGGGTTTAGATTATACCTTGCATTGGGGCGCTATATTAGCCCACGTATTGGGACGTGATAGAACTTGAAGTATAAAGAAAGCTCTAAGCATCAAGTGCATCAACAACCTGTATCGACTATTGTCTATCGGCACTGATCGGCACTGATCTACAGCTATGCTCTCTCCCGTGTTCGGCTAGCGGCAGCTCACACACTGTTCTGGGGTCTCGGCTATCGGCAGACTGGCAATGACGGGTGAGGATGGGCTATTGGTTCACAGACAGATAAGTAATCCATCGGTTCGCAAACAGACAATAAGAATCAATCGATCGGTTCACCGAATCATTGGGGCAGGAAAGTGGATTTTCTTCTTAAGAAACTATACCCCTTTACAACGTTTCTATATTATAGCTGAGCATAGCCAATAGCTGTTCCAGATAGGTTTAGATGCCGCTACTCAATGACAGGTGGTGATTCGATGACAGGATTTCAGTACTCGACACTTGGATATCGACTGCATCAACACTTGGGATCAACTTTTGGGATCGGCACTCCTGGGATTTCCTACCGGCATTGACACTTCCCTGTGTCAACCAACTGGGGGGAATGTCAAACTGTGACTGATGGTGTCTCGGCTCTCGGCACTGCTCTTAAGGCACTTCTTCCTGGGCACGTACTGATTGTCAAAAATGGCCTATTGGGCTTATGGGGCACGTATAACTGGGCACGAAGAACACTAACTTAAAGGTCACATGGGGCTATTGGTGAACAGTGCATTCATTCATTGCTGGGAAAATGGGTGTAACATAATCTCTCTCGTCCGGTGGACCACCTCCCCCACACATCCGATCCATCCAATCCATCCGATCCATCTATCCCACCAGCTTCGGCCCCAGCTAACAAGCTCCCCAGCAAGCTCCCCACCCAGCAAGCCAAGTATACCTTTCACTGGGGGGAACAGAAAGGCATTCTAGATTGATGGGCCAGGTAGCCATTCGCAACCCACGAAGCTATCTATTTTCTATGATGCATCAGGTAGACTCAATCCGCAACCCAAGCAACAAGGAAGCGATTCTCAACGGGACACTTTTAGTTACGATTTACTGGTCTTGTCTGGCATTTGAATTGACTCGCTGGTCAGAACGACTTACTTGGCCTTGTTTCATTTACTACTTGCTTTGCCGTTGGGGAATTTATTCAGTACTCGGCTTTGGGGGAGGGATTTGACTGTGCTGGGCCTTGCGGGATGGGATTTCATCTTGCCTTCGCTTTGGGGAATGGGACAGTGCTGGTATGACTTATTGAATGGGCGTTGTTGAATTCAATTGGCTTACTTACTGGGTTAGCATTGTAGGATTGATTCCTTCCTGGGCCTTGGCATTGGGGATGGGATGAAATCCAATACTGGCATTGGCGTTGGGGAATTGATGAATGACTTGCCTTGGCGTTGTGGGCAAGATGGAACAGTGCTGGGATTACTTTCATTATTTCATGAGCATTCCAGAATTGATTGATATTCTTGACTGGGTTAGTGTTTGGGAATGGGCCATTGAGAGATTGAACTTTTTTTTTCACTTCTCTTACTTATGGGATTATTGTTTTACATGCCGATTAGGATATCACTTACCGAAACACAATAAGCACCCTATTACTTATTTAGGAACTTCATATATTGACTGGTTGAACAGGCAAGCAAGATCACATGTAGTCACTTACCTTTATTAGCTTTACGTAGAGAGACACATACTCACCAAATGAAGGAATAGATACACTTACTCACACGCATGGAAGGGGGAAGGGAAGGCATTACACGGACGGATTAGTGCAGTGACACGACGGCCTTACAATCCGAACACGTATGAACATCACGGCATTACAATATGAACATGGACTCACAGTAGGAGAACATCAAGGCATTACAATAGCCCACACGTACTGGTATCACGATAGCCCACACGTACTCTCAAGGTATAGATACATGTATTCACACAGAAGGCGCCCACACGGACGGATTAGTTACATGGCCTCACAATAGGAAGGAACACGTACTCACACGGAAGGAATAGAGAGAGGCACGGATAGAATGAATATATAGCAGCCTTTAGATTAGACAACCACCCACCCAATAAGGAAAATGAATTGACTTTATTTCATAAATAGAAGAATATCGTATACAAAGAGAGATATCGAATTATATATGTCATTATGCTTTCTTATCATTTGATGGGAATTGGGACGATATTCGATTGACAATTAGACGTGCCCTGTCATTCTTTTCAAGAAGTAAGTGCCGGTCATTCTTTATATACGTAATAACACGGCGGCGATTCGGTTTTCGTCTCAGGTTGAAAGCAGAGCTAGACAAGACACTGAATTCTCCTTCGACAATGCATATATGGGCATATGTCATTATGCAATTTGTCATGAATTAGATCTATTATATATGTCATTACGTTATCGGTTTCTGAATGAGGGATATTCCGAGCATATATTATATATGTCATTATGCATTTCAAATTGAGTCATTACGCTTTAGCAGACAATGTTGCTATTATATATGTCATTATGCATTCAGGAATTATATATGTAATTACGTAATGAATTATAGCAGTAATTACGCTTTAGCACCGTATGTGTTGTATGTATGATCCCTGCCTGCTATATGAAGTCCGTGCGTGACCAAGGTGTTCGGAAGACTAAGCTGTAAGTTCAAGTAGAAATGACATATATAATTCATGAACCACTCTCTCCTAATCAGATGAGTGACGATCTCTATCAAAGTAGGTCAAAACTACCCCAATATACGTTTCCAACGGCCGGCGTCGCCCTACTTCAAAAGGACAGAAGCTTTGAACCGGATATGGCGGTGATGGTGGAAGCCCCAGATCATAGCCGAGACGTTGAAGGATCGATAGTACTTGCCTGTCGCAGATGGAAGATCGCTACTGCTTGCCATTGGGTGGCAGTTATTGCTAGCGCTTGCCCCATATATTTAGAATGCCTAATCAAGGACCGGCAGGGTGCGTAAGCACGCTCGACTAATAAGGCCGCCATCGACGAAGTCACTCACTCATTCCGATGGGTGAGGGGCTCGACTGATAAGGACCCTTTAGGGGGCTCGACCATAAGGACCTTTAGGTGCTCGACTGTTAAGGACCTTTAGGTGCTCGACCATAAGGGAGAGGAGAGGATGCGTAAGCAGGCTCGACTGTTAAGGCCGCCATCACCTTTAGGTGCTCGACTGATAAGGACCTTTAGGTGCTCGACCATAAGGGCCCTATATTCTTTAGGGGCGGAGCCACTCACTATTCCGATGGTGAGGGGTCACTCACTATTCATATGGTGAGGGATTTCTCGCTCGACCATAAGGGTTTTAACGCTCACTCATCATATGGGTGAGGGCCCTATATTCTTTAGGGGCGGAGCCACTCACTATTCCGATGGTGAGGGGTCACTCACTATTCATATGGTGAGGGATTTCTCGCTCGACTGTTAAGGCCGCCATCGCCGCCATCGCCGCCATCAGAGGATGCGCAAGCAGGCTCGACCATAAGCCCCCCACCCAATAAGTAAACCCTAACCTTTAGGTGCTCGACTGATAAGGACCTTTAGGTGCTCGACCATAAGGGCCCTATATTCTTTAGGGGCGGAGCCACTCACTATTCCGATGGTGAGGGGTCACTCACTATTCATATGGTGAGGGATT
>Ga0181465_101248_pt1 | contig 10957 bp, 6 predicted proteins | sample InSIn3gowninarea_FD_119076 | JGI IMG/M metagenome (GOLD analysis project Ga0181465, IMG submission 119076) | Clean room microbial communities from NASA Spacecraft Assembly Facility at Jet Propulsion Laboratory, Pasadena, California, USA -... ...
AACCCAGAATATTGGAACGTACACCAGACTCTGTCTATTTTTGACGCAGAAAGAAGAGTTTATCTCGGCTACGAAAATCCATATAATCTGGCTGCAGTCATATGGGAATCAGTCACGAGGCTATGGAATCGCTGGTACTACAATCTGCGTCCTTTGGCTCCAATAAAACCTTTGTTCTGGTAAAAATCTTAAAGTCTGCTATGACAAAGTTTGCATATATAGACTACGCGGCAATGCAGTAAAGAAGAGTACACACATGATGGTAAGCCAAGCAAGGTAGACATCATCTAAAGGGCTCTTCGTGACCAGATTAGGAGAACTCTATGATATAAATTACATTTTTTTACTATCGCAGATATATATGAAGGGACCTGACGGGAGGGCAAGCAGCGTGCTACAAGTAATGAGTTCACGGGACTCTTAGGCGTCTCGCAGATGCTTACATGCTTTTTGCACCTACGATCGGGCAGTGTACGTAATCGTCTGTATGTACGTGTCCTTGGGTGTAACACTCTATAAAGCCGAAATATCGTACAGCTTTGATGCTTTGACTGCTCGTGAGCCCTGCTCACGTTGTTATTTATATCACACTCATCGAAAGGCAAAGTCACATTCGTGGCTATGATTGAAGGAATTTGATGATTGGAGTATTCGTCTCTAAATTACATTAAGAACCAAGAAGTGGTATTTTATCGCGCGAGGGGGAGAGTGCACTACTCTCTCCTAAATTTTCGTAATTTGCATATCATCAGACCCTTACACGTCCTGGCTGACGGTGTTAAGAGCGCCGCCAACGGGGACAGAGGGGCCAACGAGACCAAGGCTGGCAAGGAGGGCAGCGACCTCAGGCGAGAGGTCCTTGACAAGAGCCTGGCGCTTAGCCTTGACACCACCACCAACGCTGGTGACGATGCCACCGACAGGGGGAGAAAGACCGGAGAGACCAATACGGTTAAGGAGGTCAACAACTTCAGGGGAGAGACCCTGGAGGAGCTCATCGCGCTTGACACCAGCACCGACAGTGTTGACAACACCGCCAACAGGGGGAGACAGACCAGAAAGACCAAGGCGGTTTAGGAGGTCAACAACATCGGGAGAAAGACCCTCAAGGAGCTCCTCGCGCTTAGCCTTAACACCACCGCCAACAGTGGTGACAACGCCGCCAACGGGAGGGGAGAGGCCGGACAGACCAATACGGTTAAGGAGGTCAACGACATCAGGAGAGAGTCCCTCAAGGAGCTCGTCACGCTTGACGTCCTTGCTGGCAGTGGCAAGAACACCACCGACGGGAACGGCGGGGCCAACGAGGCCAAGGCTGGAGAGGAGAGCAACAACCTCAGGGGAGAGGTCCTCGAGAAGCTCCTGACGCTTCTTCACGTCCTTGCTGGCAGTGGCAAGAACACCACCGACGGGAACGGCGGGGCCAACGAGGCCAAGGCTGGAGAGGAGAGCAACAACCTCAGGGGAGAGGTCCTCAAGAAGCTCCTGGCGCTTGACATCCTTGCTGGCAGTGTCGAGAACACCGCCGACGGGAGGAGCGATGCCACCAAGACCAAGACTGGCAAGTAGGGCAACAACCTCGGGCGACAGGTCCTCGAGAAGAGCCTGGCGGCGCTTGACGCCAGCACCAACGGTGTCCACAATGCCGCCAACGGGAGGAGAAAGGCCGCTGAGACCAAGACGGTTGAGAAGGTCAACGACATCGGGGGAGAGCTTGTTCAGAAGCTCGCCCTCGGCCTGTGCAATAGGAGCGGCAGCAACGGAAGCTGCGAGCGCCGCAACGGCGATGGAAGATGTGAAACGCATGGTGATATGGGAGAGGAATTAAAGGAATTAAAGGTGAGATGGTAAAACACTGGAGGGTGAGTTGGATGATTCTTCCAAGGTCGATCTGCCAGTCCTTATATATTCAATCTTGAAGCTCGCCATAGGGGTGCTGCACGGCAGCATTGCATTCCGCCAGCTGCTTTCGTTGTGATCATCGTCCGTTGACTGATGGGTGTTGGCGTTTGATGGCGCCATGATCCACTCGTTGTGGCCATGGCTGTTGCTCAGCGCGAGAGGGATCAGCGTAGGGATTCCGGTCTACATCGCCATTCTGATGACGATCACCCTTGAGAGGGCCAGTGCGAGTTAAGATGAGGCTGCATGGAGTCTAGCAGGTTGGATCAGTCCAAGGGTCCCCAACTTGCAGTCGATCGGCGGGCTCGCCTATCTTGCTAGGATGCCAGCAACCGTAATTCAACTGACTCCACAAACCATGGCGATCTGCATCAGGCGAGTCACCTCAAGAAGCTAGTTGAGCCTTCCGTAAAGCTTGACTTCTGTGAATGCCTCCAAGTCACTGTTGTCATTGTGGAGAAGAGTTCCATTCGCGCAACTGTTCAATGGCCGTCCTTTCATGGTACTCCAATTGATGGTGCGTGATGGAACAAAGTCCTTCCGTGAACCGTCCGTACTCACACCCTAGTATGTGCACTTCGCATAGCAGCATAAATTCATGGAAATAAGCGTCTGTTCTGCCCGGCAGGCTTCGAAGCTGACAGAAGAAGATGCATCTTGGTCCCAAACTTCGAAATGAGCTCCACCTGATGATTCACTGACGTTGCTAAAACTTGTCCCGGGCTGCGCAGCAGTGAGTCCCGCCGCCATTCCACGTGTGGCAGCACGATCAGGCACTGGAGACTAGGTATATGGCGATTGTGGAGCAAGCTCGGTATTTGCGAACAAAGGGGCGTGTCCGAGTGGAGCTTGTTTGCTCTCCAAATGAGTGACTGAATCGCGTGCGTCTACAAGCGTCTTGCAGTGCTGAGGGGATACCGCCTTCGTTGTTCACAACTGCACTTCGGTTGGAATCGTTAATGTAGTTGATTCCGGGACTTAGGAGTCGGTAACAACGCACTGCATGTGTGAGGACTGTACTCCGAACGTTGGGGAGAGGTTCGAATGACCCTCCCTGCGTTGGCATGGTTGGAGCGGAAGGTTTGTTGTTCGGCATCATTCCGAGCTAGATTAGAGTGTTTGATCTGCGCCCAAAGCGCTCATTTATGCCTAGTGCGGCTTTCTAGCCCGACCAATCATCTGACTGTATCGTCCAGATCTGTTCAACATGGCCAGATCTGGAAATCTTGAACATGGAACAGACCTTCTTGGACGATTTGGACGTCTGTCACCGACATTCGAATTTCGGGATTGACTGGGCAGATGACGAGACAACGCGCAGCACGGGCTAGAGTCTATACCCACCACTGACACTTGGCACTGTGGCGATTATCTGCACTCATCTCACGGTCCCTTTGGCTGGGAATTAATGGAGCACCTATAGGGGCCTCGGACCTGGTGAAGATACACAGAAAGCTACAATGTCGCCGACCTCGAGCAGAACTGTTGGACACCCATCGCGGAACAACTATCGCAGCTAGCATGAGCTGCCGCTGGCCGCTGGCCGATAGATCGACCCTCGGCCGCGATACGGTACTTACTGCATAGAAACCGGCACCTTAATTCTCCGCTGCAACTTTCCTCTTGCCACTGGCCCGATGGAGCGCGTCTTTCTGGTCTATTCGAGATACATGCTCTGACGGGCTGACGGAACCAACAAGATGTCCCTAGGTCATCGAAATTGTTCTCACGATGACCTATCGTAAGTGTGCGATGTGCGCGTTACAGTCGCCTCGATGACCACCTCACCTGAACAAGGGCCACAGTCGAATTCTGTAACCGGCTGTAGGCTACTCTTTGGTCATCTAGTCACAGCACTTTCGTCTTCTCTTGTCAGCCACGAGAGACGATTGAATTCGTCGTGAATGTCACCTCACTCTAAGATCAGCAAGGTATCACTCGTTGTGGAAAGTACACCCCTTCAATGTAAACAAAGTTCGGCAGAATACCACTCGGCCGAGAACAACGACTCATTGAGGGCACTACTCTCCTCTCACTGAGTGGAAACCACTAGTCTGTGCACTGACTGTAAGCACTTGTTGCTGCTGCTGATCTTATCATCTAACAGTCGTCACAACAGTGCCTAAGCCAATATACCTCATGGCATAAGGAAGCTCAGACCCTCTCTACAGCGGTTGTCGATGAGATGGCAGCTACGAAGCCTCCCACTTCATACCCTCAGAGCTGTACCGTGGTATACAGACTGACTAGCCAAACTGACATCAACACTCGTTTCAAGAGTGCACGCAAAAATGCCGAAAGCAAACAACCAGCACACGCTGTTCTAACAGCGACTTCACGATCACTGTATTGCGGGCTTTCCCTCCCCTCACAGAGACCGTCCGCCGCTTCCTATACGCATCGCGCCCGCCTTAATACCCTTCCTTCATCATCAGTCGCACAGCAAGCAGTCAGCTCAAATGCCTGTACTAGACGACACTTACATCGTGCGCAATGAACAGGCACTGCGTCACTCGACAACAACACTGTACAAGAACTACCACAGCCGAACGACACAAGGATCCCTCTCCGATGAGCCCGTATCATCTCCGTCCACGATCCTCAAGATGAAAAGCACACGTAGAGCCAGCCCGATGCTGTGTAAAGTGATGCACGACCTGCAATCCGTAGAATATCTCAACAACGCAATAGGTAAAATGATTCGCTAGAGATAGAAGCTGCGCAGAGAATCAATCTCCGACCCTTCCTTGGCAAAGCTCCTCGACTTTGATATGGTCGAGACAGTAGATCGCCCACCAGCGAACCACCCATCTACCTCGTACAACCCCGTCTCCTGCAAGACAGAACCGCACAAAACGTAAGACACGACCGTTCAAATAACGACAGTCAACCGTTGACAGCTGATGCTAGCGGTAACACTAATGCACACCACAGCAGATCTACACGTGTCGAAGTGACGTGACGTGTGAAGGTCCGCGGAGCAGCCTATTCTGCTACGATCCGCGGAGTGTAGGGCGACGGGAGATATTCAAGGTTCGAAATGATAGACAGGGTTTCAATATGACAGACAGGGTGCGGGAATGATAGATAGGGTCTTTTGGATTAAGGAGACGGGAGAGGTACTAGGACGCGGTAGTGTGTGTAAGGCGTTTTAGTGCAGTTGGAGGGCCGCTTGACAGGTTGACAGGTGGCAGGGAAGTGATGGGTAGGTAGTTGCGATATACAGATTCCTGGGTCTGAGGGATATACTGCTTCTTCTCTATTTCCCCCGCAGTCGTTCGGGCATAGTGTGGGTATTAGTGAGGATGATGGAGCGATTTGTCTCTGGATCCGATCGTCTGCTCTGTTTGGAATTTCTCGTCGCGTTTGAACGTTATTTTGTCTTTCCGTTGTCTTGCGAGCAGTGTGAGTATCTTTGGAAATTTGTCATGTACATAACAGCATCAAACCCGCATTGAAAGTAGACGAGGCTCATGCTTCTATTCCTTGTTCTTTAGAAATATCAGATCTTGATACGTCCTAATGCAAGGTCACAACGGCTTTGCTTTGAATACGTTCGTGTCTCTCCAGCGAAGCAGACCGGTGCAGCGATTATCTTCTGATGATACCGCGCGACAGGAAGTCAACAGAGGTTACAAACCTCTCTGGATTGTATGCTCGAAAGCTACAAGACAAATACACAAGATCCCTTCCGAAAGTGCCAAAATGACCGTTCAGCACTGGTAAGATTTCGACAGACGGCTTTGCTGAGAAGCAAGGATGAATCGAAATACGTGCACAGACGCGCAGGAGAAATATCGTACCGACATGTTCATCTTATCATTTCGGAGCGGGAGTAGGCACTACTCCACCGCTCGTTTCGTAGCCCAATTATGGCTGATCAATTGTCTACGTCAACCCTGACCATGGTCTCCTTTTACAAACTCCAAACGCGTACGCTAATCAACCAGCACAACACTCACTTCTTTTCCGCCGAATTCGCACCCTTCCCACTCTTACCACCCTGCTTCGTACCCTCCTTGGTAGCCTCATCAGGGTTCTCCTTCATCTTCTCCTCGCGCTCCTTCTCCCTCTTACGCTCGAGCTCCCTGACCTTCTCTGGCGGGCTGTCCTCAATCAAATCACTCTCATTATTGATGCCCGACCACTTGGGCAGGCCATCGGGGATGTCCATGACGCGCTGGCCGTAGAACATGTGGCAGCGCGGCTTGAAGTACGCCTTGTCCTCGTCGGTCTTTAGGTGGATCAACGATGGGAAGAGGAGGATCATGTTGCGCCCTTCGTCCATGATGGGGCTGTGGCAGAACGAGCAGCGCACTTTGCAGGGCAGCTTGTGCTCGATCGACTTCTCGGACGGGTCGTACCACTCCAGGTTGTGGTGGCCGTTGGTGAAGTTGATGTCTTCCTTGTGGAAGATGGCAGCCCACTGGAAGGGAGCGGCTGTAACGCGTTAGATTCAGGTATGGAAGCGTTGTGAGGGGTATCACTGACCATGCTGTGTCTGGCAGGTGGTACAATGGCAAAGCTTGCTGTCAAGAGGCTCGCGGCGGCTCAGCTGGTACTCGACCTTGCCGCAGTGGCAGTTGGCCGTGTACTTTGCCTCAAAGTCGTCGGCCTTCTTGTGAATGGCGTAGGGAGCGCGCTGCTTCCACTCGGAGATACCCGTGGTCGAATCGCCGCGGCTCTGGTCTTTGTCCATTCTTTTGCCTGTTGTGGAGAAGCTGGGGAGCTGTTGTCGTGTGAGGTGCGCAGCTAGTAGGTGAGCGCGTGGGATTGCAGTGACAGTGGAAAGCAGTGGTGCGCGACGTAGAGCAATTGGAGTCAGGAACATGAAGTTGCGAGGTGTCTGAAGGAGAGAGGATATTGTTGAAAAGCAATCGCAGGGGGACTGTAATGTGTGGTGGTCATTGACATGGTACAATTATGGAGATCGCGTCGTGATGACGTCTGTCGAAACCGCGACACTCGATCCGGCAAGATCAACCCCAAGTATGCGCCTCGCGCCAACGCGCAGATAACAACAGCCCATTCGCCTGCAATGCAATGCTTTTCATGCTCGCTGAGACCGTAATTCGTTTCTTGCGTCGTGACTGTGCTTCAGCCACTTCGTATTTGCTGCTTCCTCACGCTCCCTTGAGCGCCTGAGCAGCTTCCTTCGCAGACAATCCAAACACGTTGATTAGATAATCTTGCTCTGTATACGTGTCAGCGCGACGTCACTCAGTGCCGCGGAGTAACTTACTGATATCGTTTGCAATGCGTCTCCTGACAGCCTCAAACTCCACCTCTGCCTTGTCGCGTGCGGCGTCTTGTCTCTTGGGATTGATTGTTTTGACGCGGAATTTGAACCGTCCGCTGACTGGTCGGTGATCGGACACCCTGACGCCATCATGTCTCCTGTATTCGAGCTGCTTGATCTTACCCAAGCCTCGATAGAGCAGGCGATCGCACCAGGCTGGCGAGCGCTTCTTTTCAGACGTGTCGTAGTTGTCGGTGCCGACATCGTACTTGTATGTGGGCGCGAAGTCGATCGGCATCTCGTTGAAGGCTCGTAGACGAAACCCGGGATTGCGCTTGCGAGACAGTAGCAATTGGTCACGCTCGAGAAGCTTCGGTAGGTTCCCCTGTCGTACACAATCGATAACTGTATTCCTAGGCATCGCATCGATGCGGTAGTTCAAGTCGCCGTTGAGGATGCAGATCTCATGGTCCAGGATCATGGAGCCATCTCCACCTCCCACGAAGTGGTTGGCGCAATCTGTGGGCGAACGGTGTTTTGGCAATGGTGCAGCTTCCATGATGGAGGCGGCATCATTGTTTCGATGTGTAGTCTGCGTCTGACCTGCCGCGAGATGGCAATTTATCAAGCAGATGGACGAGTCGTCGATCAAAAAGCGAACCACCAGCGCGCCCTTGTTGCCCACGCGACCACTGAACCCGAGCTTGATTTCTGCAGCACTCACGTCGCGGATATTGTTGCGCTCCGAAGACTTGATGAATACGCAAGTGAACAAGCCAACGAGATTGGCAGTGTGAAGGAGGACATACTGCTCTCTCGGCGCGTGATCGTCCAGCACCCTAACCAGATGATCTTTCCACGCACGATACTGGTGCGACATGTGCTCATGCTCAGAGTTCTCTTTCTGCTTCTTCTTCTTGAAGAAACTTTTGGCGGTGATCTTTTTGTTCTCAAGATCGACCAACTCTTGAAAGCCAAACACTAGAACATCTGGAGGATTCTCAGGCTCAATGATATCTCGTAGGAAGTCTCGATCGCCTGATTGCCGCAGGGTGGTCGGCTTTACTGCACCTGCATTCCAAGTCATAACGCGTGCGCTCAGCTCCCGGAACTCGCAGTATTCGGAGTCACGTTGTTGCATCAAGGTTTCTGTTTAACGTTAGCGTCGATCGTAACGAGCAGGCATCCTGACTCACCAAGCCAATCGGTCTTGAGCATTCCATCCCAAATGCGTAACATCGTGTCTGTACCCAGAGAAGCGACTTGGAATCGATCTAGCTTCCAAATGCTCGTTCGGTCTGCGACGATGCCTGCAATAGGTTTGTCGTGTGCTTTCCAGTCCTTCAGAACCTTCCATGGCGAGCATGTAGTGTCGTAGACGTATATCATCCCCGTGCTGTAGCCCGCCCAGAGGTTGTCACCGACTCCTACAAGCGAGCTAATCTTGTATAGACTGACGTTGACGACGCCCAAACACTCGAAGCCTTTCTTGGCGTATATCGTAACTTTTCCGTCGATGTGGCCAAAGTAGATACGGTCTGGCTGGCTGCTGACGATGGCTCCAGAGGTCACATCACCCACATTGAGCTGCGACAGGGTACCATCGGTCAACTGCTGGAAATGATTATGGTCGCCGGTACGCTTATACACCCGTAGCTCCTTCGAATAGGCGACCCACAATTGCGACCCTGACACAATCGAAAAGGTATGCCCTGCTCGAATTTGGTAGCTGAGAGGAGCTTGGTGTAATGATGGTGCACCAGATTCGTCGGCAGGCCATATATGTACCTTGCCTAATTCGTCCAATGACCACATCTCCCCTGCATACCTGAAGATCTTCGATATCGTCGCTCGTGAATGGGCATTCTTAGTGAACACTACACTTTGCGTCGGTATGTCAATTTCGTGCAGCTCTCCCGTGTTCATACCCAGCCATAGCCGCTTGCCCTCGTCTTCCACTTCTTTCGCGGGTCTGAAGGCCACAGCAGTAGCCTTCACGGTATCGCCGTGGCTAAGGCTCATGAGAAGTCGGCCATTGAGTACGTTCCATACGTTGGTCACGTAGCCTGTTGTACAAATGTAGTCGCCGCAGACAGCGAATAGCTTGGTATCGTATCCTGTAGGTATCCCTCCAATCGCGTTCGGAAAGACTGGAGGTCGGCGGTTCGCTTGTGATGCATCGGGGTAGTCGGTCAGGGCAGTGGTCGGTTGCTTCTCTGGCGCGCTTTCATCTTCATCCGAGTCGTATGTATAAGCCTGCGAAGCCTTTCGAGGGGGTTGTTGAGGGGGAGGAGGGGGCGTTTGCGTCGGTGTCGGTCTCCTCATCTCTCCAGACTTGCGGGGTGGTGGAGGTTCTGGGGGTCCAAGTGCTCTTGGCGGAGTAGGCGAGTGCACTGTCTGAGTCCGCCGTGGGGGCGGCAACATTCTCGCGCTGTCGTCGTTTGCCAGCGAGAGAGGCCGCCCTTGATCGAATGATCTGCGCGTAGGTACGTCTGGCGGTGCAGGTCGCTGCAACTGTACGCTTTTCCTAAGATCCGTGGTATCCTTTTCGCGTCTTATGGGCAACGTTGGGCGATCTTCCTGGCTGTCGCCATTTCTATACGAGCTCGCGGTGGGTGGTGATGTTCGTTTCGGCGGTTGATTGGTGATTCGTGAGTCTGTCGAAGCCAGCCTTTCAGCGACTGCGTGGTGTACGGGCGGGGGTGGAAAGTAGCTGTCTTTGAGTATCCCCTTAGGCTTTGACGCCATGGGTAGCTCGGGCGGAGATGGATCAGGCGCCTTCGTGCTGCCCGCGCTACTGGGCGGAGTGTTGAAGGGCGAAATGCGCTCATCTTCGGACTTGGCTGGCTCCAGGCTCGCTCTTGGCTTCGTCGCTGCTGTGTCTACAGGCTGTGGTTTTGCTGCTATCTTGGGCTTCCCTGCGCGATTAACAGGGGGTGGTGCGGACGAGATGGGCCGCTCGTTCTTGCGCGACTCCCCAGATATGCTGGAGCCTGTCGTTGTCGCGGAGAGCGGCTTCGCTTCCAGACCAGGTGTGCCATTCCTGCTCGCAATACTGAGCGGCTTCGACGCCACAGGTGTAGAGGGGGAGTCGAGCGCCGCGTGCGACTTTGGCCGAGAGGGTCGAGGCGACAGTATAGGAGGCGTGAAGCCTGCTGGTGGTGATTTGGGCGACTGGACGGTGACCTTGGGCGGGGATCGGGTGCGCGCGCGAGTCGGCGACCTGGGCGGAGAGAAGGCCATCATGGACGACGGGCGGGGCTTGAAGTTGCCCCATGGCGCCCGCAGTGTCGAGGCGCGCGGCGTAGGTCTCCCATTCCCGCTCAGGTCGTTCACGCTGGGCGAGGAGCCGTCCACATATCCACGCGGAATGTCCAGCGATATGCGCCCATCTGCCCTGCGGTTGTCCTCGGACACGGCGAGACGGTCTGCGGGGCCCGGCGAGCGTTGGCGCGGGGTTGCAGGCGCTGCGGGAGCTTTGTTTGCGCTTAGGAGGTTCTCGAACTGTGCGCGGAGGGAGGAGACGGGCTTCTGCGGGCTGGGTCAGCTTGAGTACCGCCATGATCCACCTGCTGACGTACGATGGACTCGGCCTCTTCCGAGCTGTTCTGTTGGTCCATGGCGATATTCTTCTTTCCTTGTCCTCCTGGTCAGCCAGCACCAAAGAAGGTCCTGCGGCTGTTCATCGACCGCTGGTGAGCTGCATTCATTGGGCGCGGGGGGGAGGGCAGGTGTGGAGCAGGGCCGGGCAGCGATCAGGCGCGCATGGGGGGGAAGTGGGACGCCGAGTGCAAGCAGGCGTCTGGCGAGGCGAGG
>Ga0181465_101250_pt1 | contig 10945 bp, 5 predicted proteins | sample InSIn3gowninarea_FD_119076 | JGI IMG/M metagenome (GOLD analysis project Ga0181465, IMG submission 119076) | Clean room microbial communities from NASA Spacecraft Assembly Facility at Jet Propulsion Laboratory, Pasadena, California, USA -... ...
TTTTAACTTTGGTTAATGCAGACTTAACCCATAACCCTTTATCCCCTTTGATTCTATTATAACCCTTGTATAATGGGAATATACACAAACACACGAGATTAGTGTGTGCTAGATCCATTGAAATCAATGCATCTAGTGGAAGACATCAAATATGATTAGAAATCACCATCCACACTTAAATAAATACATCTAGTGCAAGAAATAAAATATTATGACAAATAAACATCTATGCTAAAATCAATGCATCTAGTGAAGGAAATAAAATAAGATTACAAATCAACATCTACACTCAAACCAATGTAGTTAGTGCAAGTAGTCAAACAAGATGAGAAATCAAAAAATACAATTAAATAAATGTATCTAGTGCAATCAATCAAATAAGATTAGAAATCAACATCTCCACCAAAATCAATTCACCTATTTCAGTGAAAAACCAAAATATTCATGGTTTTCTAAATCCAACTTATTTTACCTCCATCTCTCCTTTTTATCCTCTCAATATCGACCCCCCAAACACACACGCATACACTGTCTCTCTCTTTGGATATATATATATATCTCCCTCCCTCCTTCTCTCTATCTATCTTCACTTTTACCTCCACACTCCACCTATATCTCTATCTTCTTTGTCTCTCCTTCTTTGTCTCTGTTAATCTAGGTTGTAATTGATGTTAATGTGGCAATATTCTCGACAGTAAACAATGATGTGAAGCCAAGTAGATCAAATCCATGAAGCAACAGGAGTATATCAATACGGAAATATTCTAGGATACTAAGTGATGATATGAAACCAAGGAGAAGAAAAGTAGATCCATGAAGAAATAGGAGCAAGAAGCCAAGGAGCAAGGCCATCAGGAAAGCCAAGCCATGAGTAAGAGTCATTTAACGGACGAGTTCATAAAGGAGGCATATCAAAGATATCACTTATGCTTAAGAGTATTGCAGAGTATCATAGGAGTTAACACATCATAGGATTATTGCAAAATTTCAGAGCGAGAGAGGCATATCAGAAAAGATATCAGAAGCCATCAAGGTACGAAGGTAGCAGAGAAGTTCATTGAAAAGCATTGCAAAGCCAAAGGAAGACCTATTCTAGCAAGAGGAGCCATATCGAGAGCGTCACATGTATTATATGCCCAAGAAGTCCCACAAAGAGGAAGAAGTCATCAAAAGAGAAGGAACAAAGAGGAACACACATTAGGAGGAGAAGCCAGTGGAAGATCAGTTAACAGAGGAGCCATATCATGTGATATCGAAGGAATATCAAAGAAGAGGTATTGGAGCAGTGCATTGGAAGCCATCGTGGAGTCATATTAGACCAGAAAAGAGCGAAGGAGTATATATCAGGTTAAAATATATAACCACATATATCAGGTTAAAGTATATAATATCGGGTTAAAGTCAAAGTGAATGCACGTGGTTATATTCCAAAAGGCAGATTTGTAATAGTGGCAGTGGTTTTTAGGTTGACGCTATGCGGTAAGTGGTATATAGAGGAGAGCACCCGATTCCATTAATCGAGCGACATGTAGCATGAGGGTGGAGAGAGAAAACCACTTTATCAGGCGGGTATTCTCCGTGCTATTTGTCCACCAGAAATCTCTGATAATCATTGGATCTAGCACACACTAATCTCGTGTGTTTGTGTATATTCCCATTATACAAGGGTTATAATAGAATCAAAGGGGATAAAGGGTTATGGGTTAAGTCTGCATTAACCAAAGTTAAAAACAAAGGAGTATATATATATTATATAGATGGATACAATACATGGGCCCGAGGATTCCATTGTAATACACTTTAAAGTTACATTGCATTTGCCATATCGCAAGCCTCTTTAAAGCCTTGCCACATTAAAATGCCAATTGGATATAATTGCAGACCCACCTATCGGAACTCTGATAGTGCAAGTTGTAAGGGGCTATCACCCTTGAAACCTTCGATTGTGATAATATATGTGGACTTGTGGCTCCATTATAAACAACCCTAATGTAATAACACATTTGTTGTGTCACTAGTCTCTAAGGGATGTTAAATCCACTGATTGTAATTGGGCTATGGACCCGATGGAGTTATTAACAATAGTTTATAAGCATATCGCATCTAGTAGGGGCAATTGGTAACCGACCATCAGCAATGTTATAGACATGACTTATAAAAGACCTCCTGAAAGCTATGATTATGATTGCAATTGTGAGGTGGCATGTGGGAACTCCATGTTGTTACAGTCTCTCCAATGAAATCCTTCATAAATAATGATGTCTAATGTATGAATATTATTAAATGAAAAAGGACCTCTCTGACATTTTTTAATAAGCAACAATTCTTTTCATTTCGGCCTCTCTTCCTCCTGAATGTGTCTTGTGAGTATTAGAACACTTGAATAGATAGAAGAAGCCATGGATCAAGAAGCCAAAGTGTCAAGTGAGCATAGATGGTCAAGCGAGCACAAAGGAAGCTAAAGCGACAGAGGAGGGAAGCCAAAAGGTCAAGCAAGCATTGAAGAAGCTGAAGCTCAAGCCAGCAAAGGGGAAGCCAAATCTCAGGTGTATCAAGATAAGAAAATAGAGAATTGCCTTTATGTAGTTGTTGTTGGTGAATTAGAAGAAAGGAGTAAGCTATAGGTCCAGTAGAATAGAAAAGGGCCGAAGGTCTAGTAGGACAGAAGGAAGATGAAGTTCCAACAACATAGGAGGCAGTTGAAGGATGAACAATTCTATTGATCATGCTACCCTCTGAAAGACTCAGACCTGTGATGAATTAATCAGGTACATAATGCATTCTAAAGGACAATTTTGTGATGTAATAAATAAAGTTTTATCTGACATCATTTGAAGGGAGAAGTAGCCGACTGAGAAGCAGTCACGCCTAAAGCATATACTGTGACAGTTAGAATAGAGGCTTGAAACAGAGATTTGGTTCTTGTGTAGAGCTTAGTGCAGCTAATAGCAGACTCACTAAAGATGTGTAGAGACATTATCAGAGATCATGATGGCTATTTCATATCATCATGAGATAATTTTTGCAGAATCTGTGTGGATAGTATGAAGAGTTGTATAGACTTATTCATAAGTAGAATAGTTACCATTGGTGTTGTAGCATGGATACTACAGTGAAGCTGTAAACAGATAGAATTCAGTAAAGAAGAGTTTTGGGAGAAGAACATTACTATCAAACATGCCTTGAAAATATTGGTTCGGAGCCCTTGGGATTGGTGCCTTAGAAGTTGGAAGGATTGGTGTTCTTAGATTTGGTGCTCCTATATCCAAGGTTTGCCTTGATAGTAGAAGGCAAGAGCCTTTGAGGGTGGTGCCTTAGAACTAGAAGGATTGGTGTCCTAGGAGTTGGTTCTCCTAAGTCCCAAGGTTGGTGCCATGACAAAATAAAATTGGTGCTCTGGAGGTTGGAGCCTCACAAAATTCCAAGTTGGTGCTTGGCAGCATATTAGAATAATATATATTTGTATCTATTTTATTGCAAAGATTATATTAATAAAAAGATTTATTCTTATTGTTCATCTTGTGTTCTAAATATAAATATTTTAACAGGTAAAATAACAATTAAACATAAATATTTATTCACCCCCCCCACAGTCTTTCCAACAATTGGTATCAAAGCCAGTACCTTAATTCAAAGCCTAACAACTTGAATCTTGATCTTTAGAACACAAATGGAGAAGTCAAGGAAGAAAGTCTCCAATCCTCCTAAGGATCTGTCTCCATCTACCACTAAAATAGAAGACAATAAATTTGAGGAGGCTCCATGGTTCAATGGGAACTTTAATATATGGGAAGAAAGAATGAGGAATTTCTTAAAGACTTAAGGCATTGAAATTTGGAAATTAGTAATTGTCGATAGCATGATGGATGGAGAATCTAAGTACAATGAAAAAACAATGAAGGCAATCTTGAATGGGCTAGATGATTCTATAAAGAACAATTTAGGAAAATGTTTGTCAGCGAAGTGTATATGGGACAAAATTCATGACCTTCACTCAAAAGGAGCATTGACCATGACCATCAGTCAAGAAGATGATGGAAATTGAGAAGAAAATCCAGAACCCATCATAAAAGCTAAAAATGAGAATGATGACATCAAGGCTAAAGAAGATCTAGAAGATGAAGAGATTGAAAAAGATTGTGTAGAAGATCTGCTCACTCAACTTACAACTGCCATGGAAGAGATTATCAATTTGAAAAATGAAAACAAGGAACTTAAGAAGAAAGCACTAGTTGGTGAACAAGACCAAACAAGGAAGAAAGTCGACCTTGTCTAGCATCAAATATCGGAAAGGGATGAAGAGCTTGTCAAGCTTAAGAAGGATTTCATCAAAGCAAAAAAAGGCAACATGAAGAAGTAATATCCATGACAAATCAATTGGATAAAGAAAAGAAATGGGAAGATACCTTGTCAAATCAACTTGAAAAAAGGCACAATAGCTTGAACAAACTTGAAGAAGAGATTGGTCAGTACAAGGTAGAGGTCTTGTCTCTCAAATCTCTACTAGAAGAAGCAAGAAAGTTAGCAGAAGGAATTGAGAAGACAACAGAAGCATTAGAAATCATAGAAGAATAGGTTGATGAAGAAGAAAATGAGAGAAACACCATGATGATGAAGAAATTTTCAAATTTAAATATAACATCAAACTTCTCAAGGCCAAAACATGTAAAGCTACAAGGATCAAGAAAGAAATGGAGAGCAGTCTAGCAAAGGAAAATGAAAAAATCTTCAAAATGAACGTAGATATCATCTCCCTTAAAATAGAAGCAAATGAAGTTTCTCATATCAAGGAAGAAACTAAGAAACAACTTGCTAAGAAGAATAATGAGTGTGAAAGATTAGAAGAAGACATTGTCATCCTCAGGAAAAGGGTTTAAGGGATGAACAAAACCTTGAAGAGCTCTCAAGCCTTGGATGACATGCTCAACCATCAAAGATTTCCATTTGATAAATCATGTCTCGGGTATGCGGGTGAATCCTCAAACAAGAATGATAATGCTTCAAACAAAAGGGATGTGAAGAAGTTAGAAAGAAACAGTGATGCTCCCAGTTCCAGCAAAGGTAAGGAGAAAAATCAAGGCAACAATGGAAGAAATCCTACTCCAAGAAGAAATGTAGATAATGTCAAGGATGCTAGAAGCAATGGTTATCATCAAAGGATCTCAAGACAGAAATACTTCAGAAGTACATCAAGGAAATCTCCATCTCCCAGGTACCAAAGTTTATTTCTTTGTTATTGTTATTCTTGTACAAAATTTGGTCACATGGCAAAATATTGTAAAGCATATCATAAATATAGATGTTATGGTCCCCAATCATATCATCAAGATAGATATTATGGTCCCCAACAATATCCAAGGAACAATTTTGCAGGAAGAAATCATGAATTCTTATTCATGAACGATGTAGAATGCTTCAAGTGTCATAAGATTGATCATATGGCACCTGATTGTAACTTGACTTGGGCTCTTACACAAGCTAGAACCATGCAAAAGAAGAAAGTTACACAAGTATGGAGAAGGAAGCAAATATGATATGAAAGTCCCTTGAACTCTCCAACCAACAACACATGTTGTGGACTTGATCTTCGACAATCTGAGAATTTCATAGGAAGACTCTTCCAAAAGAGATGATGCATATAGTCAGGGGGAGCCTATGATTCTTGATCATTATTTCAAAAACATTGAAGTGAAGAATCTTTAAGCATTGTTGAAGCCATGATAAGGTAGTTCTGAGAGATCAAGAGGAGATAATGTGCTACTTGCAGCAATCCTTCTATCTTAAGTAAAAACAAGAGCACTATGACAGGGGGAGTAACAAACCCATGAAGATCTATTATTCATGAAGAAGAGTAGCAGTTAGACAGGGGAAGTCCTTTTGCACTCCTTTACCATTGATGTCAAAGGGGGAGAGAAGAAGAATATTTCCATCAATAACAAAGGGGGCGATTGTTAATCTAGGTTTTCATTGATATTTTTTGCAGAGTGATCAATATACAGAAATAGAGGGTATCTAGTTACATAGTGTCTAAATTTGTTGATAACATAAATAACAACTAAAAACTCATTTTCTGTTACTATTTAATTCAACTCAGCAGGAGTTAATTTTTTGCTGATGTAATATATAGCATAGGGTTTCTTGTCTTCTTCTTGGCCAAGAACAGCTCCGATAGTTGTATTTGATGCCTCTGATGAAATCTGGAAAGGTATATCCCAATCTGAGCCATGTAATATTGGTGCTATCGATACTAACCGTTTCAGATATGTGAAGGCAGCATCACATTTATCAGTCCATATAAAATCAACATTTCCTGTCGAGGCATATAAAGGTGCAACAATTTGTGAAAATTTATTTATAAATCTATGATAATATCTAGCAAACCCCAAAAAACTACATACCTCTATTTGAGTATAGGGAGTATTTAATAAGATGATTACCTGTATCTTTGCTGGTCCATCTACCTAAATTCCAGCTGTTGAAATGTAATGACCCAGAATCAATCCTTTTGTCATCATTATATGGCATTTCTCATGACTTAGGCATAGTCTAGTAACAATACACCGTTTTAGGACTTTCTCCAATGTTTGTAATGCCAAATCAAAGTCATCTCCAAAGGGTGTGAAATCATCCATGTACAACCCCAATCCTTCATTTATCAAGTCTACAAAAATACTGAGTATGGCTCTTTCGAATGTAGCAGGTATGTTGCACAATCCAAAAGGCAATACCCTATAAGAAAATGTTCCCTAGGGGAAGGTGAAAGTAGTTTTATCCTAGTCTTCAAGGGCAATTTGAATTTGGTTGTAGCCACTGAAGCCATCCAAGAAAGAGAAGAATTTCTTTCCTGCTAGTGTATCTAGGACTTGGTCGATAAATGGAAGGGGAAAATGGACTTTTTGTGTTGCTTTGTTGAGTTCTCTATAGTCAATGCATATCCACCATTTTCCATTCTTTTTAGGGACAAGTACTAATGGAGAAACCCATTTACTGTCCGCTATAGGATAAATAAAATTCACATCTAACAGTTTTTGAAGTTCTTCTTTCACAATATCCTTTATATGAGGATTTAATCTACGTTGTGACTGTCGAATGGGTCTTGCATCCTTTTTAGTGTAGATGTGGTGCATGCATAACTGAGGATCAATCCCTTTAATGTCTAGGTAACCATGAAAAATCCCCTTATATTTCCTAAGGACTTGGATAAGTTTTTGTTGCTGGTCATTACTTAGATTACTGTTAATGTTTAGGATTTTCCATTGCTCGATTTCAATAGGCTTGCTATTATAGACAATGGTTGCTAGTATTTGTTGGTCATTAATGTCTCTTAAGGAATCTTCTTCAATCTCATTGTCAAGGACTGCTTCAATCATGTGACATCTCAAATTAGACTTTGCAGCAAGTTGATTGATAAAGGTGTTAATGACATCATCTTCTATTTGTTTTTTGAATTCAATTGCATCTGCCACAGTCAATGGTGAACGAATATTTTATTTTAAATATGTTGTTTTTTGCTTCCTAGTTTTTACAATTGTTAGGCTTGGCTGAGAAGGAGGGTATAAAGCTATATTATTTACATCATTCCCTCTAGTTATGGTCATACTTCCTATTTGACAGCCTATATAGGAATCGGTTGTTGCTAGCCAAGGCCTTCCCAGTATTAAGGGATGTCCAACTAGCTAATTTCTAGGATTAATAATAAAAAAATCTGCCAGATATTCCTAAGAATTCATAGAAACAATCACATCTTCTAATGTTCCTTCTGGCCTAATCACTAAACTATCATCTAGTTCCATTAAGGTAGTGGTTTGTTCTAAGGTTATGATGACAAGCTCTTGACAAGTTTATGTTGTAATAATGTTAATGGCTGCCCCTAAGTCAACTAAAGCATTGGGAAAAGAGCGACCATTTATTTGTACTGTGACAATGGGGTTTCCCTGGGCTTCATATCTTACAGGTGTCCCTTTGCCTAGTAATAAATCAGACAAAGTTCCAATGACATGGATAGTTGGCGTTATTTTTGTTTTCCTCACAGACTTCTTTTCACACAATTCTTTAATGGTTTTAGCATATATTGGAATGTCTTTAATGGCCTAGAGGAGGGGTATTTTTATACAGAGATTTTTGAGTTCACCCAGAAGATCAAAATCGGGATATTCAATAGGTCAAGGTATTATCAATCTTTTTGGGAATGGGGGAGAAGTATTTATAATTTTCTCAGAATCTTTCTGCCTGATTGTAACTCCTCCTTGTTTTATTTGTTGGTCATCTACAGTTGAAGGCTTATTCAGATATGTTTCTTTACCTTTAGGTTGTAAATTTTTGTCCTCATCTAGAGCAATTATGCATCTAGATCTTAACTTAAGTTCATTACATTCTCTCATCTAATCTTCAGGGTCTAGACTCACAATAATTTGGACTGACTGGATCGGTCTGTTGTTAGGGTTGAGCTAGGAGTTGCAGTCGTATATTAGGTTTAGGATTTTTCTGCAACGTGTAAGGTGCTGGTAAGGTTGGTTGAGGCAGAGGAGCTATTCCCATAGGATGGTTGTAGATCATTGCCAATTTGGTTGTTAGTTCTAATTTTGCAAGGTAGAAGGAGACCATTGAAAGGAATAGGGGGTGTTCTACTAGAAGGGTGGAGGGTTGGAGGAATTTGGCCAATTATGATTTGGATTTGATTGGTTAGGCCATGGTGGCATACAAAATGTTTGAGGTGTCCAAGTAGAGAAAGGTGGCTAGTTCTACCATGCTGCTTTTGAATACTGCTATGAATTAAATTGCGAAGAAGGAAAGAACGAAGATGGTTATATAGGCATGCCTCTTAGACGTGTTTTCCATTGTGAGTGATGGTTCATCAGATATATTGGTTCCACTTCCTTTTATTCTTCTTTTAAGACTTCTTTTAATCTAGGAGATGATGGTCATCTTTCTGTAGTGTGATCGTTAGTGCAAATGCTACATTTTTGTATCATATCTAGTGGACATTCTCTATCATTGTGTTTATTTATACAGCATGGACAAAAAATAGCCAGATATTGTTCTACTTTAGCCTACTTTTGTTTGACTTGCATGATATCCAATTGGCATTTTAATGTGGCAAGGCTTTAAAGAGGCTTGCGATATGGCAAATGCAATGTAACTTTAAAGTGTATTACAATGGAATCCTCGGGCCCATGTATTGTATCCATCTATATAATATATATATACTCCTTTGTTTTTAACTTTGGTTAATGCAGACTTAACCCATAACCCTTTATCCCCTTTGATTCTATTATAACCCTTGTATAATGGGAATATACACAAACACACGAGATTAGTGTGTGCTAGATCCAATGATTATCAGAGATTTCTGGTGGACAAATAGCACGGAGAATACCCGCCTGATAAAGTGGTTTTCTCTCTCCACCCTCATGCTACATGTCGCTCGATTAATGGAATCGGGTGCTCTCCTCTATATACCACTTACCGCATAGCGTCAACCTAAAAACCACTGCCACTATTACAAATCTGCCTTTTGGAATATAACCACGTGCATTCACTTTGACTTTAACCCGATATTATATACTTTAACCTGATATATGTGGTTATATATTTTAACCTGATATATACTCCTTCGCTCTTTTCTGGTCTAATATGACTCCACGATGGCTTCCAATGCACTGCTCCAATACCTCTTCTTTGATATTCCTTCGATATCACATGATATGGCTCCTCTGTTAACTGATCTTCCACTGGCTTCTCCTCCTAATGTGTGTTCCTCTTTGTTCCTTCTCTTTTGATGACTTCTTCCTCTTTGTGGGACTTCTTGGGCATATAATACATGTGACGCTCTCGATATGGCTCCTCTTGCTAGAATAGGTCTTCCTTTGGCTTTGCAATGCTTTTCAATGAACTTCTCTGCTACCTTCGTACCTTGATGGCTTCTGATATCTTTTCTGATATGCCTCTCTCGCTCTGAAATTTTGCAATAATCCTATGATGTGTTAACTCCTATGATACTCTGCAATACTCTTAAGCATAAGTGATATCTTTGATATGCCTCCTTTATGAACTCGTCCGTTAAATGACTCTTACTCATGGCTTGGCTTTCCTGATGGCCTTGCTCCTTGGCTTCTTGCTCCTATTTCTTCATGGATCTACTTTTCTTCTCCTTGGTTTCATATCATCACTTAGTATCCTAGAATATTTCCGTATTGATATACTCCTGTTGCTTCATGGATTTGATCTACTTGGCTTCACATCATTGTTTACTGTCGAGAATATTGCCACATTAACATCAATTACAACCTAGATTAACAGAGACAAAGAAGGAGAGACAAAGAAGATAGAGATATAGGTGGAGTGTGGAGGTAAAAGTGAAGATAGATAGAGAGAAGGAGGGAGGGAGATATATATATATATCCAAAGAGAGAGACAGTGTATGCGTGTGTGTTTGGGGGGTCGATATTGAGAGGATAAAAAGGAGAGATGGAGGTAAAATAAGTTGGATTTAGAAAACCATGAATATTTTGGTTTTTCACTGAAATAGGTGAATTGATTTTGGTGGAGATGTTGATTTCTAATCTTATTTGATTGATTGCACTAGATACATTTATTTAATTGTATTTTTTGATTTCTCATCTTGTTTGACTACTTGCACTAACTACATTGGTTTGAGTGTAGATGTTGATTTGTAATCTTATTTTATTTCCTTCACTAGATGCATTGATTTTAGCATAGATGTTTATTTGTCATAATATTTTATTTCTTGCACTAGATGTATTTATTTAAGTGTGGATGGTGATTTCTAATCATATTTGATGTCTTCCACTAGATGCATTGATTTCAATGGATCTAGCACACACTAATCTCGTGTGTTTGTGTATATTCCCATTATACAAGGGTTATAATAGAATCAAAGGGGATAAAGGGTTATGGGTTAAGTCTGCATTAACCAAAGTTAAAA
>Ga0181465_101252_pt1 | contig 10933 bp, 8 predicted proteins | sample InSIn3gowninarea_FD_119076 | JGI IMG/M metagenome (GOLD analysis project Ga0181465, IMG submission 119076) | Clean room microbial communities from NASA Spacecraft Assembly Facility at Jet Propulsion Laboratory, Pasadena, California, USA -... ...
AAGTTTTCCAATCTCTGCCTCTAAGTTAAATGGTTTCTCCAATGGAATCTTTACGTTAGCAGTAGCAGATTTCTCCTTTTCAAGTGTATTTTCTGTGTTTTCCTTTTGATTATCAGTGTTATGGTGATGACGGTGCATGTGACAACGCACCTCCGATGATTGTGGCCCACCTTGCAAGTTACCTCCGACAGTTCTGATCAACTATTTACAATCAATTCACATGCTGACTGCAAACCCTGATGGTTACAAACTCTGCTGCGGTCTTCTCCCCCCATGGTTAAACCTACTGCATTTACATGTCAAACTTCTCCGACGTGGTTTAAGTCCATGGTTAGCTGCTGTGGTTTTGTATTATGTTTGTATTTTTTTATGCTATAGTCTGAAAGTGGGTTTTACATTAGGTTTAGTATGATGTATTAAGTTTATACATTAGTTTTAGGACTTATATGCTAGGTTTTAGTACTAGCACTTAGGTTTTAGATCTTTAGCTTAGGTTTTTAGGATTTAAGCTTAGCTTTAGGTTTTTAGGCCTTAGAAAAAATCCCATTACAAATAATTTGTCACAATGTTAGCCTCCTGTTGCAACAGGTGTTCATATTTCATGATTGACATTTTTACATGCCAAATATGTCATTCTTTGCATGCTGCAATGCTCCATATTTCCAAAAGAGGCCAAAGAAGAGGCCATGAAAGCGTGCTAGTCTAAATGCCACTACTGTATTCCAATTTTGATGAGTTATTCCATTTTTGAAGAAATTTTCAGTTAAAGGGAAGGCCAAACAACTTAATCTTGGTCTCCCTAGGTTTCAATTTCCTGTTGTAGAATATAGAGAATCATTATCCGTCCAAACAGCTTAATCTTGGCAGATTTGTAGATAGGTAGAGAAGCAAAGGTGCTCAACTGCTTAATCTAAGCCCCTAGATGAAATAAGTGTAGATGTATATAGGAGCACAGTAAAAAGAAAAAAGTTGAAAAGCTGGGTTTGCTAGTTGAAGTGCACCCAAACCAAAAGGAAGAAAGAATGCTAGGTAAGTAGGTTGGGTAAGTAGTTTTGTGGTTGCAGAATCAAGCTATGTGATCCATTTCATGTTTTCAAGTGTTATATTTATTCATATCACAATTATGAGGCACTTTTTCATTTGGATTAGATCAAGTGAGGCATGTCTAACTCCCCCTTCTTCTTATTCCCCAAATCACTCACTAGCATCCCCTTGAGGACCTTGGGATCTGCCCAACCAGTCCTGTTATCACTTCATTGTTGTAAAAATTCTAAGTCAGGCTTTGACTTTCTTCAGTCAATAGAAGCCACATTTCTTGTGTAAAAGTCATTTCTCCGCAGTCCATTCACTTCCTATGTCTAAGTTTCAGTTCACAAACTTAGCCCCTCCCCTACATTTCACCTCACAAATTCATATTAACTCCTAACTCTATTATCTAGCTCCTTAAATCATTTCCTTATCCCCTATTATGCAAAAACTATATAAAAATCCCCAAAAATATTAAATAACCCTCCCCTTGGCACTATAGCCATATTTATCATGTCCGGGAAGCAGTAGTCCATCTGGGGCTCCTACTAACCCATCCGTGTCCTAACTGGAGTTAGTATGACATCTGGTCACACTAATAACCATTTCCCCTTAACCCTAACCCTACAAGACTCATGCTCCGCCCTTATCCTAAAGTCATACATGTAAATATTTGACCCCACTCGCACATAATTCCATAACCCACTTTCCTAAAGTTCCCCCTTGCTCGATTAAACAACTAATAAAAAAAGTGCCGCGGGCCCCTTCCTTATCCTTCCGCCGCTTTGTTCGTGTCACCGACCGTCTGATCAGTTGTGCCCAAGATCTACGGTGGGCGGGTCTTTTCACCTCCGGAGCTGTCGATGGTTAGCGTCCGGGAGATGGGCGGTTTTCCCATCGTACTCCCGCCACGCGTCACCCTCTCAACTGTGGCGGAGGCCCCTCCTCCCAAACTGCCTAGGCGCAAAATATGGTGCGATAAAACCGGATACCGCCCCCTTGCATGATGTAAGCACCACATCACCCTACCACGTCACCCATCGTACTGGGTCCCACCACTGACGTCACTACCGAAAAAGGCGCGAAGGACGAATATCGCTGCTTAGGATGCCCAGAATGAAAAACAGAGGCAGTTTTTGATGCGCGAAAAATTGGTCAAAATGGAAAGCTTAAGAGCTAGCTTCAGTCCAACGCAGTTTGCAACAGTTTTGTTTGCCTGGAAGGAGCAATTTGACAATTTTGAGTATCAGAGGAGAGATAAAGCCCAGTTTCATGTCAAAGAGTATCAGGATGCGGCAAAGTGTATTAGTGAAGGTATTTTAGCTGCTCGAAGCAGGCGAACATTAAAGTCAACAAAGTAGCTCTAAGCCATTTAAGGCTCTCAAATCAGTGATTAAAGCATTTAAAGCTACATGAGATCGATGGATCAAGGCCCAAAGCACAGTTATTGTAGAAACACTGCACTGAGCCACCAAGGACACCATATTAACTCATTTTGATTCGGCTGCCTCCAGCGCAGCTCCAAAGATATTTTCTTGCATTAATTTTAGGACAAAGATTAGGTTAAAAGAACTTATTTCCCACAGACCTGTTTTAGGTCAGCTGTGATAGATATTTTTGATGTCTTTCTCGATATAAATGACCATAATTCATTGTTGGTTGGTTGGTTGGTCAATGCACTCCAAGAGAGACTCGCTCTGTAACTGATATGTTTTACTTAATCAAAGATTGCTGAAAGCTTGGAGACTGGACTATTTGATGTTTGTTTAATGACTGAAGAGTGAATGATGGAATTCTTGTGCTGCTATATGAATCAATAAGTGTTTCTTACCTCTGTTATTTCAATTTCATACATGCCCAAGTCACAGAACAAAGGTTTGGTTTAGAATTTGCTTAGCTGCACTCTATGCTCAGTTTTTGTGGCTTCTTAATGTTTTTCTCTTGATTTAGGCATAAATATGGATTCCTTATGGCTCATATTTTCTCTAATTCACATGTGAATGACTGTTATCTAGGAATTCTTAGCTGCTCCTAAATAGGGCTCGTTCATCTTCCCTCTACTAACTTGATTGAGAGATTCTTTGTTGCCTCTCACTCCTTAGCCTTCAATCCATATCCATTTAGCTTGAATATTGTTTCATGTGCAGCTACCTTGCTCCTCATTCCTCCCTTGTGACCAAGAAACGCACCAGTAGTCCTACTCCATGACTCCATGCCCAATGGTTTGAAACTTACCACACTATGCATTACCTCTTTACTTGAAAGCAACCTCCTTCCCACCAAAACACAAACAAAACCCCTTGAACCCAATAACTAACCTAAAATCATCATCAACAAAGCTAAATCATTAAGAGAGAGCCCTCTCTGATTGCAGGTGGGCTAGAACCGGCAGTCCAAAGATTGGTTTGTGGTTACCTCGGCCGTATCCCTTAAGGAGCCAAGGGACAACCTGAGTGTTAACATAATGTCGACTCCACTGGGGATCATCCTCAGATAATCTCACAAATCGGAAAATTGAGGAAGAATCTAACCTTCAAAAGTTTCTCTCTAACCCATATATTCTTAGAAAAATCCCAAGAAAACAAGCTAAAGCTGGCTCCCAAGAAGAATTCACATTATACAAGATCAAATCCAAACCCAAATCCCCCAGCTGCTTTTGAAAATCCCAATTTAATCCATAGAAACCTTAGCAAACAAAAACAATAAGACTTTACTGATTCTAGTCTTGAAACAGTTCATCCTAGCTGTTTTTCCACCCTTTTTAAAGTTTTGTTTCGTTCAACCCCTACTTCCCCTTGTTCATCATCCACCTCTCCAAGCACCATTTCCACACCTCCATTCACTGCACATACCACCACTACTTCCCCTATTATCCCAGTTGTTCCAGCTGTTCCATTTATCCCTGTTGTTCCACTTATCCCTGTGAACATGGCTAACAGATATGCACCTTTACAGTTCCCTACTAATCCCGGGGCTATGCCTCAAGATTACCAGACCAAAATAACTTATTTTGATGGCACAAGTGCCTGCACAACCCTTCAGCATACAAAGAAAATGCAGGATTACTTTGAAAGCTATGAGATTGACGATGATAGTGTGAGAATGAAAATTTTTGTCCAAAGTTTGACGGGCGATGTCAGGACTTGGTTTAGAGCACTCCCAGCCAATTCCATAGCAAACCCAGAAGCCTTATACCAGTCATTTATCAACAGATGGGAGAAAAAGAAAGACCCCTTGCACATACTAGCTGAATATGATACAATTAAAAGAGGCCCTCAAGAGACTGTTTTGGACTATTGTGCAAGATTCAATAATGTCTATAATGCAATACCACAGAACTTAAGACCTCCACCTGACCTTGCCTTGTATAAATTCCCTGATGGATTCGACCCAGATATGGCCTACCAGTTAAAGGAAAGAGCCCCTAACAGCCTTGTTGAAATGCAAAATGTGGCTGTCACTGTGGAGGCAAATTTAATTGCCAAAAGAAACAGAGCTAGAACTGAGAGAAGAACCACCTTCAAGGAAGAGCCCTCAGCCTTAGACCAAAAGCTAGATGCTATTATCAATGGCATGCATAGGCTGGGAGACAGAGTAGAGAGTGTTGAGAGGAAATCATCATGGGATGGACAACAACCAAATACCATAAGAAACCCAAATTTCAGAAAGAATCAAAACCCAAATGTTGGAAGGACTAGTCCCGACCGTGATATTAGGCCTCCTTTCCAAGAAAACTACACAGAAGCATCCACATCTAGTGAGCCAACAGAGGAGACTCACATGAAGTTGATAGATTTGAAGGGTGAGCAACAAATTTTTCTAACTCAAGAAGACCAAGATGACCATAAGATAAATCAATTTCAGACTAAGTCTGGAGAGTCTTTTGATTTTAAACAAGGCTATGAATCTGCTGTGTATGATGTCCACAAACAATATAAGCTGAGAGCTAGAACCATTGATATCCCTGTACCTAGCAAATCAAAAGAGAGCAAACAGCCCAGCAAGATTAAAGGCAAGGCTATTATAACAGAACCAGCTGATATAACTGTCCCAAACCCGCATCAAGTGACTGTAGAGGACATAACAGGCATGCAACCTTCTTTTGATCAGCCTCTGCCACCTTCTTCCTCAGAAGAAAATTTGAACATTACTCCTAAAAACCTTCCCAAAATAGAAATACCACAAACTATCATTCACCATAACACTGATAATCAAAAGGAAAACACAGAAAATACACTTGAAAAGGAGAAATCTGCTACTGCTAACGTAAAGATTCCATTGGAGAAACCATTTAACTTAGAGGCAGAGATTGGAAAACTTAAGATATCCATCCCCCTCTCAGAACTTGCCAAGCATGATGTTTATAGGCAGCAAATTCAAAAATCACTTCAAATGCCAGAGGTCAAAGACAGTGTAAATGTTTTCGATGATACCCCTGAGCTGCTGTTCGGTCCAGAAGTTAATGGAAAATCAACATATGGATCTATTCCACCCTTTTATGTTAGTCTGCACATACATGACAAAATCTTGCATAATGCTATGTTTGACTCAGGTGCCTCACACAACCTTATGCCCAAAGCTGTAATGGAAAAGCTAAACCTTGATATAACAAGACCCTAAAAAGATTTATTCTCTTTTGAATCAAGTCAGGTCAAGTGTTTAGGCTTAATCAAAGACCTTTGTGTGTCTTTAGTCCAATTTCCCAACAAGACAATCCTAATGGACGTAGTGGTTGCTGACATTCCAACAAAATATGGCATGCTCCTATCAAGATCTTGGGGAGAAAAACTCCAAGGATCTCTCCAATTAGACCTCTCTTATGCCACTATATCTGTCTTTGGGCAACCAAAGAGACTGTACAGGGAAACACTGATGGAATATGTAGTAAGTAGTGAGGAAAAGCCCCAAAACTTCCCTATCTACTCAATCCATTCTGATATGGATTCATTCATTCTGTTTAATGATGATGGATGTTATCCAACTAATGAGAAGCCTTTGGCTTTAGAGCTAGACACGAACATAAATGAGGAATCGGTCACCCATACCCATGAAACTGTCAAAACAGTTGATGCAACCAGCATACAAGAAAAATCTCCCCAAATAGAAAATTCAAATCTGCCCAATCCTAAAATGACTGAAACTCTTAATACTAACCACAAGCAAGAAATCACATGGTATTTAGAGTTTGATGGTTCTGTTAATAAGTTAGGAGCAGGGGCAGGGATATGGATTCACAATACACATAACAATCATGTAGAAGGCCATGCCTACAGACTAAATTTCAGATGCACCAACAACATGGCAGAGTATGAGGCTCTCTTTTTAGGCCTCAAACTGCTTAAAGCTCTAGTGGCTACAAAAGTGTCCATTATAGGTGACTCCGATTTAATCATACAACAAATGAAAGGTAACTTTGTTACTAATGACAATAGAATGAGGGCCTATAGGACTGCTGCCACTAATATACTCAATGCATTCACTGAATCCAAGCTTGCCAAGATTTCAAGAAATGATAACATTCATGCACACAACCTAGCCACTTTCGCTAGTACATGCAAGCTTCCCTTTGAGCCAAACCACCATTTCACTGCTGAGATAAAACACAGGCCTGTTGTCCCAAATAATGTTAAAGATTGGTAAGTGTTCGAAAATAATGCACAGATTAACAATTTCCTTACTCTTGAGCATGAGTTTTCAAATATAAACATTGACATGGATGTCACGAATGATTCCCAATAGCCAACAAATGAAAATCAGCAGGCTGTAACAGCTGTAACAGCCAAACAAGTGCTAAACCCAACTATTTTCGACAAAACAAACATAGAAGAGTTGAAACAGACAAATTTGGAGGAAATAGCCAAAACAGAGGCCGAGATCATTGATCTGGAGGATAACTTTCTCCCTGCTGGCCTAACTCCATTAGAAGATATGTTTGATGCAAATGATGTCCCTAAAAAGCCTAAATGGAGCCTTTAAACGCTGCTATAGAAGAACACAACATAGGGACAATAGAGAAGCCCAAAATGATTAAATTGTCCAAAAATCTGCCACCTGATCAAAAACCAAAGTATGTCAATCTGTTCAAAGAGTTTCAAGATGTATTTGCATGGAGTTATGAGGACCTAAAGTCCTATGACACTTTAGTAATTCAACATACCATTCCCTTAAAACCAAATCAAAAACCATTCAAGCAGAAACTAAGGAGAATCAACCCTATGCTTCTTCCCTCGATTGAGAAGGAAGTAAAGAAAATGTTTGAAGCAGGTATCATAGAACCCATTAGATTTTCTGAATGGGTATCCAATCTGGTTCCTACAAGGAAAAAATCAGGTGAGATCAGGTTGTGTGTAGACCTAAGAAACTTAAACCAAGTCTTCCTAAAAGACCACTATCCTTTGCCCAAAATGGATCACATCCTACAAAGAGTAGTGGGGTTATCTAGAATCTCATTACTTGATGGATTTTCAGGTTTCAATCAAATACTTGTTCACCCGGATGACCAAGACAAGACAGCCTTTACCACACCATGGGGAACATTTAAGTATGTTAAAATGCCTTTCGGACTAAAGAACGCTGGTGCTACCTTTCAAAGGGCAATGGATATTGAATTTGCCAAGGAAATACATGATTTCCTAGTTGTCTACCTCGATGACTTAACCCCTTTCTCCAAATCTGATCAAGAACACCTCAAACACTTAAGGCAAATATTCATGACATGTAGGAAATATGGCATTTCCTTGAATCCCAAGAAGTCTTTGTTTGGCCTTGAGGAAGGTAAATTACTAGGCCACATCATTTCAAAAGATGGTATCAGAATTGATCCGGAAAGGATCCAAGCCATTCTCCAAATACCATATCCAAGAAACATAAAAGAGTTGCAAGCATTCCTTGGAAAGATCAATTTCCTAAGGAGATTTATCCCAAATCTAGCCAAGCTGATAAGACTGTTAAGCAGCATGTTAAAAAAGGATGCCAAGGTAAAATGGTCTCTTGAAACCAAGCAAGCTTTTGAGAGTATTAAAACTGCCTTGACTCAAACGCCTGTCCTCACAAGTCCACAATTTGACAAAGATTTTATTATTTTTTCTTTTGCATCTGAGCACACCATAGCGGTTGTCCTTTTGCAAAAGGATGATCAAGGAAATGAAAAGCCAATTGCACTTTTCAGCTGAGCCTTAAGAGATGCACCCTTGAAGTACCAAATTATGGAGAAGCAGGCCTATGCCCTGGTTAAGGCCATTAAAGACTTCAGAGTTTACATTCTATACTCCCATGTGATTGCTTATGTCCCAAACTCTGATGTAAAAGACATATTAACTCAAGAGGGACTTGAAGGAAAAAGAGGCAAGTGGATTGCCAGCGTTCTTGAATACGACATTGAGATAAAACCCACCAAGCTGATAAAGGGACAAGGTTTAGCTAAACTCATGTCCGAAACAAATTTTCAAGCCTTAGACATTAACCAACTGGACAGTGAATAGGAGTTGGCGACTCCACAGATCAGTGAAACCTTTTTGCAATCCCCATGGTATTCTGATATTTGCTTTGTATTGTTAAACTTGTGTGCTCCCCCAGGATTGTCCAGAACCAAGAAGAGATTTTTGAAAATGAAAGCTTTAAAGTTTTGTGTCTTAGATGGTGCATTAATTTGGAGAAATCATGAAGGCATATTGCTTAATTGCTTGACTATGAATGAAGCTAACAATATCATGAAAGAATTCCATGCAGGGGACTATGGAGGGAATTTATATTGGAAGTCCACCGCTGACAAGATTTTAAGGGTTGGTTACTATTGACCCTCTCTATTTGCAGATGTCAAGAAATTTGTTGTTTCATGTCACAAATGCCAAATCTTTGAAAGAAAAAGAAAGCTATTGCCTTTGCCCCTTAAGCCCATCTCAACCGAAAATCCTTTTCAACAATGGGGTCTTGACTTCATTGGAGAAATCCATCCGTCTTCTTCAGGCCAACACAACTGGATTTTAATAGCCACCGACTATTTCACCTAGTGGATTGAGGCCATCCCATGTAGGCAAGCCAATGATACCACCATTATCCAATTCCTTGAGTGCAATATCCTTTCTAGATTTGGTTGCCCTAAGAAAATCATCACTGACAACGCCGCTGCCTTCAAATCCAAAAAGATGATCAATTTTTTCCATAAATTTCACATTGCCTTGGGCCACTCCATAGCCTATTACCATCAAGGTAATGGCTTGGCCAAATCATCCAACAAAAGCTTCATCAACATCATAAAGAAAGTGCTAGAAGAAAACAAAAAAAACTGGCATAGAAAGCTCACAAATGCCCTATGGGCAAACAGACTTCCAACCAAGAGATCCATTGGGATGAGCCCTTATGAGCTAGTATATGGCATGGAGGCCAGATTTCTTTCATCTTTGGGCATTCCTACTATCAAACTGTTACAGGAGATTCAGGCTGAACGAAATGACATTCAACGAAGAATCAACCAGACCATTCATCTTCAGCAAACCAGAGAGCAAGTATATGACAGAGCTCAAATTGTGCAAGAGAAGCTCAAAAAGATGTTTGATAAGAGAGCTAAGGCTGAGGATTTTTGTGTTGGTAACAAAGTTCTAAGGTGGGACTCACGAAGAGAAGACAAGGGCAAACATGCAAAATTTGATTTTCTATGGAAGGGCCCATTTGTTATCAGCGCCGTGCAGGGCAATAACACATATTTTCTCAAATCTACAGATGGCAGCACAGCTGAAGAAGGCCCCGTAAATGGCTGAATGTTGAAGCATTATCATGATCCCTTTTGTTGAAAACAACCCAGCTGTATTATATTTGTACATAAATGTTTGTATATATCAACGCTTTGTTTTATTTTTGTACAACAGTCCGATTGTTAGAGGAGCAACAACAAATTTTTTGAAGACAGAACCAAACCAGGTCTGCCATTTCAGATCTCTGTCATTGCATTAATTTCAGCAAAGAAGTAGGCAGTGCTTCATAGTTCACAAGCAATTCAGTTGAGGGAAGGTGCTGTTCTTATTCCAAAGTTTCAATTATCTCACAGTCAGCACAGAGAAGTGTTTCTAGTCCATAGCAACAATAGAAGATCAAGGCAGTCTGACCTGCTATTCTTGGCTTTCCACAAAAGAAAGCCATCCCTAAGTGGAGCCACTGTTAGCCTCCTGTTGCAACAGGTGTTCATATTTCATGATTGACATTTTTACATGCCAAATATGTCATTCTTTTCATGCTGCAATGCTCCATATTTCCACAAGAGGCCAAAGAAGAGGCCATGAAAGTGTGCTAGTCTAAATGCCACTACTGTATTCCAATTTTGATGAGTTATTCCATTTTTGAAGAAATTTTCAGTTAAAGGGAAGGCCAAACAACTTAATCTTGGTCTCCCTAGGTTTCAATTTCTTGTTGTAGAATATAGAGAATCATTATCTGTCCAAACAGCTTAATCTTGGCAGATTTGTAGATAGGTAGAGAAGCAAGGGTGCTCAACTACTTAATCTGAGCCCCTGGATGAAATAAGTGTAGATGTAGATAGGAGCACAGTAAAAAGAAAAAAGTTGAAAAGCTGGGTTTGCTAGTTCAAGTGCACCCAAACCAAAAGGAAGAAAAAATGCTAGGTAAGTAGGCTGGATAAGTAGTTTTGTGGTTGCAGAATCAAGCTATGTGCTCCATTTCATGTTTTCAAGTGTTATTGTAGGTTTTAACCCTGTACAGAAATTACCTGCAAAGAAAATAAACAATGCGAGAGCATAACACATAAAACACATATGCAATGAGATTTTCCCCTGAATCCCAAAACTGGGACTACCAGCTTGATTTTTCATTATATTCCTTTCAATGTTACAATACATATTTATACATGCCAAAGCATCCAATACCATGGACCGAAAAACCATCGCGTCCAATACCA
>Ga0181465_101253_pt1 | contig 10933 bp, 15 predicted proteins | sample InSIn3gowninarea_FD_119076 | JGI IMG/M metagenome (GOLD analysis project Ga0181465, IMG submission 119076) | Clean room microbial communities from NASA Spacecraft Assembly Facility at Jet Propulsion Laboratory, Pasadena, California, USA -... ...
ACTGAATTTTTCCCTTTGGAAGGTGGCAGGCGAATTACACAATCCAAAGGGAAGGATCATATAGGAAAAGGTCCCCCAAGAACATGTGAAGGTGGTATTATCCAGATCCTCAGGGTTGATATAGATCTAACTATACCCACTGAAACCATACAAGAATTAAAAGAACTTCTCCCCCACAAAACCATCCAACATTTAATCAATAAAAGGTAAGGGGAAATGATCTTCCTTTGTAGCCTTGTTAATTTTCCTTTAGTCAACACAAATTCTCCACTTCCCATTCTTCTTTGGTACTATAACAACAGGAGACATCCACTCACTCTATAAAATAGGGTAAATGAATCCTGCATCCAATAATGTTTGCAGTTCTTCTTTCACAATGTATTTAAGTGCAAGGTTCATTCCCCAATAGGGTTGGCACATAGGTTTACATCCCTCTTTAATGTAGATGTGATATGTACAAACTGAGCGAAGCACCCTTTCATCTCTTTATAGTACCAAATAAAGGCATCAAGATGTTGTCTCAACAGAGTGAGCAATTTCTATTCTTGCTATGCTGAAAGGGAATGACTGATTTTTAGTGTTTTGGATGGACTCATTTCCACAATCTTGGCATGATATTGATTAGAATAACAATCAAGATTTCTGACCATGGCACTTTCTAAGCCTATCCTAAAGGTACCTCTACAAGTTCATCAATTTGCATGGTAGCAGGATGTTGGGTTTGTAGAAAATTGTTAATAAGATCATCCTCATATAGAGTCTCGCTTCCTACAGTGGTTTCTAACACTATCCACATAATCAAATCATTCTCAACAAGAGGTTGAGCAAGGGGGTATAATACAAGATGAAATGTGAGCTGCCCATTTTTAATTTTCATGTTTCTAGCCCTAGAATCGATAAAAGCATCAACAGTTTCTAACCAAGGTCTCTGTAAGATGAGAGGATACCCATTGAACTTGGTATTGGGTTGGAGTACAAGGAAATATGTGGGGTACTCCCAAGAATTGATGGATATCATTACATCCTCAATAACACCCTTATGTACTACTGTGGATTTGTCTATAAGTTTTAGCACTGTGGTGGTTTTCCTTAGGGCTACCTAGAGGTTCAACTTCAACATAGTTTCTCTATTCATGACATTTATTTCAACCCCAAGGTAAATTAGTGTGTTCAAGACTACAATACTATTAATATGTACATCCACTATTAAGATATCAAGATCCAAATACTTTGGGGAGATTACCTTCCCAAGCATTCAATCAGCCAGTTGCTCAACAACATTGTTAGTGGGAGCATATTTTTTCTCCCTTCTCGACCTCTTATACCATGCTTCCCCGATGACTTTTTTGTATATGGGAACATAATTGATGGACTAGAGGAGTATTTAAATGCAAAGGTTCTTTAGTTCTCCTAGAAGTTTAGTCTCTTCTGGGGTGTGTTTCTTAGGTAGGACCAACTATTTAGGATAAGGGGGTATATTGACTTGGGGGTTATTGTCTTCCTTCTCTTCTTCAAGATCTTCAGATAAAGAAGGTGGGTGAGAATCTTGAACTACCTTCCCAGAGCGAAGTTTGATTTCCTATATTTCCACATCATAAGTAGGGTAGGATGCTCACCACTATATAACTGTTGGGCCTACTTATTGTTTGGTTTCAACTTGGGTTGATCAATAATTTTAGGTTTCTTGGGTGGATTGTTGTGTGCTATCTATGGTTGAGGAGGAGGAGGAGGAGGCTTTAAGGAAGGTAGTTGCGATGCCTAGGGCCTCCATCCTTGTGAAGGATTTCTCCATTGAGAAGGTTGGGATGATATTGCTGGAAGGGTGGATTGATAGAATGAGGAGGATACTAAGGAGAATAGGACCAACAGGAAGGCATGGACCAAGGTGAATGGGCTAGAGGTTACCAAGGCTAAAAAGGTGTACCCTTATTTTGATTGAATAAAGGATAGCATACACCTTGCATGCCTTGCTGATACGGTAAAGGGCCTTGTGGCCTTCTTTGGTTGAAAAAACAAAGATGCTACAATCCACCTTCTATCCTTGACTATACTTCCTTTAGACCTAGAAGAGAGGGAAATTTTTTAGTTGCATGATTCTCTTCAAAAACAGAGAAAACTTATATTTCATTTACTGGGCACTCATTTCTATGGAGCCTCTTAGTGTGTCTAGGGAAAAATATATCTAGTTCCCTTTTTTCTTCAACTTGTTTCTTATTAATATTCATCATGTTCATTTGTAAAGAAAAAATATGCAACATTTCACTCTCAAAATCTTATAACATATTCCCAATTTCATGTTTGTTGGTTGAGGCACATGGTGAAGAATTTCCTTGACCTTGACCATATCTACGTCTTTTCCTTGCAACCCTAGAGTGATTCTTAAATATTGTCTTGATGTCATCATAATTGAGCTGGTAAAAGTCTCCACTAAATAACATGTTAATGGTTTCCATTAGCTCATGTTTTACTCCTATGAGTAACAAAAGATTTATTGACTCTGGGTCAAGGGTGCAATTAGCTTTCCTATAGTTGAATTTAAATCTTTCTTCATAGACCTATAAGAAATCATCTATTCCTTGAGTCATTCTAAGTATTTCCTCCTTGGTGTCCCTCAATCTACAATACCCTTTGTGCTTCTGATTGAAGGCCTTTTGTATTTGAGCCCAAGTGGTGATGTTGCCTCCTTCCAAACTCATGACCTAGCGCAAGGCTGCATCCTTGAGAGTGGAAGGACACAACTATAGCTTTTTCTCATCAGATGTGTAATCACAGGTTCTAAAAACCACAAAAAACTCAAACATGAATGTATCAAGGTCCTCAACAGCTAGGCCATGGAAGTGTGGGAGAGTAGTGGGCCTTATGTTCTTCATTTTGGCTTCCCCATTGATTTCTTTAAAAGGAAAGAGATTTCTCTACATGTTTTCATCCATCCCTTGCGTACATGGTTTTGGTTCTTACTCCCCTATAGGTTCTTCAAAGATATTTGGTGATGCATAGTGTTTTACCCTCCTTATCCCCCCTTTATATTTATTCATATAGCAGAGGATATTTGTTCTTGTATGCAGGGAGGGATTGAAAACTCTAAAATGGAAAAATGAGATTAAAAAGGAAAGCAAGGTCAAGGCATATCCAAGGATAAATTTGAAAATGATTAGGAGGAATGGTGCAAAGAATAGTGTTATGAAACCAGCTCACAAAAATATAGAAAGATAGCTCAATGACTTAAAATTCAGCCTCTTCGAGGGGGCAACCTCCTTTACATTACATAAATGAACAATTCTTGGATGATGCTAATGATAAAACCTCCTTTCTATACATAGGAGTTTAAGGGGTCATAATATAACCCAATACAACCTAACTATAATAATATAAGCACATAAAAATAAAAATAGTGGACTTCTATGGGGCAGAATAATAATAATATGGGGACAATAGGTGTACAACAATAACAATGAGGGCTAAAATGACAATAGTAATGGGGGAATCAGTAGTATTATAGGGACCTAACATGCCCCTCTCCTTCCAAAAAGTGTTTTCCTCAACACTTGAGTATTTCTGGATGCTTTCGTATAAAATTATCATCCTCCTATGTGGAATCTTCGGTGGGTAAGTTCTTCCACTTAATGAGATACTATGAAATTGATCGATTTCGTAGCTGTCAAATTCTTGTTTCTATGACTGCTTCAGGTTCCAATATGATTTTTCCTTCCTCATCAAGTTCTGGAAATATTGTTTGAACTAGGATATAGTCACCTATAACCTTCTTTAAGCATGAAACATGGATAACTGGGTGCACTCGAGAAGCTGGAGGAAGCTCCAATTTGTATGCCATCGTACCTATATTTTGCAACACCTTGTACGAACCATAATACTTTGGTGATAATTTATTATCCTTCGTAGCTCTCTTGAGGGACATTTGTTTATATGGTTGTACCCATAGGAATAATCAATTACCTACCTTAAAACTTATTTCACTGTGATGTTGATATGCCTGTTCTTTCATTCTCTTTTGTGCCAATGTGAGGTTATCCTTTAAGAGTTGGAGAACTTGTTGTTGATGCTCGATGGGATCTTCCACTACCTAGTCCCTAGAATTTTCTCTTAAATATGATGTGATGGATGGTAGATGATATCCATAAAGTGCCATAAATGGGGTCATTTTTCTTTCAGTATGGAAGGAAGTGTTATACCACCATTCAGCTAGAGGCAACCATTTGATCCATTGTGTCTTTTTATCAGATACAATGCAACAAAGATATACTTCCAAACATTTGTTTACTATTTGAGTTTTCCCATCAGATTGAGGATGATAAGATGAGATATGAGCTAAATGAGTACCAAGACAAGAAAATAATTATGTAGAAAAATTTCCAGTGAAAATGGGATCTTTGTCGCCTACAATAATCTTTGGGTTTCCATGTGGCTTTTGAATTGTTTCCATAAATGAAGTAGAAATTGTACTCGCTTTAAATGGATGAGATAATGCACAAAAGTGTGCATACTTGGTAAGTCTGTCAACTACCACCATGATAACACTCTTTCCTTCAAACTTGGGTGAACCTGTGATAAATTCCATTGAAACCTCCTCCCTGCGTTGCATTAGAATGGATAAAGGTTGTAATAGAGCTGGGGTCATAATTGTTTCAACCTTATTTTGTTGGAAAACCAAACATTCCACCACAAACTTTTTAATATCTAATTTAATGTCATCCCAAAAAAAATCCTTCTTAACCCTGTGGTAAGCTTTTAGAAATCCTGAGTGCCCTCCTAAGGGAGAGGTGTGCAATTCCCTAAGAAAATTTTGTTTTAGTTGGGAATTCATACATAGGTATAACCAATCTTTGTACCATAACCAATTATTTTTCCATATAAATGTATCAGATGCACTGGGATCTTGTTGTAACTTTTTGAATGAGTGCCCACACTTCTTCGCCATTCTTCCATGCATCCCTTGCTTCATTTATCCAATCTAGTTGGATAATAGAAATGGTGCAAAGAACTGCTTCCACATCCTCATCCTTTCTTGCCAGTGCATCTTCCACAAAATTTTTCTTCCCTTTTTTGTAGATGATTTCAAAGTCATAACCCAACATCTTTATGACCCATTTTTGCTGCTCTTCTGAAGATAATCTTTGTTCTAAAAAGTATTTAATACTATCATGATCCGTTTTTACCTTGAAGTGTCTTCCCATTAGGTAGGGTCACCATTTCTTAAGTGCATGTAGTATTTCCAACATTTCCTTCTCATAAATAGCTTTGTGTAAATACTTTCCTTTGATTGGATGAATTTCGAAAGCAATGGGTCTTTCTTCTTGCATTAAAACAGCACCAATTCCATTCCCTGAGGCATCACATTCCACAATAAAGGTTTTTGTGAAGTTTGATGTAGCTAAGGTCGGTGCTTGCCACATTGCCTCTTTAATATGTTCAAAGGCCTTCGCTGCTTCTAGAGTCCATGAAAATGCATCTTTCTTCAATAATGTTGTTAGAGGTGCTGCTATTCTCCCATAATTCTTAACAAACTTGCGATAATACCCCGTCAACCTGAGAAATCCTCTCAGATGCTTTATGGATGTGGGGATTTTTCATTCCTTAATGGTTTTAATTTTTCTAGGGTCTACCTTAACACCTTCATGAGATACAATATGACCCAGATATTCCACCTATTCTACTCCAAAGAAACATTTGGATATTTTTTCATATAATTGTTTCTCCTATAATAGTTTGAGCACCCTGTCAACATGTTGAACATGCTCCTTCGAAGTCTTGTTGTAGATTAATATATCATCAAAAGATACTAACACAAATTTTCTATGGAAGGGTTTCAAAATGGAATTCATCAAACCTTGAAATGTAGAAGGTGCATTGGTAAGGCCAAAAGGCATGACCAAAAATTCATAATGACCCTCATGAGTTCTAAATGTTGTTTTTGGAATGTCTTTAGTCTTCATTCTCATTTGATGATATCCTGAACGAAGATGCGACTTGGTGAAGTAAATTGATCTAGGAACTTCATACAATAATTTATCGATGATAGGAATGAGAAATTTATCTTTAATAGTGAGCTTGTTGAGCTCCCTATAATTTGGAAACATGACCCATGATCCATCCTTATTGTGAACCAATACTACTGGAGTAGAGAATGAACTTTGACTAGGTTGAATTATACCATTCTCTAGCATTTCTGCAACCATACGTTCAATTTCACTCTTTTGGGCATAGGGATATCTGTAAGGCCTGATGTTTGGAGGAACACTTCCTAGAATCAAATGAATAGCATGATCATGATCATGAATAGGTGGGAGACCTTTGGGAGTCTCAAACACCTTTGAATGCTTGTCCAATACTTTTTGGAGATTTGGAGAAATAGATGATTTTGATGTGGGAACCTCCAGTGAACATAATTGTGCAATTATGCCTCATTGTTCTTTCTTTAGACGCTTTGTCATTCCATTAGAGCTGATTATCTTTCTTGGTTTCCCTGTAATACCCCTTAATTCAACCTACTTTCCTTCTAAAGAAAATTTCATGAAAAGTTCTTGAAAATTAAAAGCTATTGAACCCAGGGATTGTATCCATTGGACTCCTAGTACAATATCAACACCACCCATTGGAATGGAAAGCATTGGGCTATTCAATACATATTCTCCCATGGATAGCTTGATATTATGGCACTTTCTAGATAAATTTATGGTTCCTCCACTTGCAACCATCAAATTGACACTCTGGTGCTGGATATAGGAAGAAATTCAATTCCTTGGCTATCTTACAATGAATAAAATTATGGGTATTTCCCGAATCAATCAAAACTATTACCTTTTTCTTCTTGATATACCCTTCTATCTTGATAGTTTGAGGAGTGGTAATTCCAGCCAATGCATTACAAGATATGGTCAGATTCATTTCTTATTTCTCTAGGGTTTGTGCCTGGTGTATATCTTCTTATTTTGACGTTTCTTGTTCCTTTTCTTCCTCCTCTTCACAATCTATGTAAAATACTTTCTTCTCATCACACTTATGACCTTTAGTGTATTTTCTATCACAACTATAACAAAGCCCTTTTTCTCTTTTTTCTTCCAATTTTTGTGGTTTCAACCTTGTAGGTTGTGGAAGGCTAGGGGCAACAACACTTCCATATTCATAATTATGAGTGGTAGGCTTCTTTCCATAATTTCTCTTTCCATTTTTTTTGCCAACTTGAATGCCTTCTCCAATGAATCAGGTTCCCAAAGGCGAACCTCATGTTCAATGTTTTCCTTTAAAGTCCCTATGAACAAATCAATCTTATGCTCCTCTAGAATATATTTTACCCTTATATTCAATTTTGGAAGTCCTCAATGTGCTCCATCATTGAACCCTTTTGTTTGAGATTTATCAATTGGCTAAAAAAAGTGTTGCTTTTTGTGTCCTTGTAATGTGCTATTATTTCATCTGTTAAAAGTGCTCAAGTCACAATTTGTTTACGAGAGAAAATCCATCAATACCATACAAATTGATTTGGTTCCAAATATAAAGTTGCAATGCGTACCTTTTGTGTGTTTTGCACATTATGGAGATCGAAATATTGCTCCATCTGTAGTATCCATGTTACAGGATCCTTGCCATCAAACTTCCTCATATCAATCTTTGGAACATGGTGGGTCTTTTATCCAACATTAGAGTCTATGAAATCATGATTAACATTTACGTTTTTCTCATCATGAGTTTCCTTTACTAACCCTTCACCATTAGTAAATATTTCTTGTAGAAAATTTGTCAAATATGTCTTCAAATCTTCCATCTTATCTTCCATGCCTTTATTTAAATCATCCATCTTAGCTTCTGCGCCATCCATCTTAGCTTCCGCGTCATTCATCTTAGCTTCTATACCTTTATTTAAACCATCCATCTTAGCTTCCACACCCTTTTTTAAAATGTCCATCTTAGCTTCTACGTCTTTATTTAAACCATCCATCTTAGCTTCTGTTACATTTTGTGAGAGTGAACTTTTTTGCACTTGGTCTTGTAATTTTGATATATCATGTTGCATTTCTTCCTCTTCTTCATGAGTCATGCTAGATCTTTCAGGTTTCTTTCTAGGTGTTTACATTTTCTTTCTTCAAGACATCAATTAATGATAATAATGCTTCACTATGCCATTTGAATTCCTTCAAACTAAATTTTCAAACCAAACTTATGCAACAAATTTTAAAAACTACACACATTTTTACACTTTGTAGGAGCTCAATATTGAATCTATTGTATCTTTGCAATTTCAGATCTCCAAGGTTTGAAATTTATTCTCGTGGGAGCCCTCTCATTCCTCCTTCTAAACCCTCAAGTTTGATCAAGATTGGATTCTCAAAGGAAGAGTTATGCCAAATCTCCCACAATGACCTGATTCTAGATTGGTTCAATAGAGAAACTTTGTATGAAGTGCCATGTGTCACTGTTTCAACCTTACGACCTGAAACCGATACACAGAAAACTATAGACCGCCCTCTTTCTAAAAACTATTATGAAACTTAAATATGATGCTTAGAAAAAAGGTTATGATGATTTTCCCCAGCTCACCTATTTGAGATATAATTCGGGATCATGCAAAAACCCTAACGTCCATGGATCATATCTCTGAAACTGTAGCGAGAAAAGATATGAAATTCGGAGTCGAGGTTCGGAGTGATTTCGGCTCATGTGGGTTTTTGTTTTAGCTTATGAAACGTTGCAGAAAAAAATTTATAATGAAAATTCCATGACGCCCTATTTGGAGTAGTGAAACCCTAGAATCCAAAGCTCTGATACCAAATGTTATGAAACCAACTCACAAAAACATAGAAAATATAGCTCAACGACTTATAAATCAACCTCTTTGAGGGGGAAACCTTCTTTAAATTACACAAATGAACAATTCTTGGATGATACAAATGAAAAAACCTCCTTTCTATATATAGGAGTCTAAGGGGTCACAATATAACCCAAGCCGACCTAACAATAATAATATAAGGGCACAAAAATAACAATAGTGGGATTCTATGGGGCACAATAATAACAATATGGGGACAATAGGGGCACAACAATAAAAATAAGTGCTACAATGAAAATAGTAATGGGGGAATCATTAGTATTATAGGGACCTAACAAATGGTATATTTTGAAGCCATTTTTCTAGGTTGAGTATGAGCTCAAAGACCACATTGCATCCAGTCAGCTAGAAAGTGGTCTAGAAGATATTTCCAGTGGTATGAAGAAGTTTGAAAATGGCCTCCTAGATAGTGAGATAAGGCAATAAAAGCCGGAGACCATAAGATAAATCTTGCAGAGCTAAAAGGTGATTGGGTGAGCCTTTAGCGCTTAGCTAAAGTTGGATTAACTACCAAACTTGGCGAAAAATCTGGTGAAGCCTCTATGAGAAGCCCCAGGAAGAAGTGGCCAAGACACTAGGAGCAAAAATAAATTCTAGTATCCACAGGTGGAACCCACTCGATAGGACCCTCCTAGTAGAGTTACCCCAGTGGAATATTAGGAGTGAATAAAGTTAAGTGTTGGGAGTGGAGGTCTGAGATAATGTCATCCTGATGATGATGCCCTAGTAGGAGCACCCCAGAAGCCTCATAAATGGCACAAAAATAAAGCATAGGGATATAACTAAGTTGGCAGGGTCCACCTGATAGTAACACCGAGAACTGTATCCCATAGGGGTCGACCCAACCCCTGTTGGGATGGGGTCCCCAGGGGTACAATTGAATAAAATGGTCATTTTTTGTAAAGAATTTTGTAAATTCTCCACTAAATGTGGATGTGGAGCAAGCAGATAGACAGAGTCAAAGGGGCTTTATCCCCTTGTTTTTGGTTGGTTTTGAATGACTCACCCATGAGCCGGGGACCATGGTATATATTAAAAAAGCTATAAATAATTGAGTCTTGGCGAGTCTTAGGGATAACTTTGGATAGAGATTCATGTATGTTGAAGATTTTTTGTTGCCTTGAGAAAGAGCTAAGGCATGAAGGCTCTACTTCCTACACTTAGAAAGAGAAAGGGAGGCTCTTGCAGTTGAGTGTGCAGGAGGCTTGGGTAGAGTCAGTAGCTGAGTGCGTGGACCCCTAGAGATATGTGTGTAGGGTAGAGAGGTTGTATCCTATGAATGAAAGATTAATAAAGACAATTTTTTGAAGAATTGGTGAGTATTTCCATTGTATGTGTTTATGTTATATGCTACCCATTAATGATATGCTTTATGAAATAATGATAGAATGTACACGGATTTACTAAATCTGTCTTAATAATGTATGAAATGAATTCTTATCCACTTCTGTGAAGTTACAGGCCATTTCCCTTATCTTTTCTAACAAATTAAGTATATCTACGTGAAATATAGTCTAGAGTTGCTTGTTGATGCATAAAAGTAGGTAAATCGATTGTTTAAGGTCTGCAAAAACTAATCGTGGACCTGTTATCACCCCAAGAAACTCACCTAGGTTGTATATCAATGATGCTCGGGAACATTACAAACTCAACAGAAATGTTGGATACATGGTGGATGAATGAAAGCAATGCTACATATTCAATCCAGATAACCACTTCTACTATGATCGACCCCAGACATGGGTGAACACCCCCAAACTACAAGGATTTTAACCACCAATTACTCACAGTTTAAAAAAAAAGTGATGATGGAGAATACTGACCACACCAGTGAATACACAGGACCCTGTGATGGCCAGTTGCAACTAGCAAGGAAGTCTGTAAATCTATTATCTAATACACAGATAGGATGACAGCTCTCTAGTATTAAAACAACAGAAACCTGCAAGAAAATTCAGTGATACATGCTAAATTCTAACACAGAGTTGGGATGACAGGCACTCTACTGCTAAAAATCAACAACACATGAAATAATGCATGATAGGCACAGCTTGGAACATAGAAGAAATGAAAAATGAGCAATTGATAGCA
>Ga0181465_101254_pt1 | contig 10927 bp, 8 predicted proteins | sample InSIn3gowninarea_FD_119076 | JGI IMG/M metagenome (GOLD analysis project Ga0181465, IMG submission 119076) | Clean room microbial communities from NASA Spacecraft Assembly Facility at Jet Propulsion Laboratory, Pasadena, California, USA -... ...
AACTTATTAATAACTACACATACTTACTAATAAAATTTTAATCTTAGAAATTTTAAATCTGAGCTATTTAAGTAAAATAAAAGAAGCATTCATACATAACATTGGTATGCATAGTGAAAATCCATTATGGGAAAAGCCATTGAGGTAAATGGACTGCTTGGAATCCCATCCAAATCTAGCCACTACAAAGCACCAACCTTACAACCTCTTTACCAGCATCATCCAAAAGGTGTACCAACCCTTGATTTACCAGCACCCATAAGAAGAAGCACCAACCCCTACAAATTTTGTAGCATCGATTGCAAGGAGTACCAACCCCTAATACTGAGCACCAACTCAAGAATGATGGATAAAGATCTACTTCTTTAGATATGCAAGAAATCCTCTCTTCTTGCTCTAGACAAACCCTTGCATCCCTTACCTCAAAACTCTCTCTCAAAAATTGTTCATGTAAAGAATGGTTTAATTTTTGCTTTTTATAATAATTAGGTCAACTTTCGAAGGTCGTAACTTTTGATCCTTAACTCCATTTGAGTTTTTTTTTAAATCCTATAGAATTAAAAAATCTATAACTTTGGAATGTATTCTAAAGGATAAAAATATGATATCTAAAATCATAATATCATGGCCCAAAATTTGATTTCAATTAAATGTCTCTTTTTTTTGTAATTTCTTGAATTTTTAAAATTGACCTACACCAAGTTTAACATTGCACCAAATTTAATATAACACTAAACACATTGATACATGCATTAGTAATATCAAGAATAAATCTAATTATCCTATCACTGATCCAAACTCAATCATGTGAGCATGTTCATAACAATGATAATAAAGTTTACAACAATGCCGTCATCTTGCTCAACATACTTGACTACAAATATCAAGGTATCTTTCTTTGTGCTAAATGGATTATTTGTTCCCTATAGGGTGATGAATCTTGGAAGGTTTTGGTTCATCATTTTATCTCTATGGAGCTTCCCCTTAACTATCGAGCATGGTGAGGAGTTGATATTCCCTTACTCATCATTGCTCCATTTTTCATCAAGATTCAAGGTTCCTTTGTTATTATAAGCATATGAAAATTTTGCCAACAACTTACTCCTTAGCTTCACTAGAAATGAGATGACTTTTGTAAAAGGTTTTCTTTCAACTCCATGAATATTTAGTCGTCCTCTTTTTTGGTTATGAGGACTTGCCTTTGGCTCAAGTCCAATGGATCCATACCTTAAGAGTTTTCAAGAAAGGTATCCACTCCATTACAAACTTCTTCTATCAACAAACTAGAGACTAGGTTTCATGGGACTCCTTCAATAATATGTTTAGGTTCAATAATGTTAATAAGGACACATTTGATGTGGTCATTAACATTACCCCCTATAATATGCTTCAAAAAATTAGGATTTTATCCTAGAGTCTATGGTGGATATATTGGTATTGGCATGTTGATACACCATTTCTCAGCTATAAAGCTTAGATGGGATACAAGTGCCTACCCCCATTCCTACCTACGGTGCCTAAGCTTAATGAATAAAAAAATTTGATATCCATGAAGTCTCACTAGAGAACTTAGTTTGGCAATACTTGGTCCTCCTATATTGAACCTAAACATATTATTTTTTCTTAGAATCTTATGCATCAAGAGCTCCCTATAAGGGCACATCTTTGTTATATGGATGTTATTGATCCTAATTATGCTTTCTATAATAAATTTGAGTCTTTATTTCACTTCTTTTGGGAGTGTCCTAGGTTCAAAAAAGCTTGGGATTGGGTGTTTTCATTTTTTCCCCTTTTTTGTTTTTAGATTTTCCTAGCCCTAATCTCTGTTAGGGCATTTTATTGTATTGTCCACACCCTTGTTTGAGGTTTAGAAGATTTTTCAAGTTAGTTTATTATTTCATATATGGAAAAGTTGTAATAGAATCATGTTCAAGAATCATGCTCCTTCCATTTTTGTTGGTCATATTGATAAATTAGAAGTGTTTACTGATGTATGGCTACAAATAATTTCTTAAGCAAATAAGGTGGAAATAAAGGTAGATCACCTACAAGATCTGCTTTCTCATTGGGATGATGTTCCTTGCACCATTAGTTAGGTTCCTCTAGATCGTAGCTATGAGGAGCACTCTCATTCTCATTCTTAGTATCATCCCCCTTCATATATTTTACAAGCATCTATTAGTTCTTATGGTCACCATTGGTCTCAAACTTCCTTGCCTAGAAAAAAATCTAAGTTTGAAGGAGTGTGTTTTTCCTTCCCTCATGGTAGATGGGGTGATGGCTAGTTGGAATCCTCTCCTATCATTGATGGTTGGGGGTACACAGGAGGAAACATCAATTCTAGATGGTCATTTGTGGACGTTAATGCTCCTCAAGGTGGCTAGATTCCTATCCTAGGCAATAATTGGCAATGCATACATCATGGAGCTAATCATAATTTGATGATTAGGCTTAGTATCTTATATAATTCCTCATTAACTAATATGTAATCAAGGAGTTTATTTGTTGTGGGCCTTTTGTTATGCTAGTGACCTTGGTTTGTTAACTCTAGCCTCAGTTGGTTCAAGATGATTTTTTTTTCTAGTTTTCTCAAAGGGCATGGCTTGTTTTTGTTTATCCTAACTATGGTTAGTGTGATTCCATATGGGGTGTGTTATCTCTACCCATTTTTTGTTATAAGGGTTTTTTTAAATTTTTATTAATAAAAAGGGCTCTTTCATAAAAAAAATACACTCACAAAAATACATAGTTAAAAAAGGTTAAATTATTTAAAATTTTATAGAAAATTCCAAGTTGTTTAAAATTATGTTACCTTTGAACAATGTGACTTTGAATAATTTGAACAAAATTATTCAAAATCATATATATTTTATACTCTAAATTGGCAATATGCCTAGATTCTAGTAATTCTATGTAATTTTTATTAAGTCTACATACTTATAGGCATATTTTACAAAATTGCTCAGATTTAAAATTTCTAAGATTAAAATTTTATTAGTAAGTATGTGTAGTTATTAATAAGTTTACATACTTATAAACATATTTTAGTAAATTTTTATTCAAATTGATCAAATTCAAAATTTATTAGATTAAAATTTTATTAGTAAGTCTATGCACTTACAACAATATTTTATGAAATTACTTAGATTCAAATGATTTAAGATCACCTTTCTCATATTCACATTGTTCAAAGGCATATTATTCAAATTATTCATAATTATGATTGCTACAAAACATACATTTATCTAGACTTATTGAACGAAGCCTTTCTTACAAATGACTTAGTCTAATAGTGAAAAACTATAGATACCTAAAAACTACACTCCTTAGCATAAATGGATTATTAGAATTGTACATCCTTAATTCATAATGTTATTTATTATATAGCTAATAATATGTAAAAAAGGTATTTTGCGAGATACCTAACTTGAGTTATGAGTGAAGTATATATGTTAAAATGAAACTAGAATTCCTTCTCTTGCTCATTTTCTCATTTTCCTCACTTATGATTTTTGATCTCATTTTTCTCCAAGATTTCTCAAGATAGGGTTTGAAAAATCAAGCTATGTTTTCAAGGGTTTAAGATCATTTCTAAGGGTTTAACATAAATTTACTCCATTTGGGCATTAATCCCTCTATTAAATCAAGGTTGGAGGTAATTTGTATGATGGAGTTATGTTAAAATTGATGTATGTTGGATTTTTTTTTTTATATTATTAAGGTTGTTATAGGTTTGAATGGTTTACAAATAAGGATTTATAAGATATTGTATCCTATTACTAGATTTATTGCTTTCTCTTTAGGCTTGGTGTATATAGCATAATTCTAGGCTAAATTTCATATTAAATTAAATTGTTTATCCATTTTTTTGATAGATTTATGGTCATAAATCAATTTATGTTAATTTGGTATCCTTGGATCCTTAGGATCTAAAATATCTAAGGTTTCTTAATTCTACCTAGGATTTGAAAGAGTATTTTATGCTTTAAACACTTAAATTTTCTATATCACTTGTTAGATCTATCTAAATTACTTATTATATCATCTAAATTATTTGAAATCTAAAATAGGCATATAAACAATTATATCATAGGCATATTTATATTCTATTACTCCATTGATTTAGAGGTAGGGGGCTCATAATTCCATTTGGGGTGAGGAAACTCACCTCAACCTTTATATATCACCTTAAGGGGCTCAAGTTGGAGGTTCCCTTATATGTTAGTTTGTATATAAGGTCTATCAATCATATATTTATAGGTTTCAAGGCTCATATGAAGGATATGCACTAGCAATTTATACTTTCTTAAATATTCTTTCTATGTTTGAAATACATATTATGTTATATTTGAAATTCTTATATGCATCTAATTCATTTGAGTGTATTTAGTGCATGGGAGAAGGTATTTTGGATGTATAACATGAACATATATCAACAATAATGAACAAAAAAGAATAATAATCTAAACATAAATGAATATGATAGTTAATAATGAATCTATACTATTGGATCAAGATAACATATATGCATTAATGATAGAAGGATCAAGATAGATACATATATTTTAAGTTTACTTGGGATAAAAAAGATTATATGCAGATAAGAGATTATCAAAGATAGTGGTATTGATATATGAATCCCCACACAACAAAGCATATTATAATCCTAATGTGGATGCCCAAGGTAGGATATACATGGAGTCCCAAATAGTAGCATTGGTACATAAGATAATCCAAATCTTGAGCATTTTAAGAGTGGAGTTTGTAACCAAGATATAATAGATAATATAATATAGACAAGTTGATCCAAATATATAACTATAGAATATGGAGTAACATATATGCTCATGTGATAATAAAATCTTAATCTCAATAGGCATCATTGAGAAATACATAATACTTTAGGTACCAACTATTGAGAGAAAATATTAATGCTTTTCCATGTAATCATACTTACCTTTAAATATGAAAGAGAACCTCTACATAGAATCTAGCATTGATTTTAGGATACCTTGCATAAATAAAGATGAAATTAAATGAGAAGTATCTTAAGTGGGCCAACATAACACACATGATATAATATGATGTTATTTTAATGAAATACTTAATAAGGACACCTAGGGTAGACCAAAATTAAGTGTCAACAAGATGAAAAAGGGGTATTTTTTATGTGTTTATGTAACTCATTGATTGTAATAGGCATTGAAGGATCTTTTTTATAAATATCGTAAATTAATTTTTGCATGATGTACATTATCATGTTCATCATAAAATATATAATCCATGGATTCTTTTTTTTTTTGAATGAAAATGCTACTTATATTAAATAAAAGAAATTCATACAAAGGAGATTGTGGGTGGTAAGACAACACACCCTGAGAGATATCATCCCAACCCTAACGTTGGGTTGGGAAAAATAAAATAAAACTAACATAGTATTAACTATTAAAAAAGTTGGTTATCAATTATAAAAAATGAAAAGGCGGAGAAAAAGTAACATGACCACCAACAATAATTACAACTATGACTAGTGGTGCCCTATGGAGGGTGAGTGTGGCCACTTGCTCATTATTGAGAAAAATCAGGGGCCATTTGACTAAGAGAGCACGGTGAATTAGCCCAGTAAACTAATAGAGTATGAATATGGTTCACCTCCATCTCCACTTTTGCCACTTGAATACAAATATGAAACCAGGTTTCCAAGAAAATCTCAATTTTATTAGCAAGAGTAAAGGAGATTGAATCTTGTTGATTCTGAAACATAATTTTATTTTGGGTTTTCCAAATATGAAACACAAGGCTAATTCTAAAAATATTCCAAACATCTAGCAATGGTATTTTCATGTGAATAAAATCCCCAAGCAGAGCATGGACCTAAGAAATAGTATTAGTAGTATATAGAGTGAAGAAAGATAACACCCACTCCCAAGTCTCTTTTAATTTTTATTTTTATTTAATTACAAAAATATTTCACTATCTAGGTGATTAAAGTATTTTAATATTTTATTTTTTATATTTAATGTGTAAAATAAAATGTAATTTCACTCCTTTTTATCTTTATGGTGATAGGTCCAAGGCACTCTAATCAAGGAGGCTTAAACCAATAATGGAACTTCATCTATATAAGGGAGAAAGGATGGGACACTAATTGTATCTATATATTGATAGTGAATTGATACATCTATAGTAACATTATATGCTCAATATTTCTTAACACCACCTATCAAGTATATATTTATATCCTTATTTGATGATTGCATTCCTCATTCATGATATTATAGTTTAATTATGATAATATTAATAGTAATTCTTAATTATTAATCAAAGTTTTAAGGTACTAAGGTTTGAATGACATATGGTGATGCACGAAGGTATATCGATGCATTACAATTATGAGGTATAAAAATTAAAACTTTGGAAGCAAGTCATTTATATCCTATTGAGTTTGTATTTAAACTATGATTCATTTAGTATAGGTAAATGATAGGTTTGTAACTCATTTGAATTCATATATGATTAAGGATAGAAAATATAAGCATTAGGTTCAATTATAATACTAATATATTTAATTAGTATTGCTATTTATTATAATTGATATTAAAATAATTGATTAAAATTAATTTTTAGTATCAATAAATTGATGAACCTGACTTATTTTTGTAAAAACTAGGTTTGTTAAGAATTAAAATTTCTATGGAGTTTTGGATTGAAAACCCATTTTGTTTTCTTTTTAGTTGCATTATTTATCAACATAATTAGAAAAAAAAATATTATTTTAAAATTATTGGTGTATCAAGAATTTTTTTTTTGATGAAAGAGCCTTTTTATTAAGAAAAAATAAAAACCCCTTACATCAAAAAGTGGGTGGAGTTTAGCACATACCATATGAAGTCAGACTAACTAGAGTTAGGAAACCAACATAATGAGTCATCATAGTCCCTAATATAATGAAAAGCATGAAGAAATAAATCTAGTCATCGACATCACCAAAACAACAAAAGACTCATGGTGGACTAACATAAATCAATAACATGTATCACTTTACATTATATGAGAGGTATGGAAGAGTGTGCCCAACCATCAAGTGGTGCATTGTTATAGATTGACTTGGTAGAATGACACATTGAGAATGAGAGTGAGAGTACTCAACACCATTGCTCATCAGAGGAACTCAACTAATAGTGCAAGGAGGCTCTACCTAATGAGTTAACAATTCTTGCAAATGATCAACTTCCATAGTAGCCTTGTTTTCTTGAGTGATAATCTGTAGCCAAACATTGTTAAACACTTCTAATTTATCAAGATACTAGAAGAAAATAGAAGGAGCATGATCTTTAAACATAATTCTATTTTGGCTTTTCCAAATATGAAACAAAAAGCTAACTCTGAATAACTACCAAACCTAAAATAAGGGAGCATAAAACATAACAAAATCCCCTAGGAGAGCTTGGGGCCATGAAATTGTAGAAATAAAAAAGGGGGAAAATAATGGGAAAACCCAATCCCAAGCTTACTTTGACCTAGGATAGTACCAAAATAGATGAAAACATGATTCAAAAGCATTGTAGAAAGAATATTTAGGGTTAGGAACACCCATGTACCAAAGCCTATTCCCAATAGGGAGGCCATGGTGCAATAAACTCCATGCAAAGATAGCCTGCTTGGGTTCAATGTAGGCAGCCCAAGTATTACAAAAATGCATTCTCCAACGAGACTTTGTGGAAAATAAATCCCATCTCTCATTTAACTTTGAGACCATAGGTAAAAAAGGGGATAACCACTTGTAGCGCATCCTAGCTTTATAATTAAGAAATGGAGTATCTACATGCCAATGCCAATCTATCCACCATGGTCTCTGTGAAAAAACCCTAACTTTATGAAGCATATCATGAGGAGTAGTAAGGAGAACCACATCATAAGTATCCTTATCAACATTATTGAGCCTAAATTGATGCTTGAAGGACTCTTAGGAGATCCAATCCTTGGTTTATTGATTACAGAAGTCAGTAATACAACATATACCTTTCTTAAAAAATCTCATGGCATGGACCCAATGAACTTAAGCCAGAGGCATATTTTTATAACCAAAAAAGGATGACCACCAAATATTCATAAAGTTAAAAGATAACCCATGATGAAATTTTGTTACCTTCTAGTGGAGCTAGGGGGTAAGCTACTGCCAAGCTTTCCAAATGCTACATATAACAAAAGAGCCCTAGATCTTAATGGACATAAAAAATGTAATAAGAGAGGGGAGATCCATTCCTCGCTACGATTGATGGTTAAGAGGAGACCAATGGATATAAATTATTGAATTAAAACTTTCCATGAGTCATTACCCCACATTGCTTGAACAATCCATTTAGCATAGAGGGAGATGCCTTGATGTTTACAATCAAGAATCCCCAATCCCCCAACCTCTCTAGGGAGACAATAAAGCTCCTAAGCTATAATATGAAACCCCTTTTTATTAGAATAATTACACCAAATAAAGTCCCATAAAAGTTTTTGCAACTTGTTATAACAAGCTTGAGATGGGACCCAACAAGAAGAGTAGTCAATGTGGGTAGTAGCAAGAATCTTGGAACAAATTTGGAATTTATTAGCAAGAGAGAGCTTTTTGGAGAGCCAATAATCAAGCTTAGATTCAATATTTTGGATCACATAACTCCATAGCTGAGTTGGATGGCCATAAAAAGCAAAAGGGATATTGAGAAATTTGAAGACTTCACCAGCATTGATCCACTTCCACTGATAGTTTTGCAACCAAGTAGGAGGCTCATGCACTAATTGTCTATAACATGAAGTCTTTTTCCATTGAATACTTGAACCTAAGGCTTTATAAAAAATATCTAGGAAATTGAGAGTAGATGAGATAGATTACTCATCTTCCGTAAGGGTGAGGAAATAATCATTTGCAAAGTGCCCATTGGCCATTTCCCCTTGGTTATGAGGGAGGATAGTTATATGAATGCAATTTTGGGAGGTTTGAGCAACAAGAAGATAACCAAAAGCTTCAAAAATCATAATGTAGAGAGAGGGAGAAATAGGAAAATATTATCTGATTGATCAAAAAAGGCCAATACTATCCTACTAGGAATTTTTAAGATTCAGAATAGCTGAAGCATCTTTTAAAAGCATGGAAATAGAGTTAATGAACATAGGCCCAAAGCCAAGCACTTTGAGCATAGAAATAATGAACCACCATTCAATATTATTGTAAGCTTTCTCAAAATCAATTTTTATGAACATAATATTCTAACTTGATATTCAATCCCATTCCATTCCTTCCTAGATAGCAAGGACATTATCCAAAATGTAATGCCCTCAAATGAAGCCAATTTACTTTAGTCTGATAAGTAAGGGAATAAGATGTTGAATGCAGAGAGAAAGAGCCTTAGAAATGATCTTGTAGCTAACATTCAACAAAGTAATCAACCTCTAATTCATGATTACCTCAAGATCATCAAACTTTGGGATAAACTTGATGTTATCTCTATTAATGATACCCCCAAGGGATCTCATGATCATGGATTCAAGGTAAACTTTATATAGATCTTGATCAACCAAGTCCCAAATCTTTTTATAGAACTCACAGGGGAAGCCATCTAGCCCAAGGGTTTTATCATTGGTCATATGAGATAAGGCTTCTTCAAGGTCTTTCAAGGAGAGAAGCTAATCACATTCAACCTGATGGTTAGTTGATAGAATGGAGGGAATAATAGAAAGACAAGTTTCCAAAGCTTGCTCTCTATTCAAGCTATAAGGTTGAGTAATAAAAATAGAGGAATAATGGGAATGAAAAGTAGTAGTGATCTCAAACATAGAAGTAACTTGAGTTCCATCCACCTGAAGGGTCTTGAATTGGGTAGCCTATCAAGGAGGATGAAGCTTCTGAAAGAATTATTTGGAAACTCTATCCCCAATATTGAGCCAATCAATTCGAGCCTTGATTTGAGCTCCTTTGTACTCATATAACATAGCAACCTTGAGCTCATGATGAATATGTGCAACATGAGATTGGAGTTCAAGATTGAAGGGACTAGCCTCAAGTTCAATAGAAGCATGAGCAAGTTCATCATGTAAAACTACATTGGATTATCTTCTAAATTGAGCAATCTTCTTACCAAGGATTCTCAACAGAGTGGAGGTTCAAGTAATAGCATCATTCCACCATTCAATCCAACCAAAGTCACCCATGGGATGAGGAATAAGATTCCAAATCCTTGAAATATGATAGACCATGGTAGGATGCTAAAGAAAAGAGGCATTAAAAAAAATGGGTTTTGTAATAGGAGGGTTGAGGGTATTTTTTTTGAATGGAGAATATAATTAGAGCATGGTTAAAGGTGGTGGTGCTAGGAATGGTTTCCATAATAGGTGCTAAGATATGCATCCTATAAAAAAAAATGAGTATGATCAAACAACATGGCTCTATTAAGATGTTTGATAATATGTGCATGGCCAACTTGAAAGTTAAACCACGTATACCAAAGGCTCTTAGGAAAGTTTGAAGGGGAAAAACAAGTGTTGGGATTAGACAAATTAAGCTTATTTTGCATGAAGTACCAAGCTTATCGCTCTCTAATGGCCCACCACATAGGATGGTGACCCACCTTATCAGAAGGCTATTCAATCATATTGAAATCCCCACACATGACCCACACAATAGGAGAAAGTGACAAAGCATACCACTTCCATAGGCTATAGCAGTCATGGGCATTGTTGGAAGCATACACATTTAAAATTCCAAAAGACATTCCATTAACTTCAAGCAACACCCATACTGCTTGATTGAGAGGGTCCACTTCCCAAGTAACCAAGTGCTCTTTCCAATTATTTGCCAAGAGTGTGATAGCCCCCCCACCACTAGGGGAATGACTAGTGGAAAAAAAAAGCCACCCGAGGCATATAATGTTACTATAGA
>Ga0181465_101255_pt1 | contig 10923 bp, 6 predicted proteins | sample InSIn3gowninarea_FD_119076 | JGI IMG/M metagenome (GOLD analysis project Ga0181465, IMG submission 119076) | Clean room microbial communities from NASA Spacecraft Assembly Facility at Jet Propulsion Laboratory, Pasadena, California, USA -... ...
GATAGCTAAGGTTGCAACAACCATTCTATATGGCCCAAAAACGAAGCGATGCATTCCATCTATCAAGTCAACTCTTGGCAATGATATGCAAGCCTACAAATGATACCTCGAGTATGAATGTAATGGCTCAATCCCGATTCTGTAAACTTCCAATCGATGAAGGGATTCGACCTTCAAACTCGTTTCCTCCCAGATTAAGCTCCAATAACTGCTCGAAGTTCACGAACGATTCCGGAATGCTTCCACCAAAATGATTGCACATTTCTATGGGAACCCACTTTTGTTTTCTTTAACAGAGACCGTCTTTCAAAGAATCGCCAGAACGTAGGCCTGAACCATTTCTTCATGCATCTGAAATTGAAGAGGTTCGATGTGCCCCTGAGGCTAACACTTTTGATACAATGGAAATTCCTCACAAGACGGAAAATGAATGAAATAGCAAGACGGAAGATGGCAAACGTAAGCTGCGAATCTTTTAAACACAGCACAGACTTGGAAGTCGAATAGTGATGTTTGACAACTAAAAACTACCGTCGACGACATATCCTTATGTTCGCATGGAGCTGAACCGTCAGAAATATATTTTTATGAGATATTGGAAACATTCAAGTAGCGGCTTTCTGAAGTCTTATTGAACGCGGTCAATGAAGGATCTCTCACAAGCTAAAACCAACATCTGTCGAAATTTTGATATGAGAAACTGAACTTCAAAGAAAATGGTGAACCCTTACCAACCGACACTGCAGTACCACTGTTTCAGTGATATTTCTCACAAACAAAATTCATCCCAATCAAGCCTCTATGCTGTCACGTTTCTGTTGCACGACCAACGCTTCCCACTCTACCTGGCCCATGTTCACACTGGTAATTTTGTGCATGCAGCAATGAACAGAAGGCGGAGAATAATGTCAGATATTTGCAGCGTCTAAACAGTGAACAGAAGGCGGAGAATAATGTCAGATATTTGCAGCGTCTAAACAGTGAACAGAAGGCGTTTCAGAGTGGAGATGGACAACATTAACTCAGGGCCTGGAAAAGTCAGATAAATTGTTGCAAATACACTGGGCATATAAAAATAGCTCACGACGGTTTCTGAAGGCAAAGCTTAGATGGACAGAAATGTTGGTTTACAGATCAGTACGCAGATTCTTAGACCAATCACTCTTCAGGGCAAAATCGAGTATGATTATCACGCATAGAAATGATGGGTCAGGGATGGCAACGCAGGTATTCCCCTGCCGCTCTGAGCGTTTTTCATGCCAGGCTGAGAATGACAGCAAAATAATAAATGGCAGCACTGAAATGCACAGAAATGGCACAAAACTAGTGGCTCACACAAGATTTGAGCAGGTCAGGAAAGTACCTGCTCTGATACCATGTTAAACACACATGGACAGCAAACAATGTGAAAGATAAATCATGTGAGTTCATTTTTTTTATTAACAGGAGATGTACATTTATAATACAATGTTGTGACTCTTGGGTTTCAGATCCCAAGGTCTCTTGGACTGCTTAGTCTTTTCGGCTTCCACACTAACCCTTTAGGATTAGGTGTCCAACAGTATCCTATTGCTTGCCTTGAATGCTTTTCAGATTGATATAGTGTTCTTGTGACAAGATTCCGATTTGCAAATGGGATGAGCCCAGCGTTGAGGCTTAACAAAAAAGATGGATCCAATTCACAATGAGTGAATTGTGGATACTCAGGATTCTGTTGAGCTTTTCGTAAAATGTCAATCCCACAAGCTATTTGAGCGTCTTCTTCTTCTTCTTCAACATCCAACAATTCTATAATGCCTGTTTGAGCAACCTGTGACAAAAGGTCATCCTTTTCCAATTCCCAAGCTTTGCGTGCTACCTCTAATTCTGCAGATGTCCCCTAAATTTGATCTTTCAACTGCAAAACAGTAATTTCTAGATTCTTTTGTAGTGCATGGTTGGACTTCATTTCTCTCTCAGACAACTCCAAGTGTTCCTTGAGCTGTTCTGTTTCTATTCTGGATTCTTCAAGTTGCTCTTTTAATTCTGCCCGTTCACCATGGAGATTATCACTCTCAGACTGCAAATTTGTTATCAGAGCTTCAAGATTGCCAATTTGTGATTCCATTTGAGTGAGTTTCTCTACCAAAGTACCCTTTTCTTCTCTTAAGGTCGTGATTTGTTCAGCAAGAAGCTTATTAAGGCTCTGCAACCTGGATATTTTATCATCTTCACCTGATGTGTATACTTCATCATCTTTGCCAGAGGGTAAGCCACCATTTCCAACTCCATTTACTGGAGGGGAAGCCTCTCCTCTTTCTGGCTTTTGTTTTTGTTTTTGCTTGTATTTTTGTTTTTGTTTCTATCTCTGCCTCCACCTACAGCCTACAGGCTACGGCCATCTTTGTTCACCAACCGGAACCGTCTGCCATAAACAGAGGAAAATGCAGTCCTTCAAACTTGTATAATTTCACACTAGAAATTGTATCCCATCCAGGCCTCATGAGCAAATACAAGTATTAATCTTCAATTCAATTCACTTTAAAGAACGTGGTGCATTTACTGTTCTCTGAATGGTTAAGCAGGTAGTGGAGCTGAGTTGTGTTTACATTGCCTGCAGTATACCCCAGAGCAAGGGTTTGCATACTTAATAGAACTGTTCTCTGTTGTATGAACAAAAAGTATTCAAGTACTTGGTCCACTGCTCTTTGTTTTGGGTTTTAAGAATCAACCAAGCAATTTTTTTATAAAGAAAAACGTTTCTCACTTTAGATGGGTCGATGTTTACAACAGCCTATTGAAAAAGTAGTAAGGGCATTTATCCAAATGCAGTAAGAATGAATGGAATATAAATTCATTCATTACAGCCACCATAATAAAGAAATAATCTAAAACTTGGCGTCCAAAATCACAATCCTAAAATAATCTGATAGCCAGCAGAGCCATACTTCATAACATAGTACGGCCAAGGTCAACAAAATTTAAGCCTTAAAGGCATCAAGAACACGGTGCATTTTCTGTTCTCTGAATGGTTAAGCAGGTAGTTGAGATGAGTTGTTTTTCCATTGAATGCAGTATACCCCAGAACAGGGGTTTGCATACTTGATAGAACAGTTCTCTGTGGAATGAAGTATGAACAAAAAATAATCAAGTACATGGTCCACTGCTCTGTGTCCATTTCTCTTTTCTGTTTATTGACTGTTTGTAGTCATTGCTGAAGCCTGAAAGTCTGAAACTAGGCACACATAATTATAAATGTCATTTAAATAAGTAAAAAGCATTGAATCAATTTTAACTTATTTTAATTTAGTATAAAGGATAAGCATCTGAGAAGAGGCGTTAACTTGAAATCCAGAGGATTTCCATGTTTCTCATTTCCTTATTATGCTTATTGGCTGTTGGTAATCATTGGTGAAACTTGAAAGCAATGCCTTTAAATTTCCTATTTCCACATAACAGTAAAAAACAATAATACACTTTAAAGTTTATATAAAACTATTGATAATCAAGTGCATGCATGATGCATTTGCAACCTGCTTAAATGTCTTCAATCCATCCACCATTGTACTCAAAAGTCAAAACTAGTGTTTTGTTCTCTTTAGACAGTGACATCCCAGATCAGTTTCAGTTTTCATAACTTCCATATGCATGTAATAAGATTTAGAAGTGATCCATATTAAAAGATAAGTCAAACACCCTATCAGGGTTCTAGGACCTAGTATGATTCAATAGATTTTTTTACTTTTTACTCTTTAATCAAAATATCTAAGTTTTATTTGTATTTGAAAATTGAATTTCACTATTTTATCATTTATTTAAATTTGAATTTTAATATGCCATTGCCAACAAAAATGCAGACATATTTGTCATGGCACCTCCAAAGTCAATGGCAGAAGGATGGAAATATGTGGAAAAATTGGACGGGCCTCATGGGAGGCATTCGAAATGCAAGTTATATAATAATGAATTTTTTTGGATCTTTAACTAGAGTCATGGACCACTTACTTTCTGTCACTAATGGCAAAGGAGGTGGTGTTGAAGGTTGCAAGAATGTGTCTGCAGAGCTCAAAGAGACACTTCAGAAAGATTATGACAATATACAAAAGGCTAAGAAAGTGAACGAAAACAAAAGACAACGTGTTCAAACAAAAATTGCAATGAATTACAATTCATTATCTGAACTTTCTTCAAGCACGGTTGGTGTTGGGAGTTCATCTCAGTCAAAGATCAGTAAATCAAGTGGGACAGCTACATTAAATACTTTTTGGAAGCCCATGCAAAAACAAGAAGTTGATGATGCTGTAGGTGATATGTTTTTTGAATCTGCAATTCCATTTAATGTGGCAAGAAGCCCTTACTTCATCAACACATGTAAGATGATGGCAGGTTTTGGTAAAGGATATGTCCCTCCTAGTTCTGAGACCTTAAAGACCACTATTTTGAAGAGGTCAAAAGAAATAGTTACAAACAATTTGCAGAAGATCAAAGACTCTTGGAAGGAAACAGGGTGCACAATTTTATCAGATGGCTGGTCAGATATGAATCATAGACCTCTTATTAATGTGTTAGTTTCTTGCCCTAAAGGGGTACTTTTTTTGAAAGTAGTTGATGCATCAAGGAATAAGAAGACCTCTGAATTTATTTTCCAGATTTTAGAGGAAGCTATTCTTGAGGTTGGAGAAGAAAATCTGGTCCAGGTTATAACTGATAGTGCTTCAAATTGTGTTGGAGCGGGAAAAATGGTCATGGATAATACAGAAAAATATATTGGACACCTTGTGCTGCCCATTGTCTTGACTTATTTGTTACATGACTTGGCAAAGTTTCCATGGATTAACGAGACAGTTTGAAGGGGGGAACAAATTTCTCACTTCATATTTAACCATCAACTCACATTGAGCTTGTACAGGAATAATGCATCTAGAGAGTTGCTCAGGCCTTGTGACACCAAGTTTGCCACATATTATATTACTATTAAAAGGCTAGTTGAAGAAAAAGGGAGTATAAGAGGTGTTTTTTGCAACAATGAGTGGGAAAAGTCTCATCTTTCAAATTCAAAGGAAGCTAAAGGAAAGGAGTTGGAACAAGTGATTTTAGGGAATGCTTTTTGGGACAATGCTCAGAAGGTCTTAAAAGTATGTGAACCAATTGTTGATATGCTTCGCATGGTTGATAGTGATACCCCTTCCATGGGTTTTGTTTATGAGGGCATGGATTGTGCTAAAGAAGCCATTGCAAAATCTTTTAATAATGAGGAAAATGAGTACATTGCAATATAGGAGATGATTGATGAAAGATGGAAGATGTTGCATAGTCCTTTACATGCAGCAGCTTTTTATTTGGATCCTAGACTCTTTGGGATAGAAAGAAAAAATGATGCAAAAGTCATGAATGGCCTTTATGATGCAGTTGAACGGTTGGTCCCTGATCTAGAAGAATGCAGAAGAATTAGAGAGCAGCTCCGAGCATACAGGTTGGAAGAGGGAATATTTGCAAGGTCTAGTGCAGTGCAAGATAGGCCCAATATTCCTCCAGGGAGATCGTGGCAGTTTTATGGATCAGAGACTCCTGAATTGCAACGTTTTGCAGTTCGTATTTTGAGCCAGGGATCAAGTGCCTCTGCTTGTGAAAGGAACTGGAGTAGCTTTAACCATATCCAGTCCAAGAAAAGAAACATATTATTATCTACAAGGTTGGAAGACCTTGTTTATGTTCGCAGTAATTTGAAGTTGGCCTTGAGTAGTGTGGCCAAAGATGCATCTAGTTCCTCCATGCCATGGTTTGATGCTGATTTAGAGCCAGAAGAAGATGATATTAGCACTGATGGTGACTCACTAGATGATCCAAATGTTGGAATTCCATCTATTGATGACTTTGATGATCAGCATTCTAGTGCCTTTACTATGCCATATGCACATGATGATTGAGAGCTTTTTGATCATACTAGAGTCTAGTAGGCCATAAGTATTGATTATCTATGTTTTTTGAATTTCCTAGAACAATTTTATGGATTATAACTATTTGGCAATGGTCTTTATGACTTCCTTATTATATTGGCATTGATGATGACTCACTAGATGAGCCAAATGATGGAATTCCATGTGTTGATGACTTTGATGATATTTAAAATTTTGAAATTTGAAGATGTCCTACAATGATGTGTATGTTTAAAGTTTGATCATGTTTTGATTATGTGATTTTTTAAAAGATTACTAGTATTTGACATTCCTTTAAATTTTGAAGACTGAAAATTATGTCATTTCTTTTTGCAAACTACTATTGTGTATGTTTACATTTAACTAGATGTTAGAATGATTACATTATTCATGTATGTTTACTAATAAGAATTTGTGTTCATGTGTTTATGGATCGATTTTGAATTCTCTATTATTTTGTCATATATAGATATATTAAATTATGTATAGTTGAACCTAATACCGAACCTCATTCGAACCTGATCGGAAAATTCGAATTTGAATCGAACTTAATCGTTGTCGAACACGAACTGCGTGACATAGCTCCCAATAATGCCTTTTCAACTCTAGGCAGATTGACTCTTTTACAATAATGACTCTTCCAATGATGACACTTTTAGAAATGACTGTTTTACAACTTTACAATGATGATTCTTGGCCTTCACAGTTCTTCCAAATATATAGATGGTTGTCATGTCTTCAAAGGATGTCCCGCCTCAATGCTTCCTTTGATTTGATACTTCTTCTCTTGAATTCTTGCTTGAAGTTGTACTTGAATCTTCTTCTACCTACATGCAAAATTTGCTCGGCGAAACCAATCCCAAAACAAAACAAAAATACCCTTCAACTTACCTCTGCCTGCAAAACACATGCAAGTGCATAATAATGAATAAATACAAATTAAAAATTAGAATGCGTACTTGAAGTGTGCTTGTCACTTTTGTTGTTGACTTGCCGCAACGGTAGACAAAGACTCCCACTCTTCATATAGGCCTGGAATCTATGCAAGACTATATCCAAAACTTACCTAAAGATATATACAATAAAAACTGATGACAGACCCTAGACTTGTGATGGACCAAGTTCTAAGTACAACAACAGAGACCATTCTGTCAACTATGACTAGACAAGTAACATGAACTTACAACATCATATAGATTTAGCAAACTTGGTGTAGCATCAAGAATATGTAGCATAAAATGTGTAATATCAAGAATAGGACATCTGAAAAACTAATTGCGACATATAGAGACAGACATATAACCAAGACATTGTATCTACTTATGTTGTCCTATAAAAACATATGTTAGAGATGATACTCAAAATTCAAATGTAAACACTAATCATACATACCTTGATGTAGGAGACTTACTCTTGACTGTTGATGTGTGGTCCTTACTACAACGATCCTTGAATGCATGCTTTTTCTTTCCTTCTAGGAGCTCGATATTGAATATGTTGTATCCATGTAATTTCGGATCTCCAAGGTCTGAAATTTCATCCTACGGTAGCCCTCTGAGTCCTCTTTCCAACCCCATAGGTCTAGTCAAGATTGGATTCTTCATGAAAGAGCTATACCCAATCTCCCACGATGGCTTGATTATAGCCCGGTTCAGTAGAGAGAACTTGTACGAAGTGCCACGTGTCACTATTGTGACTTTTGGCCCTAAAAACGCTACTCAACAAACTACAGTTCGTCCTCTTTCTGTGACTATTGATGAAATTTGAATCCAATGCTCAGAGAGAAAGTTATGACGCTTTTCCCAATGTCCCCATTTTGACATGGAATTCGGGAGCCTGCAAAACACCTAACTTCCTCAGATCATATCTGTGAAAATATAGCGAACCAAGATCTAAAATTCGGTTGCGAGGTTCATCAAGAATTCAGCTCAAAAGCGTTTTAATTTAAGCTTTTGAAGCTTCACAGAAAAAAGTTATAGCAAAAATGCCACGATGACCTGTTTGAAGCCACAAAATCCCTACTAGAGGAGGATATGAGAGTCATTATTTATATGAATGTCTTGAGTTGAGAGGGTCCTCAACAAGTGAACATTGGAGGGATTTTAGGAGAAAAAAAACCATTATTAATTATTGACTATTCAATGACTACAACCAATTATGAGTGTCATGCCACAACCCCATAGGGTTTTAGCCCACTAATTGGGGTTACTAACTTCAAACATGAATATCTCTCAAACCTTGAAGAATTACTTGGTGTGCCATATATCAACGGAAACATCTCAATGAGTAGAATCCATCTAGAAGATCCTTGATTCAAAATAGAGTAAGTTGTCAAGTGAAAATGCCCATGCAAGATCGAGGTAGCCCCTCGTGTTACTTGGGTTGACATCAATGACAACCATTGATCAACACGCTCTATGGTAGCTCTGTAGCATCTTTGTAGCTCACTCTATGACATCACAAATGTATTAATTTTCAGTTGGCCTCAAAATTGTATAGATTTATGTTGGCATCTTGATGGCACCCCTACATTGTATTTGGCATATAGTTATGGTTCTTGGTTGCAGTTTATTAGGATAATATGTGTAGTCATCTTTGATCACGGTTATGTTTGACACTTCAATCTCAATTATATTCACAACTATATTTGGCACTTGTATCTTAGCTATGTTTGGCAATCGAATTTCAGTTGTATTCACAACTATGTTTGGCACTTGGATCACAATTGTGTTTGGCAGTAGGCATCTTAGTTATATTATATGGCACTACTGTTGTATGGCATCACAGAAACCCTAATCATTATATATGAAGAGATGGGACAATTTTAGCATGACTCACAATATTGATCTTGGCACTCTCGCAGTATCTTGGCATCTTTATGTTGAGAAATCTAGGGAATTAAAGATTAGGTGATTTCTCTTAATTAGTAACTGCTTGTGAGTGCTTTTTAGGATCTTCTTGTTGCTTAAGTTATTAGTGTTCTTCTTCATCAAACAGCTACCAATGCAAACATAAATAGATAAGAGACACGGAATGTAGGCTATCAGCCAGGGCCAAAACCTATCACTCTTTGAGAGGAAAAACTGCACAAATTCTTCTTATAGACATTCCAATTGACGAATACCAAGACCAAGACCCTTGACCTATTTGCCACTCCAAGACCAAGACACTAGTTTTCTTGACTGCCTTCTACTCTTTTCTTCTTCTTGACTCCTCTTCCGCTTCGACCTTACATAGTTACCATTGAGACCTTGTAGGTGACATGTCACAGAGATCTTATTTCTGTGATGACATTGAGTCCTTATCGATTCCTTGACCTTCATACTGTGATAGTACCAAGCCCTTCTCACTCTGGAGGCACCAAAACAAAGTTACAGTGATAGCTCTAAAACAAACTGTGGATAGAATGAGATCATCTCCTATATTGAGATAGTCACCAAACTGTGTTATCAATGAACTATGGTGGCACCGAGACATATCACTGCAATGTCACCAAAATACTTGTCACTGCAAGCTATCCGAACTTGACTCTTTACTTGTCACTGTAATGTTCAATCGAATCTTAGAGGTAACCCGAACTCCTTGACTGTGAGATAGCACCGAAATTATCTCTCCAATCCTGTACCCCTATTGAGCTCCTTCAGCAAACTTAGTTCTGCGATATATTTGAACTTGTCACTGTAACTATCCACCCGAATTCAAAGAGATATATAAACTGTTGACTATGGAAATGTGAAGACCCTACGCTAATATATATAGTAGTCTACCTATGAATATAAGCTGACGTGACCTCAATAAAGGGATGTGTCTCTAATTAGGTGAGCCGACATGTGCCATCTACTTCATCTTGAGGCCGACTTGAAGAGGAGAACTAGTGCTTGTCTTTGGAGGGCTTCATGACACTTCTATTGACTCATATACATTAGTAACATGCCGAAGAAGGGTTCTTCATACATATGATGACATTGACTCTATATGACTTTTATGACAAATCCTAAAGGCTCCCAATTGGAGCCATCTAAAAATAAAATCTCTTGCTCATGAAACCCATGAAACAAGCATACAATCATTTTATTTTTATTCTTTACATCAATTACATAAAAATCACAATCACACATGTCATTATGAAGACCAAACCTAGTTACACTTTTCAACACTTTACAATACAAGAGCAATGATGGCATCTACTTGTTGCAACCCCCATCTAGCTAATGTGTCTCTGCCTAAGATACTTTGGACAAACACATGCCAAAATCCAATCTCAAGAAATATTGTATTTGCCAAAATCCTTATTTGAATTTCCAATGCCAAACTCCCTCTGACACTGAAGCAGATCTTCTTGTGGTAGTCTTGATTGCTCCCTCTATCACGAAAGCAATTCCTTTTGTTGTAGTTGTAAGCAAGTCCTTCTGCTGTAGTTGCTCTCTTTATCACATATGCAAGTCCTTCTGTTGTAATTGCTTCTTTGTCATGCAAGCAAGTTCTTCTATTATGTTCTTCTCAAGGAAGGCACATTGCTCCTAGATGTTAATTTTACTAAGGGTTGAATTGTTCTTTGCTTTGATAATTGCATTTATATACTTTTCATCATTTACATATTAATTCACCCATTACCATTGTTAGCAACATATGCAAATATATAGAAAGAACAATATCATCAATAGTGCAATAGAAATAAAAGGAACATCAGAAGAAAAACACACACATAGAGATACTAGGATTGGTCAGAGACCAAGGCAAAACCCCACAAGGGGGAAAACCCAAAATTCCTTTTTTTCTTCTTCTTCTTCTTCTATTAGATTTCATCAATAGTTGAACTAAGATACAAAGTATCAATATCATGAGACATAGTCCTACTCATCAGATTACCTAGGGCCCATACTTGACTTATTCACAATTTCGCTTGTGAACAAGTCATATCGATAGAACTGCCATGCAATGCTATCATCAATAACATGCCATATTAAGATTGGGGTTGCAACAAGTAGATGCCATCATTGCTCTTGTA
>Ga0181465_100564_pt2 | contig 10899 bp, 8 predicted proteins | sample InSIn3gowninarea_FD_119076 | JGI IMG/M metagenome (GOLD analysis project Ga0181465, IMG submission 119076) | Clean room microbial communities from NASA Spacecraft Assembly Facility at Jet Propulsion Laboratory, Pasadena, California, USA -... ...
GCACACACACACACATATGGACTAGTTAATGTCTTCGAATCATAGACATATAAACATATGATCATCGATGACCATCGGCATAGCTAGGGAGATTTCACTCACTTAAAAGTAAATAGGCAATACAACCATGAGCAATTTGTTGACATTAGATCATCTCCAGTGGATGATGTATTTTGTTGTATATCTATATGGTTTTTGCTTTGAACCTATCCAAAGCATACTTTCTTTGGATCATAGATATATAAATGTTTGATTGCCAATGGTCATTGACATTGCTAGTGAGAGTCCACTCACTTCAAAATAAATCAACGATATAGCCATGAGCAATTTGTTGACATTGGATCATCTCCAGTGGATGATGTATTTTATTATGTATCTATATGGTTTTTGCTTTGAACCTATCCAAAGTATACTATCTTCAGGTCATAGAAATATAAACATATGATCATTGATGACCATTGACACGGCTAGTAAGAGTTCACTCACTTAAAAGATAAATCGATGATGTAGCTGTAAGTAAGGTTGCTGACATTGGATCATCTCCCTTGGATGATGTAGCTTATTGTACATCCATATCTTTATTTTCATGGCTAACATTTCATTTTAGGTATCTTGCTCCAGAAGAAAAGAAGAAAATATAACATATCTCACACCATCAGTAGTATGCTTACTATCTTCCAGGCCACCAACAGTGTGGATTCCATCAGTATTCTCACTAATTCAAATAATCACCTCTCTATTTCGAGACATGGATGATAGTGCATAGGATTCCTGGGTACCCAACTCGATGGAATGACCAAATTAGAACTCATGATGAAAATAGTATAAAGGAGGAATCCAAGATATTCCAACCCCAACCATGGGCATGGATTTCTACAATCATCCAAATAGTATTCCTGAAGGTAGTTTCTTTAGTAGCTTTTACCTTGGTTGCACCTACCATGGATATTTCCTAGGGCATCCAAGCCAAAAGGAGGGGAACATAAGGACCCTCATCATCATCCAAGTCAACATCAGTAAGATACAACATCAACAAAAGATCAAAAAAATTTCTTCTACACTTCTTGGAACATGTAATTTCAGCGCTTCAATCACGTATCCAAAGATGGGCAAATGTAACTGCCTAAAAATGAACTTTCATGTATTTAATAAATTATTTTAATTCCTTAATGATGTATTATTCAAAAAGGGATTTTAAATGGTAAAAAGAGGTGTAGGCCATGTATTTGACCCTTGTGGCATGTACAAGGGGTCAAAATATCTAAGTCATATCATATATAAAGGCATCATTTAAATGACCTATAAACTCATGAGCGGATATTGAGACAAATCATAATAGAATAGCCTTTCAAGGCTTATCCAAGGATTATTATTGAAGATCATTCAAAGGATTGTAACTTCTTTATTATTCTAGTTTGTACATTTATCTTTCTAAAATATCACATGCATATTCGTCATTTGATTATTTATCAATTCACTCATCATTGCATTCTTATTTGTATATGTTGTTTTGCTTCTCGCATGATGCTAGCAGTGTATTCCTTATATGATGTTGGTAGTGTGCTTCTTAGTGAATGTAGTCTTTATCTTCTGATAACATATAAATAATTAGCTACACATTCAAATGTGATCATATCTCTGCTACATGTCATGACCATATTTTTGTTATATGCATCAATACTTACATTGTAGAGCAATAGTGGATTAATTAACTTTATTTACACTGAGTGCATTATTTAGCGACTACACTATGAGTAGTTAGTTTTTCCTTTTGTGCTAACCAAAATCCCTATTACTTTCATGAGATTGATGAATGAGGTGATTAAACCATTCTTGGAAAATTTTATAGTGGTATATTTGGATGATATCCTTATATACAACAAGGAAAAGGATAAAAATTTGAGATATTTGACGAAAATATTAGAGAAACTAGGAGAAGAAAGGTTATTCATCAATATTAATAAGTGTTAATTAAGAATTGATATACTTGGTAATTATGATCTAAAAGAAGGATTGGAGATGGATCCAACCAAGGTAGTTGTGATCAAGGATTGGCCTACACCAAAGAGTACAACACAAGCATGAAGCTTCCATGGATTGGTAAGCTTATATAGGAAGTTTATCAAAACTTTAGTGGAATTTTTACACAATTGGACTCATTTATTAAGAAATAAATATTTACATGAACTCTTAAAGAAAAAAAGAGTTTACAATTGTTGAAGCAAAGGATGATAAAACAACCAATATTAGCAACCCCAAACTTTGAGGAAGTGTTTCAAGTTGATTGTGGTGCAAGTGGCATATCAATTGGAGTTGTATTCAGATAAGAGGGAAGGCTTATAACACTCTTTATCTAGAATTTGGATTATCCAAAATATAAGTACTCAATGTATGAACAAGAGTTTTATGCCATTTTGCAAGCATTAAAGAAATGGGATCATTTCATTTTACCCAAGGAATTTATATTATACATTGACCACCAAGAATTAAAATATATAAATATCAAGAACAATTTAAGTTTGTGATAAACCAAATGGGTGGATTAATTTCAAATTTATACCTTTATCCTCAAACATAGTTATGGATAATCTAATAGAGTGGAAGATGCATTGAGTATAAGAACTTTGTTATTGAAGATCATGAAAGCAGAAGCAATGGGTTTAGAACACATGAAGGATTTGTATAAGGGATATCATGATTATGTAAATATTTGGGAAGCATGTTAATAAAGACCATAGAGTATGAAAATATTTCTTCATCTAGGAAGGATTCCTTTTCAGGAATCAGTTATGTATCCCAAAAGGATCTATGAGAGAGAACCTCATTATATAATTACATATAAGATGTCTTAAAGGATAATTTGAAAGAGATAAAACCCTAATATATTTGAATAAAAAGTATAGTTAGTCTATATTTTAAAAGGATACAAAGAAATTTATGATAATATGTAAAACATATTAGTTGGCAAAAAGAACTAGTAGGAACGCAAGGTTACACAAACTATTATCAATCCCTAACAAACCTTCATAAGGTATTAGCATGGATTTTATGTTTAGATTATTAAGAATACAAAAGGCTAATGATAAAATCTTCATAATGTTGGATATATTCTCTAGTATAACATACTTTATATGTTGCAAGAAAACCAACAATGCTTTACACATCAACCAAATATATTTCTAAGAAATAGTACGATTACATGGATTACCAAGGTGTATAGCAGTAGATAGGGACACTAATTTCATGAGGTATTTTTGGAAGATGTTATCGAAATAATTAGGTATAATAATGGTTATTAGTTCAACATATCATCCATAATTGGTGAATAAACTAAAGTAGTCAATGGGAGTTTATGCAATCTATTGAGAAGTTTGGTTATAGATAGACCAAAATAGTGGGATACTATACTTGACCAAGCTAAATTTACCTACAATAACTATATTAATAAGATAAAATGAGTTTATCCATTCGATATTATGTATGGATGAGACATGGATATAAAAGGTACACTACTAAATTATGCCCAATTTGCATCCTTTTTTGCATTGTTTTCATGTGTTATTTTTATTCTTTTTCCATTTTCTCAATGCAAAATTCGATGCAATTGGTCTAATGGGTTTTGCATCCTTTTTTGCATCAGAGAAATAATGTTTGAGTCATTTTTTTATGTCCTAATATAGGTTTTTACATCCTTGATTGCGTCATAAATTACATCCACCTATGCCAGGTTTTGCATCTGTAATTTGCAACTCAAAGGATTTTTTTCCATCCTTTTGAGTCTATTTTTGCATCAGATTATATGTCATTTTGAGAACTTTTTTGTGTTGGATTTTGTGTCTTTTTACATCCTTTTTTGTTTCAAATTTTGAGTCTATTTGGTCTACTTTTTGCATCCATTTGGTGTTCCTAGGTTCTGCATTGCATCAATTTTTTAGTCCAAAACTACGTTGAATTTGCATAGAAAACGTAAAAAAAATTATTTTGAAATTTTGTATACATTTTCATTAATACATCAATCACACACCTATATTCATATGCTAAAATAATACATAAACCATACATGAATATAATTTGTATTCCAAATTTGATCAAAAAAATAAATATGATAACATCCACATCAAAATATGTTAAAATATTAATATTATTAATATAAACATTTGCATAGAAACTGTGTCAATACATCTATATAATATATAAAATATGATACAATACACCATTGCTTACATCATGAGTACAATATGGTAGTACGTATAGTACTAATCCTCAATATTAACATCATCATCACTAACTAGATATAGATTGATCACTACTTGACATGATTATTCGATGATGATCATCACCTCTAGACTTATCACTACTTGAGTAGATTATATGATGATGATCATCTTCTAAGCCACTACCTAACTCACTACGTCCTACCCCACTAGGATACAATATCATGTCTCAAGTAGAATCATTATCATCATCCTCATCAGCATGTCCTCGCTATGATGTTGTCAAAAATTAACCTACCTCATGTAATGCTATCGATGCACATTCCAACTTTGATGCTGATGATGCATGTCTTGCCTGTATCGATGTTTCCCTCATCGTTGCATCATTACTTACCTGTAAATAAATAAAATATTATTGTATGTCCTTATATATAACAGATGCATCATCGACTATAATAAATTAATGATATGGCACTTTTATTAATTAAAATAATTTAAATTATATACTTACCCTAGCAATCACCATATGCCTCAGTGCATGATAACCATAAATGATGCCATATTGGAGTTCATAGAGTTCATGAAATCGATTGAATTCTCTCGACTACAAAATAATAAATCAATTAGTATTATATGTTAAACCATTTATCTATTCATTTTCAAATATTATATGTCATTGAAAATCATTGCATTTAGTAAATAAACTTACAAATCATATTTCCATTTTTCTACGCCCTCTACTTATCGCTTGATGCATAAAATTACACCCCAATTTAGCAAGTCTAGACTTCAATGCTTTTTCTTATGGCATCTCTAAGCCTTCTAATTTGTTTTTTTTCGATTCTGTTTACACTCTTCATTAGCATCTTCCAAACCTTTTCATGAAATAATTAATTGATACATATTATGTTAAAAAATTATATCAAGTTCAACTAGTATTAAATATAAATGATACTTAATATTTCATACCTTTTTATGAATGTCAATAGGTTTTTGTGCTAAGGTCCTTTCTTCAGGGGGAAGTTTCATCACTTTTCATCTTATATGATCTCTAACCCTTTTGAGATTCAAGCCTTCCTATTGGAGTGCTTTCTTCTCACTCCACCCTTCACCAAAGTCATGTTTTAAGTTTGTTAATATTCATTTTTTCGTTGCAAAAATATGACTTGTAAGAACTTAGTTTTAAACGTCACTTAAGATATTAAATTAACTAAAATGAAACATACATACTAAAAATTTAATAATTACACAAAAATGAAAATAAATACATATCAATATCATCTTGTTTTTTCCAAGGCTTGTCAAGGGTTTGTGCAAATTCCACTAATGCAACATTCTTCAAAGATTTGTAAAATATTATACCTAAAAAATAGTTGAATTCATATTAGTATATCAATATATAAATTCAACTAATTAAAATGTAATCAAAATAAACATAAACTATTACCATTTTCATCCTTCAAGATCTCTCCATTATGTTTGATATAAATTCGAAGATTATTTGAACCTTGAGTTGATCTTAAGGTATTTAATTGATTCATCAACTGATCTGCACATAAATATATTGCATGGATCAATCACATCATAAATTAATTAATTAGCTTCAAAATATAAAATAAAAATAATTTTATATTACTTCTTAATAAATTAACTTATAATTAATTATAACTCATCCTCTATAACAATATCCATCAACTCATCTTGGCTAAACATACATTTAGCATAATTCATTGCATCTTTTAATTTTTTGTCTATTCAAGAAATTACATAAATAAGTGATTACATTAACTGAATGAAATATATGTATAAGTATAATTAAAAACTATAATGATATTACATAATATATATGGATACTTACAAATTTTTTATTTTATTTTTGAAATTCACTTTTATCTTTTGTTCCTTCTATTTCTTTTGCTTTCTTTTTACTGTGATCTTTATCTTTATCTCCATCTTTCCTTGATCTTGCATGTCCAAAAGTTGAATATATATATATATATCAAACTAATAAAGTATACAATACCAAAAAATATTACAATATATAAAATGATTTACAAGAGTGCACCATATAATGAATTGTCCCCTAAATTTAATTATAAAATAACTCAAATTGATACATTTATCAGCTGAAAAAAAATCTTAAAATTTGACTATAAAATCATCAATGCGACCAACACGATTAAACAAAACCTAAATAAACCTAGCCCTGACCATTTACCCTAACCACTAACGTTAACCTTAACCCTAACCATAATATTAACCCTAACCTTAACCTACTAACCCTAACCTTAACCTATTAACCCTAACCTAACACTAACGTTAACACTACTAACCCTAACCTACTAAAATTTACTGAGTCTTTTATAAATTTAAATATACTAAATTTAGTACTTCCTTCAATGGTGAAGATATTCATTCATTAAAGAGGGTCGTGGCCCTTGATGACTATGGATTTGACAATATAGATGGAATGGATTTGCCAAGACACTGATTCTGAATGCAAGAAGAACGAATAGGTTTTGAAAAAAACTCCTCTACTATGAATTTATCATCTTCTTAAAAACACTTGCAGACTATCTAAGATAATGGCCAAAAAGTTGAGGCGTAATACTAAATTTACTATAAATTTAAATTTAAATTCACTAATCCTAAATTTAAATTTACTAACCCTAAATTTAATCATTTAAATTTATTAAATTAAATTTAAATTTACTAACCCTAAATTTAAATTCACTAAACCTAAATTTACATCATTTAAATTTATTTTACTAACCCTATATTTAAATTTACTAACCCTAAATTTACTAAATTCAAATTTATTAAATTAAATTTAAATTTACATATCCTAAATTTACTAAATTTACGTCCCCTAAATTTACTAACCCTAAACTTACTAAATTTACATCATTTAAAAAAATTATAGGGTTTAAAAAAAACAATTTAGGGTTTAAAAAAATTAATAATATATTAAGTATAGATAAAATAAGTTTTGTTGAATTCTTATTTTCAAAAGAGTTTCGGAAGAGTTTTGGAAGAGTTTCAAAGTGCAAATTTTCATATGTATGTTCATGTTTTTATCGACATTTCATTTTATAGCGTAATGAACATATTTTGTTTCAATTTTTTGGTGTGTTTTCAATTTTATGGCGTAACATTGAGAAGAATTATGGAGAATTCAAAAACCCTACCATATCAAAAATCCTAGCATGCATTGTTCATAATTTACTAAATTTAAAAAACCCTAGCATTTGATAAACCTTAGCATATGAAAAACCCTAGCATGTTGAAAATTTATTGTTAAATTCGTTGGTAATTGAAACATTCATGTAAAAATATACATACCTTCTACAAATTAGGAATAATTAAGAGAAATTTATAATATGCCCTTTCTTCCCCCAAAAAATTTAAAAACCTTGTAAGTACCATACCAAAAATAAATAAAAAACATGTTAAAATTGAATAAAATTTGGTAAAAAAACAAGTTAGATTCGAATGAAATGAGCTACAAGTCCACTTACTTGGTGTTCTCCTGCTAAAAAGTCGATTTTGTATTCCCTTTCATAAAAATAATGACTTATAGGAAAGTGACAGGCAACCCACCTTTTAATTTCTTTTCAAGTAGTATTGTTCGACGCAAAAAAGGATGCAAATTTGCATCCTTTTTTCCGTCAAAATTTAGGTTAAAAAAATTAAAATTTAATTTTAAATATTTTGCGCAAATTTTTTAATGGTTAATGGTTAGGGTTAATGGTTAGTGGTTAGGGTTAATGATTAGGATTAGTGGTTATAAGGGTTAGTAGTTAATGGTTAGGGTTAGTGGTTATAAGGGTTAGTGGTTAGGGTTAATGATTAGGATTAGTGGTTAGTGGTTAGGGTTAATGATTAGGGTTAGTGGTTAGTGGTTAGGATTAGTGGTTAGGGTTAGTGGTTAGTGGTTAACGGTTAGGATTAATGGTTAGTGGGTAGGGTTAATGGTTAAGCTTAGTGGTTAGGGACGTTAGTGGTTAGTGGTTAGTAATTAATGGTTAGGGTTAGTGATTAGTGGTTAGGCTTAATGATTAGGGTTAGTGGTTAGGGTTAGTGGTTAGTAGTTAGGGTTAATGGTTAGGGTTAGTGGTTATGGTTAGTTGTTAGGGTTAATGGTTAGGGTTAGTGGTTTGAGTTAGTTCTTAGGGTTAGTAGTTAGTGGTTAGGGTAAATGGTTAGGGTTAGTGATTAGGATTAATGATTAGGGTTAGTGGTTAGGGTTGCTGGCTAGGATTAGGGTTAGTGGTTAGTGGTTATGGTTAATGATTAGGGTTAGTGGTTAGTGGTTAGGGTTAGTGGTTAATGGTTAGTGGTTAGTGGTTAAGGGTTAATGGTTTGTGGGTAGGGTTAATGGTTAGGGTTAGTGGTTAGGGATGTTGATGATTAATGGTTAGGGTTAGTGGTTAGTGGTTAATGGTTAAGGTCAATTGTTAATGGTTAAGGTTAATGATTAGGGTTAGTGGTTAGGGTTAGTGGCTAGTAGTTAGGGTTACTAGTTAGGGTTATTGGTTAATGATTAGTGGTTAGAGTTAGTGGTTAGTGGTTAGGGTTACTAGTTAGGGTTAGTGGTTAGGGTTACTGGCTAAGGTTATGGTTAGTAGTTAAGGTTAACGGTTAGGGTTAGTGGTTAGTAGTTGGGATTAGAGTTGTCATGGTTAGGGTTAGGGTTGTCATTGTTAATCTTTGAAATACAAAAGGTGTGGAATAATAATATATAATTATGTTATTATTGTTGGGGCCTCATCGATATGAGAAGAGGGGATAAAAGCTCATATTAGATTGCTCAATCTCATTAGATTAATTAACTACAAGTATATATTTATTTAATATTTAGAATACTAATATATGATTAGTATAAGATTAATTGATAGTTAATATTTATGAATTTTAAGATTTAAATATTGTTATGGAATTTAATTGATGATTTTTTTTATGTCATTTTTTGATGCCTTATAAAATAGGTTTGTGACTTAGCTTATATCATGCCACCAAGGTGTGGGAGGATAGATGTATCATCATTAGATTTAGATATTCAGATGCTACCACCTCAATGTCATAAATTTGTTAGGAGTGTTGTGTCATCTGATTTAGAGCCTGAGATATATCCTACACAACTTGTGATAAGGAGTGATGTATCATCTGATTCAGAGCTTGAGATATATCATCCACAACCCATGATGAGGAGTGATGTATCATCTAATTCAAAGCTTGAGATATATCCTGCACAACCCATGAGGAGGAGTGACATTTCATTAGATGAGGATGAGGTAAGATAAATGTTATTACGTATGATGTCGCTAGAAATGTAAGATCATTTAAATTGATCATACTTTCATTATATTATTTGCAACATTTAAATTTATTTTATGGTTATAATATTGTAGGAACAAAATGATTCATCATCATCATCAGAAGAAGATGATGATGCCCATTAGGTAATTATTCAGGATCAAAATTTAATTTAATTTTGCATTCTTATATAATGAATTATATGAAATAAAACTAAATAAAATTAAAATCTAGATCCAAAAGAAGAAGTCAAAATAATACACAGGTCCATTAGATGAGGTTAAAGAGATGCCCAAAAGAATAATATTTCAAATACAGATTTATCAATTAGCAGAGGATGTAGATGATGATCATCAACTAGTTGATCTACTAGAGGAGGATGTTCATGATTTGAGTTTGATGCATATGCCACAAAAGCTACAACTTAAATATCAACATACATATGAATGTGGGGCATATGGTGCATGGCCAACTTAAATGCCTTTTCCAAAGGCTTATGAGATCTTTCCTTATTATGATCATCAATACATGATCAAACCATCTGAACTGTGCACTAGTGGATATGGTTTATTTATACATAGTATTGTGGTTGTTACTCAAGATTTCAAGATAGAGCCATTGATGCCATTTTGTGGTCCAATTTACACATGAGGGATTTGGAGATAATTAGCATCATATATGTTCAGTATGTCCACATATGGAATATGTGTAAATGCTTTTGAGAATCCACATCCACCACATAATCAACTATTATACATTGATGGTCAACCAAAAAAATAAGAAAATATAGTTGGATACATAAATAGTAGTGTAGGGGAAGAATGGAGACCAAATTGTGAATTTCACCAACGTACTAATGATAAAGAAGACTTCATGGGTAGAAAAATTAATAATTATATAGTTTTTGTTCCTATTAGAACTCTTAATATTGGTGATGAGCTACTAGCTCACTACAGTTACAAGAGACCTACTTCAAGACGTAAGGCACAAATGTTGGAGTTAGGATATAATCAAAATGTAATAAAAAATCCAAAAATAAATTAATGGATCATGTGTATGCTTTGATGTATCAATTTTTTTTTATGTATGGATGTATAGATTTATTATGTGTTGATGTATCAAATTATATATATTGATGTATCAATTTGTATTGAAGTATTAATGGTTTGTATCAATTATATTTTATTGCAACATTGCAATCAAATATATTTTATCCCAGATGTTAATGATGATAAAAAATGGTTTCTAATTGAATGTAATCATAGAGGAAAATATATTGTATGCCTTGATGAGGAAGATAATTTGTAATGATAATATTGTAATTGATATGCTTCTCATATGTATCTTAAACTTTTCATATATATATATA
>Ga0181465_100479_pt2 | contig 10894 bp, 8 predicted proteins | sample InSIn3gowninarea_FD_119076 | JGI IMG/M metagenome (GOLD analysis project Ga0181465, IMG submission 119076) | Clean room microbial communities from NASA Spacecraft Assembly Facility at Jet Propulsion Laboratory, Pasadena, California, USA -... ...
AAAGATGGAGTGACAAGCAAGAGGACGAGTTTCACTTTCAGAAACATTGATAGGAAAGACTCGGCTCGGGTTTCTAATTAGTAGCTTAGTACATAATATTGATACCTGAAGGAACGCGGTGGTCTCGATACAAATTGACTTTCGGGAGCGGAATGCTACTTCTAGTGCATAGGAGTTATGCTGGTGGTTAACGAGTGCAAGGAAGGAAGCAACGCCCTCGAAATGAGAGGGTTTGTAACACTCATCATTCCCATTTAACATCCTCACACCATTCAGATAAGCGAGGAGACCAGCGGAAGCCAAATCCGGCAAAGACCGTACCTTTGCCTTCATATGCTTTCGTTTTTCTTCATCTGCGCCGGACGATCCAGCAGGACCTTGCAGAAAATCGTCCAAAGAGTCACCGTCCTTCGTGTCGTACTCCCCTTCATCTGAGCTACTGGTGCAACCCTCCAAAGTGTTGTACTGAGCCACACGCAATCAATCATATCCCCAGTTAGAGCATTAATAGTAAACGATTAAAGCATCCCATTGAAAACTGCAGGACAATGGCGTCACAGAAAAGACTGACCATCACCGCAAGCGGAGACAAGCTTTGTGAAATCTGTGACGAGCTAGTTGCTAATGGACTGAAATTCTTCCAACACACAAGTTTACATTGCACGCGTCATTCTATGTCCGTAAGATAGCTATTTTGGTACCTAACTCTATTTCATTAAACTCTAACATAGCATCATGCCATTGATTGGTCGTAATTTACCGACGCAAGAAATGAAAAGTCTCACCTTCTCTTTCTTCTTGTCTCCTTTAAGGTCCTTGGAAGGGCTTACTGACGACTCATGAGGCAAAGTTCGACGTTTCGCCGCCTCCATACTCTCAATCGATTCTTGTCGGCGTAATGCTGCAAAAGTTTGTCGCATCATTAAAAGAAAAAAGTTCAGTTTGAAAAGAGCGAACCATCAACTGATCGTGATCCGACAATGTTTCGGCCACTCAAACTCCTCTCAAATCTTGGAGGGACTCGATCGATAGTGGCATTTTTCGTTTCATAAAACGTCCTTCCAGAATAACGGAACTTGGATCCAAAGCGTGGAAAGAAGCCAGTTTTCATGGGCGGTTCTGGAGCCATTAACCTTAATAACCCCAGCAATGTCATTAATAATAAATCAACTGTAAGGCAGCATCCCAACTCCGATGTCGGTATGCATGTAATATACCTAAAAAATGTATGATGTTCGACGCAGGTTTTCCAGCAGAGCTTAGCTGAGCGACGATTGGGCAGCTTGAACACTACTGTGGGCTCATATTGTTCGAATTCTCCTGGACGCACTTTGATGTAAAAGTATTGACGCTTGTAGGATATCTTCAGTATTTTTGGCCAGGCAAAGCGATTAATGCGCAACCTACGATTCAATTAAATTCACCGTTATATCTCACCATAGGACTATTCACAAATCTGTAGGATCTTACCGGTCGCGATAGATGGTGAGACCATTAGAACAAACACCCAATTTAATGTCAAGGCCTTCAGAATCCTTGGCAGGATGGAGACTGACTCCATACATGGCCAACTTCTTAGCATTTTCCAAGTAATTTAGTTCAGCTTCTGCAGGTGTCTGGCCCCTAAAACAACGCAGTAATGACCAGAGGCAAGCAAAAGAGGTGTGTGATTTTCCTACTTGTGAGTTCGGTGGAGCTCCATCACTTTTGTTTCCAGCTCTGGAGTTTGACCCGGAGCAAATTTAAAGTCCCTCAGATACGACGTACCATGCGTGTCTGGATCATAGTCTCCTCTCTCAGACTGAACCAGAAATGACCCCAGTAAAGCATGTGTGACGAAGGAACAAGGTAACCTGAATATTACAAAGAAAATTTAGCGAGAAATATAGTCAGTGAAAGTTATGATGCTCTTACCTTTCGTTAAGAATGTCGTTCCGTACTTGAAGGCATAACTGATATCGAGTAATATCCTCGTGCAACTGCGAAGGTTCAGGTGGATAAAATTTGACTTGGAAGTTAAAATCCCATGGGGTATCTACATTTGAATTGTTGTCATTAGGGAATAGCTTCACGTAGCAGAATTAAAAATCTTACTTTTCATTTGTTTGCCCACCCTCTTATCGGGCTCAATCCATACGGTATAGCCCTCCTGGTCGACATAGTTTAGCCCAAAGTAGTCTTTCTCCAGGAGGTCAATGTGGGCACATACTTTATCCAAAAGGTCTTGTCCTTTTGCTTTTCTCTGTAAAATTTAAAGCACATGGCATCAGAATAAGACATTCCTTCTTCGGTGCTCATTCTATTCTTTGCTGGACCTCCTTTATGTAAACTGAAGGGATACGAAAGAATGTTTCGTCATGATAGGTCTCGTTCGATCATCATAATCAAGTAACCACAGCCGGACTTTTCCCATTTACAGACAAAATAGCGCATAGATACATGCACTGTCTTTCAAATGAGCTTACTGAAGCGTAAACTTTTCCCATTTTCCTTCCAATCCAATGTCGGTCTTCCCCATTTCTCCTTATGGGACTAGTCATGTGCTTTTTATTCTTACCATAACATGCCCAATGACGTTGACTTGACACTAGGCAGGCCACAGATTCCATCAACATGGGCGTCCGTCCGTATGCGAATCACTCAAAATAGATCAGCCCGGACGGAACTGCCAGCCAGTCAGGGGGACAAACGGGCTATCAAAGACGAATGGCTATGTATGCGAAGCAATGGTGATTTATGCAGGGAAAGCCAAAGTTGTCTAACTGTAGTCGCTTGATAGCTCAGTTCCTTGTGGGCGCAATTTGTCCAATGTGCACCCTAAATTGATCGATGTCACCAGTCCAGTCTGTCCATAGTAAGTAACCAATTTTGCAGCCACTCCCAGCAAGAAAAGAAATTCGAGGTGAGAACGCAGTACATCTTGACATGTTGAGGTTGAAAGCGCATATTTCTCAAACTGGAGAAAGCCGATGCTATTAACTTAATTCAATAGACATAATCGACCGCTTTTTCCTCACAACGTCGAAATACTCACAGAATTCAACCTAGTATCTACCGGCCTCGTGTGCTTACCGGTGGCAAGCGGCGACCAGCAGAGAAAATGCCAGACATGGTATTAATCTGGCCAGGTCAATTCCGCCTGTCTGGTTTCATCTCTTCGACCACGTCTGTTCCATTTGACCAGCTTTCACGAGATTCTGTTAGTTTTGCAATTCTATACCTTGCCAGATCTCTCCGAAATTGGCTAACGAGCCGTTTCTTATTGTGGGGAAACCAAAGGCATAAACAACCGAACCTAGAGTCAGGCCTCACGAACAGCCGTAAACCGGAAACTAGATACATCAAGGAAAGCCACCTCATCAAGTCAAAACGGCACTAATGCTGGGAGGAAAACACCGTGAAAAATATCCGAACAAACCCTCCCATGCTGCACTTCCAAGTCTCAGTCAGTGTAGCATTGAGACACTTTTACATCCGAAGCTAATGTGTTGGAGCAATTTAACGCCAGGGGCTGAGGTTAGGGTGGGACCCTCCCCTGCCATGCATTTGCCATTCGTCTTATGTTACCGGTAGACAGCATGTGCCATGACGTGTGTAAACTTTTAGGCTGGTCCGCATCGGTACTTTAAGAATTTCGGGAGAAACTAATTTAAACCGCACATTCCTCTCTAATGCTTGGTGCGGCCAAAAATGCTCGTGTTTCGGAGTAAATTAGGCATGAGACCCTACACAGTCTGTCCGATCCAGAAGCTCAAATTATTTACGATCAGAGTATGATGAGATTTTATTCTAAGATTGAGGATGTGGTAGAGATGATGAACTGAATACAGGAATGAAATGAAACGAAGCGAGGAGGGTGGAACATGACGAAAAAAATTACATGCAGATTCACAAACTAAGGACTAATAATGCGGTCGCATCAAGCTTTGTACGATGATCATGCTTTCTAATTAAGAAGTTTTTTTTATTTTGGGCATGCCGTCGGGAGGAGACTTCAACCTCTTTTTCGCACAAATTCTTGGAGAATTAGTGGTCCCTTCACAAATTATACTTGTCACTTGTCATTTCCTGCGGACATGCTCTGCCTTCTAGAGCTAACTAAACTGCCCATGTTTGTTCTCTTGGGCATACAGTCACGTCACGGTAGCGCTCTCGGTTCGATGCATCAAATAATAGGATGACATGTCATTATGCGGATAGCCACTAACTTAGAGCCGCTTCCTGTGCTCGTAACGCATTCCATGATGAGAGCAGAATCATTCACAAGGTATTCAGACATGTACAGAGTTAATGCTCGTATGCCTGCAGGTAATTTGTAATTGAGTAAATTACATCGCCATTATCGGCTTATGAGAACGGATTCCACGTGCTGATCTCGTATCCTATACAAATTGCGAACTCGTTAGGTCAACCGGGCTGAAATGATGATCATCAATTGGGGTAATTGAATTAGATGCGAGGCATCAACAAAAATGATGGACTCACGCCCATACGCATGGTGCTAGAGGGTCTCTTCGCTGCAAAGACAGAATGATGAAGGAGGCAAAGCACTTACATCAATTGGACAATCCCACGTCGTCCCATCCAACATGTGGATTCTAGAAATTGCCATCTTTCCCGTAGATCTCTTGATGTTTTTGGCAGACCCGTTTGTCGCAGGAGAGTCAGGGTAGGAGCCGTTTTGACTCTTTGGAGACGACGGCACAATATTTTCCTTTCCTGCGTTCGTTGCTTCCGGCATGGTGAATTGGAATTGAGAAGTCTACCAAAGCGTAATTTCAGAATCCTTCATCCCACCTAATCCGAAGGAAATTCCGGCAACGTATCCTGTAAAACCAAAATGAGGCACATGTCAATCTCGCCGATAAATTTTTAATAGCCGCATCACACCAGGCACCATTACTTGGAATGCGCATGGACATTTTGACGCTTCAAACCCCCGGTATTGTTCAGGCTCAACAGGCGGAACATGGATGGTCACCACCGTGGTATACTGACGCTTGACACACTCCGTGGTATGTTGAAAGTCATGAAATTTTTGAAGGTTCAAAATTGAGCCCTCATTTGCCACGAATGAGCACGTCGGTCGGTAAAAGTAAATTGCATTTAACAAAACCGACGTGACATCGACATGCGAAGAGTTTTTCCGTTTAACCGCCGCATGAAGGATGTTATGTGCAAACTGCTTAAGTAACTGTAAAGTAAATTTTCAAGACAGACAATTCACATACAACAATGCTAGCGGTGACATCTTTAAACCGCCCGTTCCACGGCACGTCATGTAATGCCATTGTGTCATCTCGTCAATTGTGGTACGATAAAAAAGACCAATGAGTCATACCCTGACTATTCATCTCAGGCCTATGCATGGTTGCGTCATCGATCGAATTATCAGATGCGGTGTGTAACATTCTAATCTCCCTAGCAAACAGGATGAGACAAATGGTTCCAAATAGTAAACGTCCCTAAATTTTTGATAAGCATGATTGCACGTGAGATAACACCCATTTAGAGGAAGTCATTATTGGCCGGAGGCAAAGCCCACACGAAGGGTGAACTCTAACCAGCCCAGTCGTTGCACACAGAGCTAAAAACTTTATCTACTGCGTGCAGTATTTTAAAACTTCATTGTGCCACAATGAAGCCATGGAAGAACCGAGACTCCCAGCAGTAGCGGCTTGAGTCATTGTTTTTTGTTGAATATTATTTACCCCATGCAACTGGGTTAACGCACAGGACAGCATCGGAATTGCTGCCATGCAGTTCAATTATGTGGCTTCCCGGAACATAAATATTTACATTTTCATGAGCCCCAAATCATTGATCCGTTTCTACCATCCTTATGTCAAGTGCTTAATTCATCCTATTAGAGAGTACAGGACAGAAATTAATTGGACCATGACCGTGCAATGCCCTATCAATGTGCCAACTGTAATTTTAACCACAGTCTGCCTCAGGATTGTGCACCGAGAATGGCCAAAGATCATGTCAACTTGACCACAGTTCTCTCTGGTCCAGGCTAATCGTTTTTCCGATTAGACCTTTTGGATTGGCCAAAGAAATCTCGTCCACAAACGTAAATGCAAGGACATCAAATATTTGCCCCCACAAAACCAGATGCCATCCTCGCTGTCGGTTCTTGTGTGGTCAGAGCTCGACGAAACCCTCAAACGATGGTGGTATAGGTCCTCCTTATCACAGCTTGTAAAGCAAACCGAGCTTCAACCTTGATCTTAAATGATATGATATTTATCCGACGATGGCTCAAATTAGGCCTTTAACGTCAATCTACATTTTAATGGTTATAATCACGCATTGTTTCAGGTTGGCATTTAGCCAAATGCGGTTGTCTAACTATGGAAAAAAAATCGGTATAGATTTCCTTGCTGAAGCTAACCAGAGTTGAAGTCAAAACTAATATGGCGTGAAATCGATCAGATCAAATTACTCTCCGTCCAAAAAATGATTCCAATCTAAACCTGCTGATATGTGCAAACGAGCAATTAATCCTTGTCAATAAAAATGCTTCTCCCACTAAAAATATCTGCAACCAACCGTCAACTGTCACCGCAAAACCCACTATCGGCACTCACTCACTACTGCTGTCAACCGACATTCGCAATTTCGCGAAAAAACCACAAACTAAACCAAAACCTTTGAACGCTTACCTTCCCCGTCCAGAGGGAATCCGACACCGTTTGCAAACCACTGCACTGCCAATTAACGTCCGCACTTTTACCAGGAAGAAATTGAAATATCGATCAAATGTGGATCCAGATCACAACAACAACACTTTCATTAGCAGAGAGCCAAATCCCAACTGACTAGGATCTGCCTTCCTTCCCAAAACCCCACAAGCTCAGGCAGGCAACAGTCACCATAAAACGCCGTACAGAAGAGTGCCGAGTCAGTGGGGAAAAAATGTTGGTCGCTTGCCTGATGCTGGCTGTAGGAAAGGAAGGATTGAGATTGGAATAGTTTTGATGCACACACCCTCGCCTCAGCCCAGAACTATGCAGGGCCATATTACTCTTTCATTTGGGGTGCAGGGTTAGCTTTGGCGACTAGGAAGACACTCTGTGGATGATCGGGCAGCCGTTGAGGAAGGTCTCCCTGCGACCACGCGAGGACGCGACACCAACCACTCAGTCGCTGTCTCATGGTTTCTACTTGGGGTTTATTTGGTGCGAATGTGAGGAAAAACATGTGAGATCGCATCGTAGTAAAGTCCGACCGTGGAATTGGTTTGCAATCATTCAACTTGATAAGAAAGAGGTTTTTGGGATACGAGCTGAGTTTCATGGAGGTGAGCTTACGGGCAAAGAAGAAGGAGGAACTTTGTGCTTATCGGCGAGGGAGGGGAAAGATAGCCAAGGAAACGATTAGTTTGGTGAAATCATCAATCGAAGGTATGCAATTGTTACAATGCGTCCTTGCTGATGCCGTCATCATGAATGACGTGTGATTTTGAGCAGGGACGATTTCTACGCAATAGAACTACTTAACCGGCTTCTTTAACGCTGGCGGGTAAGCTTCTTTGATCCGTTTACTGTCTACATTATTAATTTGCGATTTATTCTATTTACACAGCAAAAAACGCTCATAACCAGTGTTTCGTTTATGCCACCTTTGGGTATTTTATGCCAGTCAGGTGGCATAAATGGCATAAATGGCATAAATGGCATAAATGGCATAAATGGCATAAATGGCAAAAATGGCATAAAATGTCCCCAAGGGTAAAAGATGACACCTAAGGCCTCTGTAAGGGCTTGCCAATTACCCGTCTCACTCTTAGGTAAGCCGACAACCACTCCCGAACACCGCAAGGTAGATAATAAGCTTGTCAACTGTTGTATAATCAGGGTCGGCTACCAGAAGGGACCCTTAAAGGTTGTATGAGAAAGGGTCCTTTGGCGGCTTATCCGTATGGTTTTTGGAGGGTTGGCCAGAAGGGGCAATTGCGGTGCTTATCATAATGCCGATGCCGGCGTTTATCCCACCAGACGACATGTGTCATACACGAGGCTTATCCAAATGAGCTTGTCAAGAGCATATCCGCAGGGTCCCTTCAGGGGCTCCTTAACGTCATGTAGGGTCAGGGACCCTGATTTAAAGTCCCATTCCTATCAGGAAATAGCCACAAATTTCCTCGAATTGGACGCTGGTAGTGCTAATAACGTATTTATTTACGTCATTCGTTTAAATTTCAGTGTCATTTTGAACAGCTTTTGTTTTTTTGCCATTTATGCCATTTATGCCATTTATGCCACTCCGAGACCGGTGGCATAAATGCCATTTATGCCATTTATGCCACCAATTTATGCCACCCAATTTATGCCACCCGAAACCCTGCTCATAACATCCATCATGGTCCAGCCCGTAATTCCCCGGAAGAAATCCACGGTCGGAGCCACCGCTACGACCAGCCCAACGACCTCCAATTTCCGCCCATTTGTCGAAAAGGGTAGATGGGCAGCGACAGGGACAATACCATTACCAAAGCCTGTATCTGTTGGAGAAATTTTTACCAAAGTCCTCCTACATGGCTGCAGGAAGGTGCTTTTCTTGGACCCCAAAATCAGATTGATCGCATACGCGGTCCTACTTTTCTTCTTTTCGCTGGTGTCGGATTATCTACCCTTCCCACGGTCATACTTCTCGCAGAAAGATCATTTTCTCAACGTCTACTTCGTCAAGTTCAGCTGGGCCTGGACTTTTGTGTTCACCGGAACTTTCATGTATCTCACATCGGCGACCTACTGCTGCGGCAATCGGGATCGGATTATAAGACATATGCTCCGACTGTTTATCGGGACCTGCGTTTGGTTCTTTTGCACAAGTATTTTCCAGATGATTGAAACATCAACAGGACAATGCGTAGTCAAAGATGGCTTAATGCTACATTCAATCAGGACAAGAAAGAGCTGCATCGGCAAAAGCGGAAAATGGTCCAGCTTCGACATATCAGGGCATTCGTTTCTTTTGATCTGGTGCATTTTCGTAATAACAGAAGAAGCGAAGGCTATCATTGGGTGGGATGGAATTAAGGACATGATCCGAAACGAAGAACATAACAGAAGCAAACCTGGGGATCGCAACGTACAACCGGACACACCATTGAATACTCTCTCAGACGAGGAACTTTTTGAACTCACCGTTAACTACGAAAAGTTTGACGTCCCTGCCAAAGTTGCCCTAATCGTCATGACTTGTCTGTCTATAATATGGGATATAATGATTCTAATGACTGCGATTTACTTTCACGTGATGGTGGAAAAAGTAATCGGTGGCTTATTTGGCGTACTGTCATGGTTTCTGGTGTACAAGGTGCTTTACAAAAACGTTTCATTCATCCCGGTGCCAGGACAGGGTCTGTTCAAGTACAGCTTTGAAAAGCCTTTGGCAACGACAGCTGGAAAATACTCTTCTCAAACTTCTCCTTCGGCCTCTTCATCGAAATCCAAGGATTCATCCTCCAGCTCAACTCGACAAAAAGCCAAAGAAATCGACCCTACACCAAAATTTTTAGGAATGCCCATGTACGCATTACGTAATGCCAAAAACGATAAAAGCTCTGACAGATTGGATCACATAAATTAATTGACACGAATATCTCCTTAAACCTGGCTCAGTACATTGCTACGTATTTCTGCAGATGAGAATTCACGAATAAAAGAATACATGTCAATATGCTCCTGTGTAGAGATTTTATCACATTTCAATGGCGTGCAGTAGGAGGCAACAAAGACAAAGAGTATCTTGATGATGACAGTCGGGTTATCATTGCTGAGCAGAGGCTGACAGTGCGATAAAGTTAGTTCCACACATTTGGTTACAAACAGTCTGCGAAGGATTTAATTGTTAATTACCGATGACATGTGTAAGATTTGAGGATAAGGAGCTATAGCAAATCTTGTCCAGTCTTTTGCTGAAAATGAACAAAGCATGCATGTAGCGTTACTACCGCAAGGTAACCACACAATGTCTTACGAAATAAAATCCAATCCCAAGTCCAGTGGCGAAGCTCAGCCAAGTCCACATGCTGAGAAAGAATCGAAGAATTCCTCTGAAGGACGAACGCTGATCTACAACCCAAGCCGTAGACACATCGAAGCACTCCAGCATCTGAACTCTCAAGTAGTACAGCTCTATCTTCTGATGCTCTTGCCACAAATTACTCAGGCCAATCAGGGACAAACGATGAAGCAGTAGTCCGACGGCGATATCAGCCATCGACAAATCAGGAGAACACAGCCATGAAGATTCGTAGTTATCTGCGTAATATTCAGATACATGAGTGGTGTACCCTTAAGAATTTGTTGGAAAATGTGCATACTGTCAAATTGCAGAGATTTGTTGCATTCGTCCAAAAAGTTACGGGTCTTGTCAAGAAGAGACTCAAAGGCTTGCCGGTCGCTCCAGATTCGACGTTTACCCTCATAACACTGAAGTGCCTGGCTGAGTGGATAGGCATATTGTGGGTGATTCCCGATGGCTTTGATGATTTGATAAGTCTTCTTTATGGCATGGGCTGAAATGCCACCAAGTATCGGTAACTGTGAACCTCGACCTTAAGTTATTCTCATACTTTCAATCTTCTCTTGAAAAGCTGGCAAGTTGAATGGATATCGACGCCTTCCCTGTGTATCCAAATGAACGTAGGAGCCGATCGTAAGCGCATCCAGGTCAATACTGCTCCACGTGTCCAGTAACGTCTGTACTTTCAGAACTTCCTTCGGGTCTTTTGGCTTCAAGAATGGGACGTTCTTCCCCGCAAATTTTTGCTCTATGTACTCCATAATATGGATGGGTCCGGCGATCTTCTGGTTTCCATCGACGAGGACAGGAAGCTGACCATGATGGATGTTATGAGCAGGGTTTCGGGTGGCATAAA
>Ga0181465_101262_pt1 | contig 10889 bp, 9 predicted proteins | sample InSIn3gowninarea_FD_119076 | JGI IMG/M metagenome (GOLD analysis project Ga0181465, IMG submission 119076) | Clean room microbial communities from NASA Spacecraft Assembly Facility at Jet Propulsion Laboratory, Pasadena, California, USA -... ...
GTCCCCAATTGGAAGGATAATCGAATCAAATTCTTCATGATGTGTCAGTGTATAGAGATATTCTCTCATACGACTATGAATCGTACGATTACGTCTAGTCACTCCATATCTAGACTCTACAACATCTCCGTCCTGCAATACATTATCCGATACAAGAAGACCATCTTTTTCTAGTAACGTCAACACATTATCTAAAAAGTTAATATACTGTCCCTTTGCCGCATCCATGAAAATGAAGTCAAAACGTTCTCCTTTATCCACAAGCTCTTGTAAAATATCAGTCGCATCACCTTCTAATAAAGTAATACGGTCACCACGATTGGCTTCTGCAATATTTTTTTTCGCTCTTTGAATTCGTCCTTCATTTCTCTCTATTGTTACAATATGACTTCCTTCAGGCATATACTCAGTCATAAGAAGGGAGGAGAATCCTACCGCTGTTCCTACTTCTAAGATACGCTTTGGTTTATTGTTATGCATTAAAAAACGAAGTAACGATTGTGTTGGTTTCTTAATAATCGGCACATGTGTTTCCAGTGCTTCCTTCTCGATATTCCATAAAAATTCTGGTAAATCTTGTTCCAATGAAAAGATATAACTTGCTATTCTTTCGTTACCAATCACGTTCGTTCTCCTATCTAATCTATCTCACCAATTTATATGATGTTTCGAGCAATTTTTTCATTTTTCATCATAAAATCGCTATAGTCATCACAACTCAATATACTACTATAAATTCGGAATAAAATCAACTAAGAACAATTCAATTCCTTATTTTATTAGAATTCTTTCCAGTTTTTTAACTTATAATCTTTTCTACTCAAAAGGCTCGAGACCTTTTGGAATGTTATTTCTATACCTTCCAAATGACTCGAGCCAACATGATTTGTTATTTGATTTTTGCAGATTTTGCAGTGCTGAATGCACCGAATACTGTTGTTCCATTTACTTTTTTGTATGCTCTTACTTTATATTTTACAGTAGAGCCTGTTTTTTGTTTTGTATCTTTTAGGATTGTACTTGATGTTGTTTTTAACTTTTCATATTTCTTTGTTGTTGCATTGTATTTATATACTTGGTAACCAGATGCACCAGTTACTTTTTTCCAGGAAAGGGTTGCTTGTTTTTTACCAGCTTTTACTGTTAACGCTACTTTTGCTGGTGTAGTTACAGCACTTAATACGCTAGATTTTGCTGCACTTACTTTCACTCCATTTACTGTTCTTGTTGCAACTACATAGAATTTATAAGTTGTTCCAGATGCTAATTTTGTTCCAGCAATTTTAGATACAGTTGCAGTTGTTGCTGTCACTGTTGTAACTTTTACATATTTTTTTGTTTCTTTATCATATCCATATACTTCATATGCTGTTGCATCTTTTGCTTTGTTCCAAGATAATTTGATTGTAGAAGTTGTTTGAGTTGTAGCTTTTAGACCAGTTACAACTGCTGGTTTTTTTACTGTTGTTTGTACTTCTACTACAGCAGAATCTTGTGCATATACTGTAGTATTTGTTCCTTGATTGAACGCACGTACAAAGAATTGATATTTTCCACCTTCAGTGAATGCTTGTCCTGCAATTTTATTGATTATTGCAGTTGTTTTTGTTACTGTTGTAACTTTTACATATCTCTTCGTTGCTGTGTTATATGCATATACATCATATCCCGTTGCATTCTTTGCTGCTGTCCAGCTTAATGTCACACTAGTTTCTGTTTTGGAAGCTACTTTTAAACCTTCTACAACGGAAGGTGTTTCTACTGGAGCTACTGCTTTTTCTGTAACAGTAACTGCAATGCTTTCGCTTACTTTTGATCCATCTTTTGCAATTGCTTTAATTACTGCAGTACCAGCTCCTGTTGCTGTTACTTTACCAAACTCATCTACAATCGCTACAGCAGTATTAGAAGAAGTCCATGTTACTTCTTTGTTTTCTGCAATTGTTGGTTCCACTGTTGCAACTAATGTTGTTGTTTGATCCACTTCTAAGTTTGTGTTTTCTGTTGTAATTGTAATATTATCTACTAAAACAGAATCTGCTTTTAATGCACCAACATGTGCTGCATTTTTACCTGCATAATTTAATTTACTAATTGGGGACGTAGGAAATCACCAAATGCTAACGCATTGTCCTCTGTTCTATAAAATGCATTGTTTTTGTTTAAGGATGCGAAATCAATCTTTGTAACATTTACAGCACTATCTTCAATGAAATAGTTGTTTGTTTTTACAACACCAAATACTTTATCATCATACTTGTCGTTTCCATTTGCATCTTGGTAAGAAGAACGATAAGAAAGATTGTTTACAAATGTACCAGCTGCTGTCATTTTTCCATCTTCATCTTTTACATATGGACTTGGTCTGAAGATATAGTTAAATCTGTTGTTATCATAAGAAGTATTGTTTTCTACTACTAATTCACCAGGATTGAAGTTATCTGTAAATCCATCTAATCCATTGTTAAATGCAATAGAGTTTCTAATTTCATGCGCTACTGCTAATGATTCTCCACCTAATTTAAATCCATTGTTTCCATTTCCATAAGCGATACAATTTTCAATGATTGTAATACCATTTTTACCGCCAGATAATGTGTTGTATAAATCCCATCCATCATCTGCATTATCATAAGATACACAGTTTACGAATTTGTTGTTGTCACCACTACCAGACTTTGCAGCAAAACCATCTGCATTGATTCCAGAAGTATCTCTATGATTGTAAGACTCTGTATTTTTTACAATATTGTTAGATGGCCATAAAGAACGGCTGCTTCTACCGTCTTGTTTGATACAGAATCCTGCATCACTCTTTGTGCTGTGTACTGTTAATTTATCAATTACATTGTTGCTACCAGATACATAGAACCCTCTGGAGCTTACTCTTTCTTCACCATCTACCTCAATGTTGCTGATATTCCAGTAATCAGAATCTAGTTTAAATAGATATTCTACTTTGCTATCTTTAATTACTACTTTACCAGTTGGAATGATTGTTTTTGTTTCAGATGCATTACCTGAGTTCACTAAATTAATTTTTGTTGCTGCGTAAGTACCGCCTGCCATATAAATAGTACCACCTGGTACTAATTTATTAATTGCTGTAGCAAAATCCATTGGATCTTCTTCTGTACCTGTCGCTGTAGAAGTACCTGTAGGAGATACATATAAATCTTTTGCATATTCTTCTTTTGTTACTGTAAAGGATACGCTTGCTTCTTTTTGTCCCGTTGTTTGAACGGAATCTGCTGCTGTAAATACTAGTTTAAAGTTTGTTGTTGCATTTTCTAATGTTGTAGGATATACGAATTGTTCTCCTGCTTTTACTTCTAAACCTGTTGCAATTGCAACACCATCTTTTTCAACTGTCATTGTACCATCGAAGTTAGCTAATGCTTGTACTTTGTAGTCAGATGAATTTGTATAGTTCGCAGATGCTTGGTATAAAGCAGCCGCTTCTTTATTTACTGGAATATATTTTGGTGCATCTACAGTATCTGCTTCAGTTAATACTAAAGAAGTATTTTCTACTGTCATTCTTGCATTTCTTGCACAGTAGAAACCAACATACATCGTGTCACCTTCAATATTTTCAACAATATTTGCATTTACATTGCTATCTAAAGATTTGAAATCATATTCATTTCTTACTGTACCATCTTCATTTAACAGACGCATTACGAAAGATTCATTTGTACGTTCTAATTGAAGTGTCATTGTAGCATCGTAAGTATTTTTTTCTGTATCTGTTGTTTTGCGTAATTCTAAATCATTTAACCATTTGGTTCTTGTTGATTTACGTACTGCAGTTGCACTGCCTGCTTTTTCATCTACGCCATATCTTGCTAATGCGGAAATATCTAAATCTGCACCTTTGGATTTTGCAATAATATCGATCCAGATTGCTGCAATATTAGATGCCGCTGGATATTCTTCATAACCTTCTAATAAAGGTTCTTGTCTTGCTCCACCAATTACGTCACGTACCATTAGTCCGCAACCTTCTTGTAAGTTACCAGCTACCCCTGTTTCTGGTCCAAGCTGTTCCACGGTTACCGTACCAGTTAATGTAAAGTTCTTACTTGTTGGTACTTCTGTGTAATAAAACGTTAAACCATCATGTCCTGCTTGGATCTTACCGCCACGACTTTCGATTGTTACATCTTGAAGTGCTGCTGGAACTTGTGCTGGCAACTTAATATCAGTATCTTTTTCAAATACATTGTTTGTACCAACTTTTTCAGGTAAAATTGTAGAACTAAAATTCACATCTACCGATTGGCCAAACGCAACTGCCTGCCATTGTCCTTCTGCTGCTTTCTCACTTGCTGCACTTACTGTTGCTGTTCCTGCAGAACATATTGTAGAAACCATCATCGCCGCAGCCATAACTACAGAAACCACTCTCTTTTTAAACATACATTATCCTCCCTGATTATGTAAGCATTTACACCATATTTTTATCATTGGTGCCCCTTTATTCTATCATTTAACACCATTTATGGCAATATATAGCACGTCGATTGTTTATTTTCGTCAATATACAGTAATATTTGATATCTTTTTGTACATATTGAACAAATGTAATGTAAATACTTTCTTTTGTTTATGGCACAACAAGAAGAAACACACTCTACGAGCTTCTTTCGTTATCGCGACAGTCGCCAAGGTAATACGAGCATCACTTTGGCTCGTTATTCGCGTAAAAAAAGACCGTTAGAACATTCGTCCTAACGGTCTTTTTATCAACTATTCTTCTCTGAATCTCCAGGCAAAGCAGTAATCACATCAAAGATTTCATCATAATCCATAGTGGAACTTATTGTATAAATTCCTGGCTGAATCACCTCTCCTGTTAATTTTGCCCTAACATAAAAAGAATACTTATTCACTATTAATTTATTCAATTCTAGCTTTGATGCAACACTCATTGTTGAATCACCTTGGCTAATCACAATCTCTCTTTCAACGCCTGCACTTTCAGACACTGGTACATTTCCAAATAACTGATAGGAAAAGTCATAAGCAAATGTGCAAGATTTAATCACTATAAAAATTACCAAGCAATAAAATACAACATTTAATAGCAAGTGCACTACACTATGTGTAATTGTAAGCGCTACTTTCGTTTTTTTTGAACGTTCTGTCATCTTATCCCCCCATGTCATTTATTATAACGACTTTTATCTTGCATTACAATGAAGTTTTTTCCTTATACTTCCATGATAATTGGAAGAATCATAGGATTTCTCTTTGTTCTCTTCCAAATAAATTCACTTAAGGAATCCTTTACTTCGTTCTTAATCTTGCCCCAATCATTTACACCACGATCTAAGCAACGTTGTAATGCTTCATTTACACAATCTTTTGCTTCATCCATCAGATTTTCAGATTCTCTTACATATACAAAACCACGAGAAACAATATCTGGTCCAGATAATACTTGATTGCTGTATTTTTCTAACGTTACAACAATAATAATTAAACCATTTTCAGATAAATGCTGACGGTCACGTAATACGATATTTCCAACATCACCAACACCTAAACCATCTACCAGGATTTCTCCACATGGAATACGTCCTGTAACACCAGCACGTTCTTCACATAGTTCTAACACTTCTCCTGAAGATAATAAGAAGATGTGTTCTTTTGGAATTCCTAAGGATTCACAAAGTTCTGCATGACGTTTTAAATGGCGGTATTCCCCATGAACTGGTACTGCATACTTTGGTTTTACTAGAGAATAAATCAATTTAATCTCTTCTTGGCAAGCATGACCCGATACGTGAGTATCTTGGTAAATTACTTTTGCGCCCTTCATAGATAAATCATTGATAATTCTAGATACTGCTTTTTCATTTCCTGGGATTGGAGTAGAACTTAAAATAATAGTATCACCAGGTTTGATTGTAACTTTTTTATGAATAGAAGATGCCATACGAGATAATGCAGCCATTGTTTCACCTTGACTACCAGTAGTAATCAATACAAGTTGCTCATCTGTATAGTTCTTCATTTGTTCAATATCAATTAAAATATTGTCTGGTAAATTAATATATCCTAACTCCACTGCTGTTGTTACGATATTTACCATACTTCTTCCTTCAATTACAACCTTACGGCCATATTTGTGAGCTGAGGTAATAATTTGTTGTACACGGTCTACATTGGAAGCAAAGGTAGCAACGATAATACGATTTTTTCTATTTTCGTTGAAAATATTATCAAACGTTTTCCCCACTGTACTTTCACTCATTGTATAACCAGGGCGTTCTACATTGGTACTATCACATAATAATGCTAAGACACCTTTTTTACCGATTTCTCCAAAACGTTGTAAATCAATCGTATCACCATATACTGGTGTATAATCTACTTTAAAGTCACCTGTATGAACAATAATCCCTGCTGGGCTGTAGATTGCAAGTGCAGCAGCATCTGCGATACTATGGTTTGTACGGATAAACTCAATTCTGAAACATCCTAAATTGATTGATTGACCGTATTTGATTACTTTACGTTTCGTAGATTTTAATAAATTATGCTCTTTTAATTTGTTTTCAATGATACCAATTGTTAATTTAGTTGCATAAATTGGCACATTAATATCTCTAAGAATATATGGTAATCCACCAATATGATCTTCATGACCATGTGTAATAACAAACCCTTTTACTTTATGAATATTTTCTTTTAAATATGTGACATCTGGAATTACTAAGTCAATTCCAAGCATTTCATCTTCTGGGAAAGATAATCCACAGTCAACAACAATAATGCTGTCCTCATACTCAAATGCGGTAATATTCATACCGATTTTTTCTAATCCTCCAAGGGGTATAATTTTTACGCCCTTGTCACTTACTACTTTAGCTTTCATAATTGCACCTCCAATAGTTTCATATGCAAGTCTTGCTACTCTTTTGGTGCAATCATCCCTAGTTTAGACACTATTAAATTGTAAAACCCTTATTAATAATATACTTCTCCTACACCTTCAAACATTATTTTAATTATACTCGATTCTTTTGACAATCTTTACAGTACCCATAAAGTTTCACTTCATGGTCCACAATATCAAAATCCATGGCATCTTTAATTCTGTTTTCTAAGCTTTCCAGCATATCATCTTCGAACGACAATACTTTACCACAACCTAGGCAAATTAGATGATGGTGATGATGTGTTCCAAAACTCCCATCTTTTTTTCCTATTTCATAGCGTACATATCCATCGTCTAAATTTAATTTATCGATTAAATGCAGATCAGATAGCAGCTGTATCGTACGATACACGGTTGCTAATCCAATCTCAGGATACTGTTCTCTCACATGCTCATAGATTTCCTCAGCAGTTAGATGTGTATCCGGTCTACTTTGTAACACATCTAAGATGGCTATCCGTTGTGTAGTAACCTTTAATCCGTTCTCTTTCAATAACTCTTTAAACATCTCTTGATTAGTACTCATCCAGACCTCATTTCCCGCACGACTGTGCCATAATAAGAATGTGAAAGAAAGCCTCATTCAAATGATGAAAGCACACCCCCCGTGAACTTATTTTGTTAGAACTTAAGAGAGCCTCGCCAAACGTGACTCTCTTAAGTTACGAAACAATAATCAACTACATATGCATATCACTATGCTCTGTTGTCCTCACGAAAAACACAAGGTTCACCTTGGCAACATCGAAAATTCAATGAGGCAATTTCAACTACTTTGTTTTTATGTCTAACCTAAATAAATGATTGCAAAATAACTCGCTCTTACATTTATAATAAAAAGTTATATAACTTCTTTATTCTTTGTTCATTTCAATATCAATATCGTCCATCATGGATTCAAATACTTTAGATACAACGTCTAATTCTTCATCATCTTCAACAACATCATATAATACTTCATCGTCATCGGATGCTCTTTCTTTTAAAATCATTGCATTTGCTTCGCCATCATCTTCATCAGAATCTGCGATTAATAAATAGTTGATTCCATTAATCATTGTTTGTTCTAATACATAAAATTCAATTTCTTCATTGTCTTCTGTTGTAAAAATAATTTTTTCATTGTTGCTTGACATATATATCTCCTTACCGCTATAAACATTATGGTATTTTACTCTATGTTGTGACGAACATTTTCTAAAAACATCATAAATACCGGTTTTCGTATTATAATTTATTTTTTTTGGTTGTATTTCATATCTAAATAATTTTGTAAAATAAATACTGCTGCCACTTGGTCAACAATCTCTGATCTTTTTTCTCTTCTCATGCCACCCTCAATCATTGATTGATGTGCTGAAACCGTACTCAGACGTTCATCCCATAGAATTACTTCTACGCCTGATCTTCTTTTTAGCATTTCCGAGAATTCTTCTGTCTTTTGACATCGTTCCCCTACTGTATTGTTCATATTCTTTGGATATCCAAGTACAATAAGTTCGATGTTGTATTCCATAATAATTTCTTCTATTCTGGCAAGGGTCTGTCTTAACTTATTTTCTTGCTTACGGCGAATGACTTCTATTCCCTGTGCAGTAAAGCCTAATTCATCACTAACGGCAACCCCTACTGTAGTAGAACCGAAATCTAATCCTAGTATTCTCATATCTTGTCCTGCTTTTCTAAAAATTGTGCTTAATATAATCCTCAAATAATGTCTCTAGAATTTCATCACGTTCTACTTTCATAATAAGTGCTCTTGCACCCTTATAGCTCGTAATATAGGTTGGATCACCACTCATGACATATCCTACCATCTGGTTCACTGGATTATATCCTTTTTCTACTAATGCTTCATATACAGTTCTTATAACATCGGCAACCCTGATTTCCGGTTCCTTTTGCACTTTAAAATACTGCGTATTATTAATTTCTTGCATATCATCACGTCCTTATAGTAATACTTCTTCCCACTAAATGCGTGTTATGAAAATATCGTCATTACTATTATATTAATACATATCATTGGAAAATTCAATTCATTATTTATCAATTATTTTACAAAGTAGCAAGTCTTCTGTCACATTTTGACCAACTTCAACTTCAATAATCTCGTTCGTATAATCATGATCACTAATGATTGCAAGCTTTAAATATCTTTCATTGTGTCCAACTTGGTATGTCACCCCATCAATAGTAACCGCCTCTTCAACAAGTATACGCTCTCTTCTTCCAACAAAACTTTGTTGATATGCTTTTCTCATAGCATGTTCCACTTTTAACAGATCTGTTGAGCGAGCATGTTTCACTGTCTCATCCACTTGATTTTCCATAATCTCGGCACGAGTACCCTTACGTTTGGAATACTTAAACACATGCATTTGTGCAAAGTTTACTTTTTGAACAAACGCTTTTGTTTCCTCATATTCTTCCTCTGTTTCCCCTGGGAATCCTACAATTACATCCGTCGTAAGTGCTGGCAACTCAAACCATTCATGGATCAATTCACATTTTTCATAAAATTCTTCTGCTGTGTAACGACGATTCATACGTTTCAACGTTGCATTGCAACCGCTTTGCATACTTAAATGGAAGTGTGGACAGAACTTCTTATCTTGGGATAATACACGAACAAATTCTTCCGTAATAACACGTGGTTCTAAAGAACCAAGACGAATTCTTTCTACTCCCTCCACTGCTGAAATCGCTTGAATTAACTCTAACAAACTTTTCTTTTCCTCAAAGTCGATTCCATAAGAAGATAAATGAATGCCTGTTAACACTACTTCTTTGTTTCCTGCTTTTACAAGTGTTTCTACTTCTGCTAATACTTCCGCAATTCCTCTGCTTCGTACACGGCCTCTTGTATAAGGAATGATACAGTAAGAACAGAATTGATTACATCCATCTTGTACTTTGATGTATGCTCTCGTTTTTTCTCCTGCCGAACCAATTGATAGTTCCTCATAAGCTCGTTCTTGACTAATATCAATTAAAGCTTCATTGTAATTATTATCTTTATAATACTGTTCTAAAATACTGACAATATTTTGCTTTTGATTATTACCAATTACAAGATCAATTGCCTCATCTGCTTCCAACGTATCTTTTGCCGCCTGAACATAACATCCTACTGCAATTACAACACTCTCTGGATTATTCTTTTTCGCCTTATGAAGCATTTGTCTTGATTTACGGTCTGCAATATTAGTAACCGTACATGTATTAATTACATATACATCCGCTGTCTCTGTAAACTCTCTCGTTACATAACCCGCTGCTCCAAATAATTCTTTCATCGCGTCTGTTTCGTATGTGTTAACTTTACAACCTAATGTTAAAAAAGCAACTGATTTTTGTCTCATCTCCTGCATATTGATTTTACCCATTTTTATTCCTTTCCATTCAACTGTTTCTATGATTCTATTTATAGAAAAATGACTCTACATCATTAATTTCCACTTATGAATTTATATTAATATTCCATCTCTATTTTTGACATGGACACATAAAGGTGAATTATGTTATATTAATGTATTTTAATTCATCTAAATATACACTGCGTATTTATTCTATTCACTAACAATTGATTTTTATACTTTTTTCGTTTTCCAAATCAATTACTATTGTATTTTCTACTTATTACTACTTTTTCACCGTTATGTACTATACCCAGATGTTGTATATTGCTGTTAATTTTGACCTTTTTTATGTACTTTATCTATTGACTTTTAAAATTGATAACTGTAGTATATACATATAATCTAAAAGGAGGAATTCAATATGAAAACAATTAAAATCTCTTTAAATTCCATCGATAAAGTAAAATCATTTGTAAATGATGTGACAAAATCAGTTGCTTTTTTAACATTAGGTTGTAAAGTTAACACATACGAAACAGACGCGATGAAAGAATTATTTGGAGCAGCGGGTTATGTAA
>Ga0181465_101265_pt1 | contig 10881 bp, 6 predicted proteins | sample InSIn3gowninarea_FD_119076 | JGI IMG/M metagenome (GOLD analysis project Ga0181465, IMG submission 119076) | Clean room microbial communities from NASA Spacecraft Assembly Facility at Jet Propulsion Laboratory, Pasadena, California, USA -... ...
GTACTTGAAATGATTTTTTATTGGAGAATACCATTGAGGTTGTAGATAGGTATCAATGTAACATAAATAATAGAATAAATGTTGGAGTGAATACCTCCAAGGTGTTATTTGAAAAATAATAACACTTTCATGAAAACTCCATAATAAATCCGTAGGGGTTTCAATTTACATAACTAATTTATGATAGCAATAAGTTGGGTCCACTTCAACAGGAAGTACAAAGTGAAAATTTGGGGTCAAAAAAATTAGGATCCCAATATTGGTTTGTCAACCAAACCAATATCGATATCCTGATAAAATAGTCGTGGAGCTAGTTTTCTAGCTCTATAGCCTACATTCCCAGCTAGCCCCAGGTCAATGATTTCATGATCTCAATTTTGTATTCCTCCAATAGCCTCTTGCCTTGGATTTTTACCAGCATTATCCATGTTGGATTTTCGTGGGTTTTTAAGATTATTTTTTATATTTAGTTTCTCATTTTTATGGTAAATTTACATGTATTTTTGTAAATATTGAAACTACACATACATATAATTATAAACAAACAAACTCATATGTATAATTATAAAAAAACAAACTATGTACATATATTGTTATATAAATAAACAAACCATAGTAATTGATGAGACCTTTAGAACTAGATTATAAAATACCTTCAACATTTATGCATATATTTATGTTACATTGATACCTATCTACAACCTCAATGGTATTCTCCAATAAAAAATCATTTCAAGTACATTAGGATGGGTACAAAACATTCCCATTTTTCCCCTTCTTGAGTGACATGAGTGTCTCATATGTGAAATAGAGAAGGCCATCATACCTAGAAATGTATCTATATTTTGTAGGATACTTGATGAGTATGTCTATACATCAATATGATGTGCAAAGAATAAATAGATATATTAAAAATTAATTGATGTATAAAATCTACCAACTATACAAAATATACTAACTATATACAAACTCTAAACTCTACAAACTCTAAACTATACACACTCTAAACTCTACAAACTCTAAACTATACAAAATCTAAACTCTAAAAGCTCTAAACTATAAAAACTCTAAACTACAAAATACAAACTAAACTCTACCATGTGAGCTAAGATAATTGAGGGAAAGGGGAGAAGGGATAAGGGGATTAGGGTGTTAGGTATTAGGGATAAGTGGAGAAAAATAAGCGAAGGGAGAAGAGGATGGGATTAGGGATTAGGGATAAGATTTTAGGGATTAAGGATAAGGGATTAGGGATAAAGGATTAGTGTAGTGAAAGAAGGGGAGCAAAAGAAGGGGAGGGAGAAGAGGAGAGGGTTAGGGATTAGGGAGTTATGAGAGATAGTAAACATCACCACAAAAATTATGAGACACTAATTTAAATACCTTAGTGATACCCAATGTAGGAAAAACTCTAGAGAATATTTAGGGATGTTGAAAATTTGATTATTCTAGTTTTTATACTTGATAATCTAAACATGGCTTCTTTCTTTAGGAAAATTCAAATTCTTGATCCCAATTTACTTTAGCTTCACTTACCTAGTGAGTGTAATAGCCTCTTAAGATCTTAGGATTATATGATAGCAATTAATTTTACTATCATTTTGGAACATAGATAATGGGATTGGTTTAACTTTTTGGATAATATCAAGAGAATTGTATTTCGTATGGGGAAAGGGGACATTATAGATAGCTGTTACTAATATAACATAAACATATGATATAAATATCATAAACATAGTCCTATTTATTTCAACTAAAGTATATGATATTATTGTTTTTATACTCCTATACCTATTTATAAAAAATGGACTACAAGTTCAAGCATAGAATATTCCAATTTTGTATGCTCTCAATAGCATGTACCATAATTCTCTATTTCCCTTTAAGAAATAGGATCTCTCAATATTCACTAATAATTGGCTATATGAACCTATCATGAATTCATAGATTCTTCCTAGAATGTTTATGTGTCCATTCTATGTGAGTTAGTGGATTCTCTTTACATTCAACTCTCTATGGAGATCTCTTAACACACTATCAAGTACTACATAAAGTACCCACTCATAAATTCTTCTTCATGGAGTATTTATAAATGTAAAGTCCAACCTTATGGAGGCTTGTCAAAATATCTCTTATGTACTATGGCATGGCTTATGTGTCTATCATGTTTTCACTCTCCATAAGTTCTTTTTTTATAATTTTCATGTTGCTTAGAATTGGAGAAAATGGTCACAACAAAATATTCATCTCCTATGAATTACTTGTATTCATTACCAACTTCAAAATCTTACTTATTTCCCTTTTAGCTTATTTAGTTTGGTCAACATTTGATTTAATCAAGTTTATTTTGGACATGGGTTAGTGTTAATAAATAAAAAAGATACTTATACTACTCATCATCATTAAGAACTTGGTGTTGTTTAGGTGTCTCCCTATCCCAATGCCACCTAAAATCATAATTCCTATACATTAAAGATTCCATCCACCTATAAACATGGGAAAAATATGAAAAATATCTTATAGTCAATCATGTTGGTCATAACCGGGCTATCTTATAGTGACATCAAGTTATTTTACATGTCAATTATTTTTGTTATCCCTTACAATTAGTATATATTTTTTAAAATATTTTTTGTGTATTAAAATTTAGATTTAATCTGTAATTTAGGATTTTAATCATAAGGTAGTTATTAAAGATAACTAAATTACCTTTCTAATTTTTGTTATCTTCTTCAAAATACCTTAAAATAGGCCCTTATAAAATTATTTAAGGAAATTACACATGATTGATTGGCATCTATTGGTTTTATAATAAATAATAAATAAAAATAATATCGAACAACTATATCCAACTCTTCAATGTGAAGGGAGACTCTAGTAATATATTACCATGTGGACTTGTCAAAAACTCAAAAGGGGATTTAGGTAGGGCATTCCAAGTCTAGTATTTCATGCCAATAAAGCTTACAAACTCCTTCATGACATAATTGTCCATAATCATCCTTTGACTCCATATTCACTCTAGTAATTGTTAGGCCTTTTCTAAATGAGTGGGTCCCTCTTGGTTATAAGCATGTTTATCCATACACACACTTTTGATTTAAATAAAATTTATATATGTGATGTTCTATAATTTATCAAATTATTTATTGAGTTCTTCTATATATATAGGTTTAAATTATTACTTGTTATGTAATGACATAATATTAACTCTTTTCAAATCATATCTAGGTTGATGAAGTTGATTGTATGAATTAATTAAAATGTTAATCTTAATGAGGACCTTGTTGATGGATATAAAGAGTTCTATGAGATGTTGTTATATACTAGTTTTTAAGTTAAAAAATGTGTGATATCTAATTTATAAGTAACATAAATTTTTTTATTATTTTCCAAATTAAATTGAGCTTGAATTTCTATTTCTACATTATTACTAATGTTTGCAGGTGTTATATTATGATCATGGATGAGTTGTATGATGATATATACCAAACTTTGGATGAATTCAGTCAACATATCCCTCATAATTCACCCCCTCCATTTGTTGATCCTCTAGCCTCTCCTCATGTTGATCCTTCACCCCCTCCTCATGTTAATTCTCCACCCCCTCCACCCCCATCCCCACCTACACCTATAGGTATAGATGAGAAACAAAATTTGAGAGATTCTACTACTTATGATATCAATCAATTAAAAGAAAAGATGCATAATATTAAGAGTATCCACAATTCCCCTAGCTATGTTATACAATCTGCATCTTTGATGCAAACCATAGTTGAGTGTTGATGGGGACATATATGGATTTGAGGATTGGAGAGATCATATGAGGGATCATTATTCAAATGGTCTCTCCACTTGATATGTAAATAAGTTATGTATCACCAAATCCACCATTGCAACATTATTCATTAATCCATCTATACGATAACCCATCCTTCCCAATAAAGAATGAATTACTTATGATTGGTGCATTTATCCTTTGATAGCTGAGAGGTTTTGGGATTGATGGTGGATGATGTTTGATAAACCACCACATTCAAATTATGACATCCTTTTATACTTTTGGAAAGCAATATATGTTGAGTGTATATTAGAAAAACATATTAATTATTATGATATGAGGTGTAATCAAGGGATTGGTCATGGCTCAAGGAAAAATAGACCTCAAGAATGGGTTAATCCAGGCTTCCCTACACATCCATAACCACTCGTCCCTCCTCCTAGTTCTATTCTCATCCTAAATTTTCATTAGGTGGCTATTTTAGCATTGGGAGCATTGAGTTAGGTGATGCAGATGCTCATTGAACAAGTTACCCATGTGGTAGCTAGTGTCAGTGAGCCTAGTAATGATGCTAAAGTTAGTAAAGATCATGCACCTTATTTTTGCCAATCTTAGAGTAGCCTATATGTTAGCCCCCCTTTACCTAATATTGGAATATCATATACAAATATGATATCAATATCGGATGATGTTGATGTTGCTAGGAGATGTACAATTATTATTTTTTAGTATGTTTAATATCTATAATGAGTATTTCTAAATTAAATTCTAAAAACCAAGTTATATTCTTTTTCATAGATGTCAAAAACCTCCACTATACGTGCATCTCATAGAGTTTTTATGGCATGGAACCCTATATGTACTAGCACACCATATGAGGTATTTAATAAATATATTATGTGTTTAACAATTTTTATTATAATTTTGTTAGAAGTTATTCATATAATTTGAATCATGTGCATGTGTATGCTCATAATATTTTTCCTAAATTTTAGGTAGATGTCCATGTAGGTGACATTATTGCATCCAATCGATGAGAGGATTTGGAAATGGTTGAGCCTTCACCATCCACCACTCTATAGTTTGACACTTAGATCTCTACTTAATTTCAGGTAATTTTCCAATATACATGTATTAAAATTTGTATGTACATGCAATTTTTACGTCATATAAATCATTTATCATTGAAAACCTAGGTTAGAAGTATCTTATTCAATTGATAGTTCTTTATTTTATGTTGTAAGATGTTATTTCTCACGCATTTCCTATGGATGAGATGGGTACATCATCTGCATAGCATAATACAACTATTGAGGGAGGATCTCAATAGCATGATATGGTAATTTATGGATGTGCATTTTTTAGACTTGCAAATAGATTGTAATTTATGGATGTTACATATACATCAATGATACTATAAATTAACTAAAGTGATTTTGAATCTCTATGCAACATAGGGAATCTGCATCAATTGAAAAGAGGAGGATTGATGATGGAGGCACATCTAATCCTACATAGATCTAGATCTATGATTGCTTATGTACCTAGTTGTTATTTTTGTACATGTTAGTTTTAGATTTCAGATTGTTATGGACTTTAGATAATGTTATGGACTTTGGACAGTGTTATGGACTTTAGAATGTATTATATGGACTTTGGATATTACTTTTATGATGTACATTGTTATATGTTATCATGATATATATTGTTATGTACTTTTTCTCCTTTCTAGCACCATATTTGTACTTTATGCTTGATTATTATTTTGATATAACATTAATCTTAATATTCTTAATAAATAAGATGTCTAAAAATATTGAACATGAAAATAAACACCTTGATTAAAATTAAGCTTTTGATTTTAAAGCATTAAGTATCAAATCCTAACTTAGAATAAGATGAAGAACAAATCATAACTTAGAATTAATTTTTTTAAACTATTAAGTATGAAACCCTCAAGGAGTTTGTATTTAGATGATCACAATAATATTCAAAAGGATAGAAAAATGTTAAAGGATTTCAAATTAGTTTTAATGAATTTCAAAATAGGATTTCAAACTAGTTTTAAAGGATTGACAAATGTTAAAGGATTTCAAACTAGTTTTAGAGGAAAATATAATCAACATAATGGGATTACTTATCATCATATATAAAGGAATTTTTCCAAGTTCCTCCTAAGATAAAAATATGTAAATATAGTAAACAACCTTTATTTAGCTTTTTAGATAGAAAAAACATAAAGGAAGCAATAGAAAATATATAAACTATACAAAATCTACTACCTATATACAAACTCTAAACTATATAATATAAACTAAACTATACAAACTCTAAACTATACACACCCTAAAATTTATAAACTCTAAACTATACAAACTCTCAACTCTACAAATTATAAACTATACAAACTCTAAACTATACAAACTCTAAACTACAAAATACAAACTAAACTCTACTGAGCTAATACAATTGAGGGAAAGGGGAGAAGGAAGAAGGGGATTAGGAGAGAAGGGGATTAGGGGATTAGGTATTAGGGACAAGGGAAGCAAAAGAAGGTAAGGGGGAAGAGGATGGCCTTAGGGATTAGGGATTATATTTTAGGGATTAAGGATAAGGGGATTAGGGATTAGTGTAGTGAAAGAAGGGGAGAAGAAGAAGGGGAGGGATAAGAGGAGAGGGTTAGGGATTAGGGGTTTAATTTATAAGTATATTTTCTATGGGAATTAAACCCACAAACATGTAGTTATAAGCCACACGCTCTACCAACTGAGCTAAGATAATTAAGGGAAAGGGGAGAAGGGAGAAGGGATTAGGGGATTAGGGACAAGGGGAGTTGTTAAGGGGCAAAGTGGAAGGGGAAGTGGAGATGAAGGGTAGGGCGAGAAGGGGAGATAAAATTACCTGTATTCATCATGCTTCTCTAATACCATCTACATCCTCTCTTTCATGTAATACATTCATAATCACCTCATGCTCTTGCATTAAAATTTTCAATAACACTTTATTAGTAGGCCTCCCTTTATATCTGGATAGTTTAACATTTGTTGTCAGTATCAAATGTGAATAGTGAATACTTTTTTTATTTGGCTCATAATATTCATATGCTCCCAAACCATTCCTTGTTGGTACTATTTTGGCTAGCCATGTGCCCACAACCACCATTAAACCTATTGGGTACTCAAATCCATCATCATCACATCAAGGAGAAGTTAATTTATGTTTCCTCTCAATACATCAAGCCAACCAATACTTAGTTTCCTCTTCATTTTCTTTAAGTGCCATAACAACATACACATGTCCTAGAAATAACATTTATATCAATAAGATATGATATATATAAAACTAGTTCATATATATATAAAAATGAGCAAATTGATCTACATAAATTGAAAAAAAAGTTCAAACTGTATTAAATTACCTTCTTGTAAAAGGTTAGAAACTCAATCATAGTCCTTTGATGCAAATAATTGATTCCCATCTTCAATGAATATTTCTTGTTGATAATATCCTCTTTTAGGTGTTAAAGATCTTTATTTCCATTCCTCAACCTATTATGTCTTTATACATGCTTCTGAATTACCCACAATATAATAATCATAAAAACATACAAGCTCCCTTGTCCAAATTATCCATATGCTTGCATCAGAACTCTTAAATGAATGATATTTAGTTGATCCATTGATTATCTCATCATCATGATGACTCGTAATATTAGATTCTTTAACCAACCAAAAGAATTGTTGAATTTTAGAATTCTCTTTTTATCTAGTAGATATATTTGTATTACACCAATCCACAATTGCACGTGCATCTTGAAATTTTACTGAATCTTCAAATTTAAGTTGTTCTTTAGTAACAGCTCTCTTCACACATGCACCAACTCAATTATGTTCACCTTTACCATGTCCAGCTTTAGAAAAATACCATATATGTTGGATATTATATTCTTTATGCATCCTACTTAACAAAAAAAAATATATGTATTCTTAAACTATCATATACAATTATTTGACCATATCAAATCTTATGTCATTTGAATATATCTTACCTTCAAATAATTGTAAAATGTCCTAAAATAAAATTGTATAAACTCTAGTGAGTGTAATCGATTATCACTCACATAAAAATGGTACTCCCTTAATACTTTTTTGTTATCTTTTGTATTATCATCTACATTTCTATATACGATATGCATAAGAATGGAAACTTGTTGAGAATTATAATACTAAGATTTTATTTCTTCCTATGGTGGAAGAGTATATTTTTTTGCAAATTCTATTACTGATAATGTATTTCCATATGTAAATGTGTTTCTAAATTGATGAAATTCATTATCAAGCGACTAAGCATTTTGGGAATGTTTAACATATCTTGGAATAAAGTTACTCTTAAAATCATCCATGAATGCATGTACTCTAATATTTTCAGTGATTAGATCAACATGTTTAGAAGTTTTTCTATCCTTCAATGCACACTCTACATTCTTGATTTTTTTTATATCCACTAATGTTTGTCCAAATTCATGTAAACTACTTTCATGTATATATTCTCCTAAAAGTGAAAGATTCCCACATAAATTATACTTTCCTAAAATAGATGCATATGAAAAAAATGATTGAGTATCTGGAATCTAACAAAATAAACTTGATATAAACACATTGATAGATTCAAGTGGCATATTAAAACCACATCCCTACATGAAATTGTTAGTATGTAAAGTACCATGTATATATCAAACAAGTTGATAATAGTATCCAAATTGCACATGAGTTTTACAACATGATACTCTTTACTTGTTAATTATAACATATCAAGGTTTGCATTTCTTAAAAGATCTTTGACTTACACTACTATTAAATGCACTTAACACTTTATGATTTATAATGTTATTATACAATTAATTTTGAGTCATATCTAAAAAGTGTTTTGCATGTTCAGGTTTATAATCTTTTGATCCTAGAGATTTCTTTTCTTTCAAAATATCTTTAATATTAGGAGATACTTGTATATGATCATGCCAATATTTTTAAATTACATATTTTATCTCATTAGTAAATTTTCTATTAGACCTAAGAATTCTACCACTAAAACTCCATTGGTTGACTGGATCATTTTCAATACTTTTTCTTCTCTTCATAGCTCTTTGTAAAGTTTTAGGGTGTATATTTAGATATCCACTAAGGTTACCAATTATTTTTTCTTTGTTGTTGATCTATTTACTAAAACAATTTTTATGGCTTGTCATGTTGCATTCCTATCTTTAGATCAACTCTTATTCCCAATAGAGTCCATAGCACTAGCAATAATGGATATAACTTATTTTAAGGGTTCCTCTTTTTTCACATAAACACCTTAAGTTTTAATTAATTTTCTTATTTTTGACATTCTCATTAATTGTAACATGAGTTGATGTTGAAATCTTAAATCCTTGTTAAGGAAAAATCTATCATATATTCTAATTTATCTCATAGATATCGTATAAGGAACATTATCTAAGAAATTATGTTTAATACATAAAAAAATATTTGTATACTCATTATTAATATCAATATTAGTATTATCAATATTCTCATCAACAATATCATTAACATGTGAATTTGAAGATGTACCTAGATTTGTATCCATGTTTGGTACTCCAAGGCTAAGGGTTGGCTCACCAAAGTTTATTATAGAGGAAAAAAAGGTAACACACAACAAAATTGCATTAGTGACTTCTTGAGGAATTAGTCAAGAATTAAGTTGATAATTAGTTGAAATTAAAGAAGTTAATCTTAAAACCAATATATATATTTAGTTGAAATTAAATAAATTAAACTTAAAATAAACCTAAGCACTAAAATGTAAACCCTAAATCCTTAAACCATACCCATAAACCCAAGGAACCACCTTTAAAACCCAAACCCCTAAAACTATTAAACTTAAAATCCTAAAACCTTAAACTTTTAAAATCCAAACCCTAAAACTCTTAAATCTTTCACCTTAAACCCTTCAACTCTTAAAACCTATACCCTTAAACTCTTAAAACCCAATTTACCATTAAACTCTTGAACCTTTTCATACTAAACCCTTAAAATCTTAAACTTAAACCCTTAAAATCTTAAAACCCAAACCCTTAAAGTCTTAAAAATTAAACCCTTAAACTCTAAGTTACTCTAAACCCTAAACCTTTGAATCATAAGTTCCTTAAAACCTTCAAACCTAAACCCTAAACTAGATAAACCTTAAACCCTATAAGCTAAACCTAAGTAACCTTATTGGCTAAACCTTTATAACATATGTACATGAATCTTATAAAATCTAAATGAGCTAACACTTCAAACCTAATCCCTAAGTTCCCTTCAAACCTAGACTATAAAACCCTTAATTGTTAAACAAACCTAAGAGTTAAAATGTAAACCCTAAATCCTTAAACCCAACTAACCAAATTTAAAACTCGAACACCTAAACTCTTAGACCCTTTACCCTAAACCCTTCAACTCTTAAAAACTAAAACCTTAAACTCTTAAACCTTTCACCCTAAACCCTTCAACTCTTAAAACCTAAACCCTTAAACTCTTAAACCCAATCAAACCTAAAAACTATAATGTAAATCCTAATTTCCCCTAAAACCCAAACCTCTAAAACTCTTAAATCCTTTGTACCATATACCCTTAAACTATTAAAACCCAATTTACTCTTAAACTCTTACACATTTTCACCCTAAATCCTTTAAATATTAATCCTTTAATAGTTAAACTCAAACCCAAGCAACCCTTTAAATATTTAAATCTTTAACCATTAAACTCCAAGTTACCCTAAACCCTAAACCTTTTAAGCATAAGTTCTCTAAATCCTTCAAACCTATACCCTAAACTAGATAAACCTTAAACCCTATAAGCTAAACCCAAGTAACCTCATTGGCTAAACCTTTATAGGACATGTATAAGAACCTTACAAAATCTAAATAGACTAACCCTTCAAACCTAATCCCTAAGGTTCCTTCAAACCTAAAATGTAAATCCTTAAGCCTTAAACAAACCTAAGCATTTATTTTTATTTAAGGCTTAAGGGTTTAGGTTTTACATTTTAGTGCTTAGGTTTGTTTAAGGCTTAAGGGTTTA
>Ga0181465_101269_pt1 | contig 10872 bp, 8 predicted proteins | sample InSIn3gowninarea_FD_119076 | JGI IMG/M metagenome (GOLD analysis project Ga0181465, IMG submission 119076) | Clean room microbial communities from NASA Spacecraft Assembly Facility at Jet Propulsion Laboratory, Pasadena, California, USA -... ...
TAAAGGCAGACAAACAAACAAACAAAAAATGCCTCTCATAAAACTTTACACCTCAAAAATTACTCTGCCATGTACTTAAGCTAAAGGTGAGATTATTTGAATCATCTTTAGGTCATACTTAATGGGATATTCATATGTTTACCGTGATGTAAATTTGGTGTTAAAAGTAATATATAAATCTAGGTTATTATGATTTCCACTACTGGTCCATTGTTAACTAGTTGTACCCCATAGTATCATTTTCGCATGCTATCTTCACATACCCAAAAAAAATATCAAATATGGAAAACAAATGGGATTTTGGAATTGTTTCTAAAACTATGTCATTTACACACCCTTCCAATGTATCTGACCAAATGTACCCACTTGAATTTCTTCTTTCACATTTATTTACATTCTAAAAAATGTCCATTTCAAAAACCAAGACAACCCCAATATCTTCAGATCCTAATACTCATCCATTTTTGCTACAAATCATAGGAATTAATAATCTCTTAAAATTAGAAATGTTAAATTATAATTGTTTGATGAAGAATAAGGAAATCTAAGAGAACAATAATTCTCTCACATGTAATTAGCAAGATCATAAATTCAACTTGCAATTGAATTTCGACACTCATTTGGAACCAATGATATGACTTGCACATTCAACATTGTTATATATAAATATTACTTATATGTAAATATTACTTGCCCTATTATGGATATTACCATATTCCATATATTATGAACATTTGTGAGTATACGAACCATGTTTGTTACTGACTCATTGAAACGTACCAAATATTCTAGAAAATTAGCAGCTCTTTAATTATAGCATCCAACTTTTGCATCATGGGGAGACCAAAGAAACACTGCTCCATTGGATTAATTGTACAAGGACATAGCATGATCTACCAAGGCTCTCAATTGCAGCTTGACTTTATACGTTTGTTCCAGGTTGGATGCGTACAAAGTCCAAGCTCAGTTTAAGATTCATAATTCTCTCTTGCAATTTTTATTGAGTGAATTATTTGTGTTTTACTAGCCCGCAAGATTCTAGAGCCTTATCTATGGATTTTTACTTAAATTACTACTATGAAAGTTATTAGTTTTATTCAAGAAATATTACACCTATTATTTAAATTTAAAATCTCTTCATCGATTAGTGTCAATGAGGGTGTCTTTGCATACAAGTTACCACTACTCTTAAAATTAGCTACAATCTACAATATCTTTAACTCAATTGGGTCAGATATTGTTTTATATTTTGCACAAGTTGTGTCTAAAATATTGTTCGACTTGGTTGTCTTAGGTCATAGACTAATTGTAATTGGTAGTAAATGAATTAACCTCAAGAGAAGAAACTCATATAAAGAAGAAAGATTGAGTTTGAGAAGAGGTGATCTGTGAAAGAAATATTCACTTGTTTTATTCTCGAGGAATATTTTTATTCAATCTCAATTTTCTAAGGAGAAAAAACAAGGGAAATTCATGCTTGGAAACTAGTTCAATGAATTCCTTTAGTAGAATAAACTAATTCAACTATGCCTAGAAGGTGAATGGGATGATAAATGAGGAATTTGTTTATATGTTTATATGCAAAGATAATAAGATTGAGTAGATATGAGTAAGACTTTCTTGACTTTCAGTCACATGCTAAAGATGAAAAAATATGTGAAAAGTGATTTTAATATTGACAAAATGGCTAAATCTGAACTATAAATTTCTATATTGTTAGCTCTAAGTAATCCATACAAAATGTATATTCTTCATGTGAGAACACTGACTTATAGGACAATATTAGTAGTTAGGCAATACATATTTTGTCAAAGGGATAGGCAATGCTAAATTTTAGGGAGCTCACAACAATTTGTTTCCTTCAACTCTGTTAAAAAGAATATTATCCATCTGCACAAAGCAGAGTAGGGATGCTACCCCACACTACTTATCATCAATGTAATTTAATATCTTACAGTGGGGCATGGCCACTTGAATAACACTTTGGACCTTCATCAATGTCATGCTCCTCCCCTTGTTCATGTAATTGTGTAGTTGTAAGGATGCAAAGAAAGGGTGGAATGGATCAAATCATGGAAAGAAAGGATGGGGATGGTATGGGAATCAATTGGTCAAGAAGGGGAAAAAAATGAAGGAAGAAGACAACATGTCTCGAGATGAATCGTTGAAAAACTATGAAATGGGAAACTAATAGGTAGGGGATAGGGAAAGAGGGAAAGAAAGGGGACATAATCCAATAAAGTTAACCAACACATCACATGCCAAAGATTAAAAAAAATTGTGTTTAAGATGGAGAAAATTCACTTGAGAAAGTTAAATTGTAAATTGTTAGATTCCAAAAACATTCATAAGGAAAATATTTCATTCGTCAAAAACAAACAGGAATGAAAAATATAGGATTAAGTCCAATGAAATTCCTAGATTCAGAAAGGGCTCAAAACCCTAGAATATTGTCCATATCATTATGGAAGAAGAGATAAAGGGCTTCCTCGTATGGTTTGAGGATTCAGAGTCTTAGAAAATTGCATATATTTTCTAGCACTATTATTCAATAATGATATCATTATCCGTTAACAAAGTTGGATTCATCCCTTGGACATAACATCAAAGAAAAAGCATATAGCTCTACTCCTAGTCTTCTGATACCATTGGTTAGGTTATTTCTTCAGCCCCAAATCTCAATGAATTTTCACTCATAGCATATGTCACAATGTTTGCATATTCTACAAAGAGTAAAAATGGTCTACCCTACACACATATACTTAATGGTGTTTGTATTTCCTAGTTTTCTTATTAGTACTAAATTCCATTTTTCCTTTTCTTTTTCATATTTATTTCCACTTATTCCCAACTAATCTTGAACCAAAGTTTGGTTAGATATCTATATTTCCTATGTCAATTTGGGTGAAGAGGGAAAATGCTTCTTTTGCCATATGGAAAACTATGTTAAACCACATATTCCAGTAACTTTGGCATACTTCATTTGCATCTACAACCACCCAAATGATAAGAAATTGAACATGTTTTATTTTAGGACAAATATTTTTTCAAGTTGCATTTTCCTAAAGGAAGATACAAGGGGGGATTTCCACTTGATTCATATTCATGGAATAGTTTGGTTTAGTGAGACAATTGTAGCTATTTAAGAGGAAGGTTGAAGATATAGTAGAGATTTTGGCCTAATCACAAGGGGAGAAGGCACACCTCAAAGAATATATGCTCCATCATATCATGGGAGTAGGTGAGTGAGAAAGGAGTTAGGAAGAGTCAATAAGAAAGCTTCGATCAAGTCTCCTGGTAGGTTCCTGAAATGTATGTGTTACTAGAATACAGTGAATTAGACAATTAATTAATTAATCGCTTTTTGAGGATTTTTATTGTATTACTGTAGACTCTAATTTGAACAATTTCCACTTTAAGTGACTTGCTAAAACCAATCCTCACACAAGTTTACAAATGCCAAGGAATATGACTGACTGGTCATATTTTTGAAAAAGAATGTTGAATCTATCCATTTCAAGAGCAATAATAATTTTTTGATAATAATTTCTTAATAAGGATTGTCCATCGTCAAAGTTTAGTATCATCTCGATTGTATCAATTAAAACACAGAAAACTACACAGGAAATCAAGATATGTGCAGATATGCCGAAAAAGTTGCTCGGGGTTTTGATATTCCAGATTGTAAGGGCATGATTTAAAGTTTGTTGGATAAAGCATGCAAAGATTTCAAATGAATGAATACAAGTTGTTTACCCCACTATTTAAACATAAGTTATTCCTAATATTTTAAGTCCTAGAAATAGGGATATGGTGATTTATTTCTAACAAAGGAAATTTCATTGAAAAATCATTTCAAATATAATGGAGAACTTTACAAGAATGTTGTCATCTCTCTTGGTAGTGGATATCATGATCAGTTCATTTCTCTCTATGTTAGTGATTGAATACTTCACAACTACGTGGAATGGGGATAGAAGTGGTTGATGTATCTTTTCGACTCCCCTAAAGAATAAAATCCAATGAATTTCATGTAGTGTATGAACCTTACTATTTAGAAAAAACTATACCAATTCTTGTGCCACAACCAAAACAAAAGGGTTCAATTTGTGATCTATAATAGATCTTAGCCCAACCCCAAAAGGCAAAGGCATACCTGCATAGATCCTTCTTCACAATAGGAGACTACAAGAGTGAGAAAGGAGTTAAGAATGGTCCATAAGAAAGGTTTGATGGGATTCCTCATCGATCTACCCTCCCATATAACTATGTAGATATTTTGGAATAAAAGAACTGTAATCCATATTTAACTATATATCTATAATATTTCTCTAACTTCTATCTAAACACTAACGATTTCCAATCTAAAGTTCATATACTTTGTAATCTGTGAAAATACCCTTCTTTATTGTCTAAACACTAATGATTTCTTATCTAAAGTTCATATTATTTGTAATATATGTAAAATACCTATGTAATTTACTTCACACAATAGTCTTGTATTGGTTTTATATCAAACTTAGTTGAGGCATTCTAGTGAAAAAAAGGAAAAAACTATGCTTCTCGGTGCACATGAAATCATGGCTCAACATATACATATTTGTTCAGAATGAAAAATTGGAGTTTAATGGTTCGAGCCACAACTTGACCTTAATAATTCTTAGTTGTCAAATTTAACCCAATGTTTTATGAATATTGTATGGTAGTTGAAGGTACCTAGTATTGTTCTTTTGTGATTGAGGGAAGGATGTAGATCAACATGTTTACCAAGGAATGTAGAGAATATCCCTTCATGGATTAAGAAATGATGCTCCTATATTGTGTTTGGGTTCATGGGAGACTGGAATATATGCTCTCTAACTTCGTCCCAATGAAAATTCTATATATGGAAGCTTTCGCTGGTGCTTTGTATTGTGCTATTATTGCATCAATTGTGACAAAATTAATGAACCTAGGGATAAAGAAACTTCATAAATTTCAATAGGATATGAATTTTCCTCAAAAGTAATTTTTTTGCTTTTTGGTTGTCTTATTATGTGATAATATTCTCTTATGGGAAGATTCTTGGTTGTCAAGAAATAAACATATTGTCTAAGATATAAGTTCCCAAGGTGAATATTGTGGAGTTTACAGTGATTCATGAATAGTCAGAGATCTATCTAATCTTTATCATCCTTAGAAATAGATGGATTAAGAATTTTTGCTTCATAATCTATGGCACATAGTTCTACTAAGGCAAGGTGTATGGCAAGGGTAGGGGACCTACATTTCATCGATCTAGAGCTCAAACCACTTTAAGATGTCTATTTGGATGATTTGGATTTCTAGTCAAAGGATTTTATTTGGTGCAAAACCAATGACGTGTTTTCGAACATCCTTCATCACCCATATATTTTATAAGTATTGTGAATGTGAGATTCAGGTAGAATCCTTTTGATTTCATTTTCTTGAGAGCACTTCAAACTACTACAAAATTTTTAGCTTTACATATTCGACAGATGATACTGATGTGGGCTATTGTGTTTCATTTCCATAGTGGATTACTTTTAATTTTTGGAAAGTTTTCCTCCGAGAAAATGAGAATGAGAAGTGATTGTTTTTCACCCAATTGAGTTCCCAAGACTTATATATGGTTTCCCATTGCATATTGTAAACTCTATCCTTCTAGAGAGAACTAATTGTTTCATCTTTTCTAGTAGGAATGACCTTATCCTTGACATCTTAAGTACCCAGCTCTTGCAAACCAACATGATTTGTTGTCTAGTTATCTCTTGTAACGATGATTAGGTTTATACCAATTTTATTTAGACCTTCTATGACAACAATTGTCTCCCTTTTAAATGGATCAGAAATGGCCGACATTGCCACTAGTCTTTTATCAAGGCCACCAAAATTCCTATTCTAGCATGTTATTCCATATCCTTTAAATAATCCTCCACAAATGGAGGTGTAGGCACTGCACACTCAGACATTAGCTTCTAGTTACCAACCAAAATATATATTCCATCTATTAAACGTCTTACATATTTTCCGGCAAGAGCTTCAACTTTTTTGGAAGTTAATCAAGCAGTATTCTTGGCCCCAATTTCCTTCATATATGTAGTTGTAGGTGGCTCACAAAAGAAATGAAAGTGATATAAATAGTTCACCACTACCCTTGGCAATGGATGCTCATTACTCAACTCTATTTGAATCAATTTTGTTCAGTGTGTTTGAAGTGGAGGTCAGCATAGAAATCTAATGAAATATTATTTGAACCATAGTGAAAACAATAAATCATTTTAGATCTTAACCTCTATTGCAAGTAGAAGAGCAGCATAGATTTTGCTAGCTTGGTAATCATTTTATATCCAAACTCTGTCTTAAAACCACTGAAATTATAGAGTGAACCCTAACTTAATGCTCCAAGAAGTTTGAGGATTGTTGGATTAGCTGCAGGTGGAGCATGTTAATGTGTATCACTTTTTCCCTTTTTGTGGCAAAGAAGTTTTATAAAAATAAATGGAGTTGGAATGTTTACTCTTAAATTTACAAAATCATAAAATTTAGGTGGTGGTAAAAGAAGACAAAACAATTCAATTTAAATTCAATTTCATGTCATATTTTTTTAAAAATTTAATATACAATTTTTATCTAATTTATTCATTTTCTTTAAAATATATCATTAATATTTTACATAAATTTTTAAGTAGTGACAAAACCGCGACCCCCCATTTCTCTATTGATCTATGCTTTTTAATTCCAATTTCTTTAAGAGATGTGTTCTAAATATTCTAAAGATTGCTACACAAATTTAAAAATGAAAAGTAAGCATATTTTTTAATTATTATTAAAATACTAGTAAAAATGATCATCTTTTCGCATATATAGAACCACGACCCAAGAAACTACTCTTTCAAGTTTATAAAGTCAATTTTTTTTAATAGAAATTTGAAAATAACATATAACAAAATGTTAAAATTATTTTTTGAAAATTTTTAAAATATATTTTAAATTTTTTATAATAAAATTTTTAATTATGATTATAATAACATATTTTATGTTATTCAAAATATAATATATAAAATTATTTGTTTAGAAATTCTACTTCTATTTTTATATATATTTTCAAAGAGTTTTAGCATTTCATTTAACTTTACATAAAGTTATTTATATTTTGTGAATGATTAACCATAGCTTTTACCAATATTTACTATCAGTTGACTTATTTGCAAATTTAGTATTTACTTTTTATAACACTATTTATATTTTATAAACCCATTAAATAGGTTCACTATAGCTTTTACCAAAATTTATTGTGAGTTAGCTTTGTTACAAATTTAGCATTTATTTTTTATAATTAACAAGTATGAAACTCAACTCATTTAATTGATATTTTTATATTATTTTTTTATCTTTTTTCATTTGAGTACTTTTTTGCTTTTGCCATATAATGAGACACATTAGTATGCTTTTACAAATGATCAACATTAAATATGGTATTGAATTCTTGAAAAATATCGTGTGTTTTTGGCGCTTCAATGCTATTGACAATGATTGTGGATTCATGGCTATAATTGGTGGGAATTTAGTAATAGCTCCAGTTTTAGAATTGGAAGACGAATTTAGAAGATTGTAATAAGGTCATAATTGCATTGGTAAGTTTAAGATTCTATTTTTAAATATTACACCAAGGAGAAACTACTTTGAGAAATTCTCCCAGTTGCATATATTATAGAACTTTAGCACCAGTAATAGAGGATTTTCCTTTTCTGAGGGTACCTAGTTTATCAAATACAACACACTATATTTTTTTGGCACGTGACAATGTGGGTCATTGATTATTTCACCAACAACATAAGAAATAACACCAAACTTGGTTGAGGGTCTTCATCAAAGAATTGTGATCAAAGATACGCCATGATATATCTTCACTGCTAGATGGGAGAGTCGCACCTATTGTTGGAATAACAACTCTATCCTCAATACACAAAACAAATGTGAGTTGAGCACCAATATTCACAACACATGAAGTTAACAATCCATTTCCAAATGTTATAGAAGACTTTCCTCGTGGATTACAGTAGTATTGAACTACCCATCCCATAACCTATTTTAGTCACCTCTGACATTATTTTCTTATTATTATTTTTTATTTCCTCTCAAAAGATGTGAACAATGCCATCTTCCACAAATCATTGTCCAAGATTTCATTGAATTTCAAATCCACTTCCTTAGCAATCGAAACCTGCAAACCTTCAAGCTTAAACTTCTAAGAAACAATAACCCAAATGAAAACATCAAATATATCGATCATCTTCTTGAAATGGTTATGTGGAATGTAAACTCTCACAACTAAAGACAATATCTTCTAGATATAAAAGTCTACTGATAAAAAATGTGTAATATTTTATTTGAAAATGCTTCAATGTTTTCCGTTAAGTTCTCAAATGTGATATTTTAATTACACACTCTTTAAAAAACACAACAAATCAAACTCTTGAGAATCTACTTCATGAAAACAAGCATCACAAAAATTTACTAGTAGTTTTAAATCCAAAATTCTCTTTTTTCCTTCATGGATCCTCTTAAATTCTCTCAAATAAATCTTAAACCACATGCATTTCTAAAGTCCAAAACTACTAGTAGATAATTCAAGTCGCTCATTCTAAAGCAAGTCCTTCTCAGGCCCTGGCATTTGTTGTTAGTAAGAGAATATTTCAGTCAAATAAGCATGTTTGAAGATAATAAACTTTGTGTTTAGTTAATTAAAAAAAGCCTCTATTTCTACGTGGAGATTATGGAAGGCCATTAACAAATCACAAATGTGTGGCCACTTAGTGGTTGATAAAACCCCATTGGATTATGTGTATGAGATGCCCATTTGAACCCGATGTTCGTACCATTTTTCAGTTCAAGTGGTACTTCTAGGCTATAACTTAAATGTTGTTTTTCAAGCCAAATTAAAAAATTATGAGATACAACAAAATTTCTAAAGATTTCACTACACAAATGTAGCTTCAAAATTTCACATGTAACCTTGACAGTGCAAGGACAAAATTCTCCATAGGATTCCGAAAACATTAACGATATGGTAAGTTGTCAAATAAACCAACCTATGTGCAAAGATCTACATTTCATATCTCTTACACATACCTACATAATTCATATTCATTCCTCAACACCAGACACAAAGAATTCATCTATTAGTTTAAAAGGTTGTCATTGGAGAGATTTTACAATTCTTGAGATGGATTACCTCAACTTTGATAAGTAGCAACAACCCACGAAGAGATGCAGTAATGAATTGAGGCCATTGTTGAAGGAAAAAATCGCATACAAGTTTGTTTTTCATCAAGCAATAAATAGGGAAATGCACTTAATATCTAACACAAGTGGAAACGATGCCGAAAAACAACTTGACGATGAACTATATTTGTATATCCTATATAGTATTCGCCATCATGAAGATAAGAAATACAACCTTTAGATTTCAATATTTTATTACAACAAGTTCCTCTCAACTAATGAGGTCAACCATCACCCTAAATATATTTCATTATTGTGCCAATATTCTTTATTAGTTTATCCAAATCCATCATGTATCTATCTAAACATGCAAAAACATTTGTAAGTTGGATATTTATTACAGAAATGGATCTATTTGCTGAGGAAAATCATTACTGACAATAAACATAGTAGTACATTAATCCATCATGGAAGTTTAGAGACACAAGTAGTACTTGAATTGAGAGGGGTTTCTTGAAGGTTAGAGAAAATCTCATGATCATCAGAAAAAATAGTGATCCAAAGAACAAAAAAAATATATTCAAGGGAATAATCGTCAACCAAAATCAGAGCCATATGGTGAAGGCACACACATAGATAGAAGACAATGATGGACAAAGAATATAAAATATTTGATAATAAAGTTTCATCCTTATATCTCCAACACATCATATCTAACTTATTTATAGCACCCCTACTTGTTAGGTAGTTTAACCACTTAACCTATAACATCAAGATTGATAATGTATTGCATTGGTGACATATTTACCATATAAGGTGATTTAAACATTAATAGCTTCTAACTTTAATGTTCAAAAGTGCTATGACTTTAACAATAACCAATGCGGTCAACCCAAAGAATCCACAATAAACTCAATGATCCCTAAGCACAAGAGCCTCCTTTCCTATTTAAATGAGAAGAATATTGGATCAAATCATTCTCACCCAATGACTCATGGTCTAGAAAATACCTCCCTTTTCCCCCACCTCTCCCACTTTCTCTTGTGGACCTTGGGTCAGACATGTCAATGTCAACTTTGAGATTTTTTAGCACTAAATCTATTTCTGATGCATTTATCCTTTCATTATGTTTTCCCCTTCCTTCCAATAGATTAGGTACTTCCTATCTTTTATGGAAAATCCTTCCCTTGTATAATTTTTTTACCTATTCCAATGTGGCTAGGTTGAATAGGATTTTTATTCTTTTGTCTCTTACTTTTAAACTCTTCTCCTCCAAGATTTCTTCATCACATCTAATTTGGGGTCCCTCAAACCACATAAGAAAACACATAGGTTTAGAGCCTTATATGTTGTTATTGTCTTATCATATAACTAGTCAAACAGTCAATCATCTAAAGTCATATTTTCCCATTTATATTTTCCCACCGTGGCTTGAGTAACCTCATTCAAGACTACTATAGGAAAAGGATAAGTCACATATAACTGATCCACATCTTTCTCACTACTCTTGTAAAATATATATTCCATGTCCCTACTCAGTTCCTCTTCTGTTCATTATCCAAGGTGAACAACTTATTGTCTAGGGATAACCACAAGAGAATGATGCAAATTAGATATGATGAAGAAATCTTGGAGGAGAAGAGT
>Ga0181465_101271_pt1 | contig 10861 bp, 10 predicted proteins | sample InSIn3gowninarea_FD_119076 | JGI IMG/M metagenome (GOLD analysis project Ga0181465, IMG submission 119076) | Clean room microbial communities from NASA Spacecraft Assembly Facility at Jet Propulsion Laboratory, Pasadena, California, USA -... ...
AGTTCCCTCATTAGCTTGACGATTTTCACCTGTATCAGGTAATTGACTTTTATTATCTGTTGAATGCATTAATCTATTTGGTTGTTCTGGTGCACCTGATTGTGCTGGTGTATCTGGTTCTGCTTTTGTTGGACCATACTCAACAATTTCGTCAACAGGTTGTTTAGTGACTTTTTCTGTTGATTTACCTTCGCCAACTTTTTCTCCTGTAATAGGATTAACTAATATTGGTGTTGTAATGGTTTTTGTTCCTGGTTCACCTTTTTGTTTAACGCGCTCTTCACCTGGTTTTAAATCAGGATTAAATACACGTTTTTTATCATATGGAATCTCCTCCGTTGATGTGATTGGATTACCAACTTTCGGACCATATTTTGTCACATCATCCACTGGTGGAGTAACTACTTCACCTGTATCAGGATTTTTAACTCCTGGTTTACCTGGAACTTCAGTTTTACTATCTACAGGTGCATTTGGATCAAATTCATCCTTATGGCCTGGCTTGATTTCTTCACCACCATAATGAACGATTTCATCCACTGGTTGTTTAGTAATCTTTGTTGTAGGTGTGCCTTCACCTACTTTTTCTCCAGTATTAGGATTGACATAAGTTGGTGTTGTTGTTGTTTCAATTCCTGGTTCACCTTTTTGGACTACTTTTTCTGTACCTGGCGCTAAGTTTGGATCAAATTCACGTTTCTTATTAAATGGTATTTCCTTAGTTGATGTAATTGGATCTCCATCGACTGCTTTAGGAGTGTATGTCAATGTTGCACCATCTAAATCAGCTCTCATAACGCCGTCTGCGTATGTACCACTATTACCATTTCCATATTGACTTGATGTAACTAAAAAATTGTAACTATCAGTTGGACTCAATCCTAATTCAGATAACGTAGCCGTCCAAGTTTTACCAGCATAAGTAGCTGTAAAAGTTTGATTTGAAGCATTATATTTCAAATTAACATTATTTAATTTTTGACCATGGAATTTACCATCTAAATCATTAGTAGTATTATCAGCGTAGTTAAGAAAATCTGTTGATGGAGTACCTGATCCTACTTTAGAAGTATTACCTTGGGAGTCATTTTTAACAAATGTCCCATACCCTCTATAGCCTTGACCAGCTTGGTTCTCTTTTTTATCTAATGGATCGTTATTATAATATCCTGTATCAATTCTGAAACCAGCTGCACTAGGTGTACCTTTTTCACGTAAGATACCACCGTTTTTTAGGAAATCATCCCCATCTTTCTTGCTGAACATAAAGCCCCAACCATCTGCACCAGTACAATCAGGTGCACCAGAACAACCAAATAGATTAATGCATTCAACAGATAATAAAAGTCAATTACCTGATACAGGTGAAAATCGTCAAGCTAATGAGGGAACTTTAGTCGGATCTCTATTAGCAATTGTCGGATCATTGTTCATATTTGGTCGTCGTAAAAAAGGTAATGAAAAATAATTTCATATAAAAACTTTCTGCCATTAACTTATTAGTTAATGGCAGTTTTGGTATATGATTATTAAGTATTGAAGTTATTGTGTTAAAACATTTTGAGGGTTAATTGTAAAACTCATATTATTAATTGCCTCTCAATTCAAGGCAATTAAAACATATTGTTTGAAATTAATTTGTGAATTTAATTGATAGAGTGTTGGATTATTCTCAAATGAGTGTTATTCTACCGTTGAATACGAAATGAGGGAGGGATAACTTAATGGAACACGTTTCTAAATTAGGCGAAGCGATTGTGGATACAGTAACAGCAGCACAAGCAGAAGATGGTGCTGAATTAGCAAAAAGTATCGTCAACATCGTAGCGAATGCAGGTGGCATCATTCAAGATATTGCTCACGCATTCGGTTATTAATATTGATACGCATATGAATGATTTTATTTATAATCATCTGGGACATCAATGATTGTCTCAGGTGTATTTTTTTGCAATAATTGCCATTGCTAGAGTGAATCTTCTAATTGTCCTCTTATACAAATTATTTCTATCCTTATTTTGTAACAATGAATTCAAAAATTATGTTTATCTTCACATCTAAAATATGCAGCACGTACCATTTCTCGAAATTCTTTTACTTACCTCATTTAATCACACACTTCACCCACTCATTGTTATCACTTGCAACCTTCATACTCTAAATGTAAACTTTAAAATGTAATTAGTTTACATTAAAGATGGGTGACGTGATTAACATGAATATATTTGTAACTGGAACGAATACTGACATCGGTAAAACGTATGTCACTAAATATCTCTATAAGGCATTAAGAGCGAGGGGATATCGGGTATGTATTTTCAAACCTTTTCAAACTGAAGAAATTGGTGGAGGTAGATACCCAGATTTAGAAATTTATAAAAACGAATGCGATTTAGACTATGACGTCACGTCACTTTACAAATTCAAAGACCCAGTTTCACCACATTTAGCATTCAAAATTGAAAGGCATCAGCAATTGAACCATCAAACAATGATAGACAAACTCGAATCACTAAAAACACAATTCGATATGATTCTCATTGAAGGTGCGGGTGGTATTGCAGTGCCTATCTATGAATACAGTGACCATTTTTATATGACAACAGATTTAATTAAAGACACATCGGATTTCATTGTGAGTGTCTTACCTTCAAAGTTAGGTGCGATTAATGATGCCATCGTTCACCAGAAATATATTGATCATCAAGAACTTCCCCCGAATGTGTTAATCATGAATAACTATACTGATAGTGCTATTGAACAGGATAATTTACATACCATTGAAAAATTAACACACAAGTCTGTTTATACGTTGGGTCATCAAGAGACTCAAGAAGGTTTTTCCGAAGCATTTATACAACGAATTATAGGAGGATCCAATGGCTAATACACGAGAATTAAATCATAAAGATGCACAGTATGTATGGCACCCATTTACACAAATGGGCGTCTATACTAAAAATGACAATATTATTATTGAAAAAGGTCGCGGAAGTTATTTATACGATACTGAAGGTAATAAATATTTAGATGGTTATGCGTCATTATGGGTCAATGTGCACGGGCATCAGCATAAAAAGTTAAATAAAGCTATTCATAAACAACTTGATAAGATTGCCCATTCTACGCTATTGGGTTCGTCTAATATTCCATCGATTGAGCTTGCCGAACAGTTAGTCAAATTAACACCAGATAGATTACAAAAAGTGTTTTACTCTGATACAGGGAGTGCGTCGGTAGAAATTGCTATTAAGATGGCTTATCAATATTGGAAGAATATCGATGTTGAACGATATGCGAAGAAGAATAAATTTCTTACATTACATCATGGATATCATGGAGATACAATAGGTTCTGTTAGCGTTGGTGGTATCGATAGTTTCCACAAAATTTTTAAAGACCTTATTTTTGAAAATATACAAATAGAAACACCGTGTTTATATAAAAGTAAGTATCGCAATGAAGCGGAAATGCTTAATTCAATACTGAATCAAATTGAAAATATATTATCTGAGAGAAATGATGAAATAGTTGGATTTATTCTAGAGCCACTTATACAAGGTGCAACAGGTTTATTCGTTCATCCGCATGGTTTTTTGAAAGCTGTAGAACAGTTATGTAGAAAATATGATGTGTTACTAATTTGTGATGAAGTAGCTGTTGGTTTCGGGCGTACGGGAGAAATGTTTGCTTGTAACCATGAAGATGTACAACCAGATATTATGTGTCTGGGTAAGGCAATTACAGGCGGTTATTTACCGTTAGCGGCAACTTTAACATCTCAAAAGATATATGATGCTTTTTTAAGTCAGAGTCACGGTAAGAATACGTTTTTCCACGGTCATACATATACAGGTAATCAGTTAGTTTGTTCCGTAGCACTTGAGAATATTAATCTTTTTAAAAAGAAGCATCTGATTGGGCACATTCAAAAGACATCTCAAACATTAAAGCAACGCTTAGAGGCACTTCAACCTCATAAAAATATTGGAGATATTAGAGGGCGGGGATTAATGTATGGTGTAGAATTAGTTGAAAACAAATCAACGCAGACACCACTCGATATTCCAACTGTAGAACTGATTATACGTCGATGTAAAGAGAATGGATTGATGATTCGTAATTTGGAAAATGTCATCACTTTCGTACCTATTTTAAGTATGTCTAATAAAGAAATTAAAAAAATGGTTAAAATTTTCGACAAAGCCTTACATCAAACATTGGGTAAGAAATAAGAGGGTATTTATGGACATTAAAGCACAGTTAAAACAGATACAAGATAAAGGTTTATATAGAGAGCTTCAACCGATTCAGTCCGTAGAAAAACAATATATTTATATCAATGACCAATCTTATATTAATTTTACTTCGAACGATTATCTCGGTATAGGACAAGTTGAATATCAACCTCAAAATTTCTTAGATTTTATAAAGACATATAGTATCCATTTATCAAGTTCTAGATTAGTGAGTGGCAATTCAGTTGTTTATCAGCAATTAGAACAGGAAATGTGTAATTATCTTAATTTTGAGGACTGCTTAATTTTTAATAGTGGTTACGATGCGAATTTGGCGGTATTTAATATTTTTAAAAATAATAATGTTGTTATTTTTTCTGATCAACAGAATCACGCCAGTATAATAGACGGTATTAAATTAAGTGGTTTATCAAAAGTGATTTATCAACATTTAAACTATGATGACCTGGAAAGTCATTTAGCGCGGCACACCCATCCAGATGTTCAAAAAGTGATTGTCTCTGATAGTGTGTTTTCTACTAATGGCACTAAAGTGGATATTAATAGGCTAGTTCATCTCAAGCAACGTTACAATGCGATTTTAATTATTGACGCATCTCATAGTTTAGGATTAAATCTCTTTGAGTGTCATGCAGACATTGACATAGTTACTTCAAGTTTATCTAAAGCTTGGGGAGCCCATGGTGGCGTCATATTCAGTTCAAAAGATATAAAAGATTTAATCATTAATAAAGGTCGTTCGCTTATCTACTCGAGTAGTTTACCTAGCTATCATTTGTATTTTATTCAAGTGAGCTTACAACATGTGATTGAAGATACATACAGACGAGAGAAGTTGAATGTACTTAGTGAATATTTTAATCACCAATTTATGGAACTATTTCCCAATCAACCATTATCTAATACACCTATCAAAAATATCGTTTGTGATAGTTTGGCTTCAGCACAAGCACAATACGACATGTTATTTGAACATGGTATATTTGTCAGTTATTTAAGATATCCAACAGTGTCACAGCCAACATTAAGAATTTCATTATCCTATTTTCATGACACAGATGATATTGATCGACTTTTCAATGTAATGAAACAATACGATGAAGGTGATAGCTATGTATAGTATAAAAATGCGTGCAAGCCACGAAGATATTCATATTAGCGGTGCTGAAACAATGTGTGAATTTGAAGATTTAGAAAATTATTTAAAAAAATATTTTAACAAAGCCTTTAATCATGAAAATGGAAATATAGATTTCTTAAATTTGAAAATTGAAAAGGTTAAGGCACCGATTCAAACGTTAGTAGCATTACCAGTGGTTGAAAATCTAAACAATACATTAACACAATTAGCGAAACAAACAGGTGTTTCTGAATATGCGCTAAACAAAGGGTTAGAATTTATAAAGAATGATATTACTTATACTGGAGCCATTATTCTATCTGCACAAACCGGACAACGACTTGATAGCACTGAACAACGAGGTATCAGGGTAACTCAATTAGCATTTAAAACATGCAAATGTAATGGAGAAATATCAGAAAGAGTAAAAGATGCACGTGCACTTGCAACTTGTATCAATGCATTTGAAGGTGTAAAAGCAGAACTATGTGTATCAGACGATTTGCATTACACGACTGGATATTATGCGTCGCCTAAGTTAGGATATCGTAGAATCTTTAATATTAAAGAAAAAGGTACGCGTCACGGAGGAAGAATTATCTTCGTAGACGAAGGAATAAATTTAAATGAATATGTTTCCTTTTTAGAAACAGTACCTAAAGAAATCATAGAAAAATAAGTAATAATAAACACTCCCAGTAAAGAAATCATTTAAAATGTGACCTTTACTGGGAGCTTTTTAGTTATATCATATTGTTTTTTAATGAAAGAGTTACAAGGTATAAATTATTTTGTAAATGTGATTTTAGGCGAAGTACCTAAGCCTTCTTTACTTATAGCATTAAAAACCAATTTTTTTGAATTAATAAGAATCATTTCAATAATGATATTCGGATTGTCTACATTACTTAAAATTATTTTTCTGGAATCTTCATTTATTAACGTACAAACGTAATTAGGTGTTATATCTTTATTAAATGTAATATTTAATGGTGAAGTTTCTACTTCTACAGGGTGCCAAATACCTTCTAATGTATGGAACCAACAAATTTCTTGATATTTTGAATCATCACTTACGATGTTAATGTTGTTGTAATTATGCATAAGCACACCTTTCTATATTAATAACCATAAATTGATGCATACCATTCATAGTGATCGCCATTTGATACTGGAATGATATTACTATGTGCATCTTGAGTCATGAAACCATTGTCCCGTGGGTTCCAAATTAAAATGACTTCTTGTCCGTTGTTAACCTTAGCATTACCAGCCACATCCATGGCATGTCCAGCGTGAATACCATCACTTGATTCAACACGCTTACCTAATACAGCTATACCTTGATTATTTGTTGTTAATTGGTCTACTTCATTATATGAAGTCATTCTATTAAGAAATTGAGTATTTCTGCCTTGTGATCTACCAAAACGAAGCATCTCGTTAGATGTTAGTCCTGTAAATTGGAAGTCGTGACCACTTAAATTAGGATGTAAATATCTCATTACTGATTCTGCATTATATCGATTTGTGTTATATGTGGCATTGAGTAGTGCTGACATAGTATAGCCGGCACACCAACTATTATACCCTTGTGTTTCTCGTATTTTGAAATTCTTTAATTGATTTACATATTCTGCGTACATTTCATTTCGTGTACTTTGATATTCTAAAGTTGGTTTTGTTACTGATGCAGTTTGTTTAAAATCATTTAAATCTTTAGGTTTAGTGGATTCAGTGGCATTTTCATATGTTTTTTCATTATTACGTGGCGTTTTAAGCACAAGTGTCACTTTACCATCTTCAGTAAGTGCAAAATATCCTTTTGTATTAGTCAAAATTGTTATCTTTTGATTTTTATATTGGTTTAATATTTTAGAAAGAAATGAAGAAACATTAATGGAATAATTGTTTTGCTGTTTTGAAGCTTTAAAATTTGAAGGATTAGGAGAAATTGTTACTACATAAACGACATCTCCTTTTTTATTGAGCACTGGATAATAATAATTGCCGTCGCTTTCCTTATTAAATTTATAAATTTTAAAAGGTTCACCAAGTGTATACGATGTTGCTTTGTGGTTGGAAGCTTTATCTAATAAAGCTACACGAGATAAATATTGTTCTTCAGCAAGTTTGCGAACTGCATCTGGAACGTCTTTATTACTGACAGTGACTTTAGTTGTTTTTTGGTTTGCACCATCCTTTTGTGGTAACGAGTCGGCGTGAGCACTATTGAAAAATAGGCCAAGTGCTAAACTTAGCGTAAAAGCAAGCATAATGGTAATCATATAACTTAATTTTTTCTTCATAAAAAAGTACTCCTTTACTAAAGTTTTTTGCAACTCTTTCAAATTGAATATAACATTTATTTTAAAATATAATTCATTTATTTCCTAAACGTTAAGTTATAATACTTATACGTTAAAAAATATAAATTGAACAAAATTAAATTGATGTAAATTATAATAAAATAATGGATTGATTTAGTGACATGTTGTCTATACTTTTACCACGACTATGAAACAAATGTTTATAATTATCACTTCTAATTATTATCAAGTGTTCATGCTTCTTCATCATTTGTAATGAAAAACATTTTCAATATATGTTATCAATCAAGTTTAATGTTGTGTATACACATAATAATTATATATAAGTATTGATTATTTTTAATAATTCAAAATGTAAAGTTTACAAATTTTTAATAAATACATGAAAGTAATTTATATTTTTATGTTAATCTATATATAACAGTTATATTTTCATCTTTTATAAGGGGAAAAACTTATAGAGGTGATTTTTTTGAAAAATAATAATGAAAAAAGAAGATTTAGCATTAGGAAGTACACGGTGGGAGTCGTGTCAATCATTACTGGGATTACAATATTTGTCAGTGGTCAGCATGCTCAAGCTGCTGAAATGACACAATCATCATCAGATTCTAACGAACAGTCACAACAAACAGAACAAGTTGAACACAAAGAAGATACAACTCATTTATCATACGAATTGAAACAAGAGGGTGAGACAGCTAGCCAATCAAAGACTAATCAAGAGAACCAATCTGATAAAAATGTACAAAAAAAGAATAATCAAACACAACAAGATTCAACACAAACGTCACCATTAAATGACCAATAACAAACTTCAAAGGAGCAACTATCAAAAGACAATCATGTTACCCCATCTTCACGTCAGGATACATATCCGAAAGGCACAGATCAAGATGATAAAGGCAAACAACAGTTTAAAGATAATCAAAACTCACAAACAGAACATCAACCTAATACTCAAAACCAAAATAATGCTCAAGATTTATCAGATAAAAATCAACATCCATCTGATCAAACTCAAGCCTCATCTTCAAAAGGAACACAACCTAAACAATCACAGTCTATAGAAGATAGAGACAAAACAGTAAAACAACCATCTTCTAAAGTACATAGAATAAATAATACGAAAACTGATAAAACAGTTAAAACAAATCAAAAAAAGCAAACATCATTAACTTCACCACGCGTTGTGAAATCAAAACAAGCTAAACATATCAATAAACTTACTGCGCAAGCTCAATATAAAAATCAATATCCAGTCGTGTTTGTACATGGGTTTGTAGGTTTAGTCGGTGAAGATGCGTTCAACATGTACCCAAATTATTGGGGTGGTACTAAATATAACGTGAAAAAAGAACTTACAAAATTAGGTTACCGAGTTCACGAAGCCAATGTAGGGGCATTTAGTAGTAATTATGACCGTGCTGTTGAACTGTATTATTATATTAAAGGTGGACGAGTAGATTATGGTGCTGCACATGCTGCAAAATATGGTCACAAACGTTATGGCAGAACATATGAAGGTATCATGCCTGATTGGGAACCAGGTAAAAAGATGCATCTTGTTGGACATAGTATGGGTGGCCAAACGATACGCTTGATGGAACATTTTTTAAGAAATGGAAATCAAGAAGAAATAGATTATCAACGTCAATATGGTGGTACGGTATCTGATTTGTTTAAAGGTGGTCAAGACAACATGGTATCTACGATTACTACATTAGGAACACCTCATAATGGCACACCTGCTGCAGATAAACTAGGATCGACTAAATTTATCAAAGATACAATTAATAGAATTGGAAAAATTGGTGGAACTAAAGCGCTCGATTTAGAACTAGGTTTTTCTCAATGGGGATTCAAACAGCAACCTAATGAATCATATGCTGAATATGCAAAACGTATAGCGAATAGTAAAGTTTGGGAGACTGAAGATCAGGCTGTAAATGATTTAACAACTGCTGGAGCAGAAAAGTTAAACCAAATGACGACATTGAATCCTAATATCGTCTATACATCATATACAGGTGCTGCAACACATACTGGACCATTAGGCAATGAAGTGCCGAATATTAGACAATTTCCACTATTCGATTTAACAAGTCGTGTGATAGGTGGAGATGATAATAAAAATGTCAGAGTAAATGATGGCATAGTACCTGTGTCTTCTTCACTACACCCAAGTGATGAAGCATTTAAGAAGGTAGGTATGATGAACCTAGCAACTGACAAGGGTATTTGGCAAGTGAGACCCGTACAATATGATTGGGATCATCTAGATTTAGTCGGCTTAGATACTACTGATTATAAGAGAACTGGAGAAGAATTAGGTCAATTCTATATGAGTATGATAAATAATATGTTGAAAGTCGAAGAGTTAGATGGTATTACACGTAAGTAGAGATTAAAAGAACGATAATATCCTCATTAGATGTATGATTGCGGTACATTTAATGAGGTTTTTTGATTGTTTCGCCGAAAAATTATATAAATAAATTAAATTGAATGTGTATGAATGATTTGATAATATAAAAGAGAAATTTTTATAAAAAGATACTTATATGAATACACCATATTTTTAATAAATGTATACAATAATAGAGAGAAAAACTGAAAGTTTTTAATTTCATTTTTTAATTTTTCATCGGCTATGGGTTTAATCGGTTCAATTTTATTGTTCTTAAGTTGAACGGGGTATTTTTTATCTTTACTGTGCACTCTCCCCTTTTTATCTTCTGTAATTATACTTGTATAAAAATGACCTGTCGTCTTCCTAGTATTTCTATTTATATACAAAACCATACCTCTAGATTTCATCGCTTGACCTTTTTTCTGAATATTCATTTCTGAATTAATAATCCATGTCCCTTTATCTCTCTTTTCAAATTCTTCATCACGATAGCCTGCTTTATCATATAAATCTTCTAAATTTTTAATTGGGTACATCTTTAATGTTTTGTGGAAACTTTCTTTAATCTCTGCTTCTTTATTATTTTCTTTATTCATAAATCCACATCCGCCAATAAAAAACGTTAATATTAAAATGCTTATGTAAGAAATGCACTTCCCATAATATTTCATCTTTTCACATCTCTCTATTATTGTATACATTTATTAAAAATATGGTGTATTCATATAAGTATCTTTTT
>Ga0181465_101272_pt1 | contig 10857 bp, 20 predicted proteins | sample InSIn3gowninarea_FD_119076 | JGI IMG/M metagenome (GOLD analysis project Ga0181465, IMG submission 119076) | Clean room microbial communities from NASA Spacecraft Assembly Facility at Jet Propulsion Laboratory, Pasadena, California, USA -... ...
GTCCATTGTTGATATGGGATTTGTTAGCAAGGCGTAGCACCATGCATGGCTCTAGTGAGAGGTTTCAATGGGCTCCAGCCTTCAAGGAATGGCTGAGAGGAACAAAGGTATCACAGATGGGGTTCAGGTCTATCACAAATGATGTAGAAATGCTCGCTGCAACAAAGTGTGTCACTCAAAAGACTTAGCGCATCACTAAGCAAAGCAGTACAACTCAATCAGATTCAACAGGCCACTCGAACTTGACTTTGGCCCCAAAAGAACAGATCCATCGTAAATTGAAAATGTGGTTCTTCTTTGGTGAGCAATGCCTCACTCGACCCCACAAATTTTGCACGTCGAAACCATCCCACTTGACGAACTCTCCCAAAACTTTTATCCCACATGCAACAATGGACACAATAACTAAAAAGTCACATCTGGACCCTATACTCGATCTCGCCAACCACCAAACCACACACAAACCCAACTCACAAAAAACCGTCACGTTCGCACCCTCACCCACCATGTCAAACGCATCACCCTCCAGCAGCACCACCGACCCCACCCTCACAACCACACCGACAACGCAACCCCAACACACGCCGCCCCCGCCCTTCGCCTCGTCCTCGCTAACCCTCCTGACCCAAGGCGCCGAAGCCCTGGTCTACCGCACAACCTACCTCGACGCGCACACGCCGATCGCGCTGAAATACCGGCCGCAGAAGCCATGGCGGCACCGCACGCTGGACGCACGCCTGACGCGCGCGCGCATCCTGTCCGAGGCGAGGACGCTGGTCAAGTGCCGCAAGGAGGGGGTTTTGGTGCCGGGCGTGCTGGGGCTGGATTGGGAGGGCGGGTGGTTGGCTCTGGAGTGGGTGTCTGGGTGGACGGTGCGGCGGTGTCTGGATTGGAAGAAGAAGAATTACGGCGGCGGTGCACGGGGAGGGGAGGACGACGACGTCGAGGCGCTGATGGAGAGGATTGGGCGGGCGGTGGGACGGCTGCATGAGACGGGTGTTGTGCACGGGGATCTCACGACCAGCAATCTGATGCTGCGGCCTGCGGGTCGCAGGAACGAGGTCTTGGGTGTGGAGGATATCGAGGGGTTGGATGGAGAGGTCGTGTTGATTGATTTTGGGCTTGCGACGCAGAATGCGTTGGAGGAGGACAAGGCGGTGGATCTGTATGTGCTTGAGCGCGCGTTTGGCAGCACGCATCCCGAGGCCGAGGAGGCGTTCAAGGATGTGTTGAAGGCGTATGGGGAGAGCTACAAGGGTGGCAAGATTGTGTTGAAGAGGTTGGAGGATGTGAGGATGAGGGGCAGGAAGAAGAGTATGCTCGGTTGAGGGAGGGAGAAAGAGAGGAAGTGTTGGTCGATACACTGCACTCAAGCAATTTCGTTGCAACTTCCTTCACTTCCTTCGCTCGATTCTCGTTCGCACAGCACAAAAGACACCTCGCTGCACACCAAAAGACACCTCGCCGCACTGAAGACAGCTCACTGCAACTTCTCTCATCCAATGCCGCTCAATCGTCGTCCCCTAGTAAAGAAAGTGGATTTTAACAATCACACGAAACACAAACACAAGCATCACACCAAACCCAAACACTCCAACAAACAAGCGAAAATGGACCCCCTGACTCTCACCCTCCTGGCCATCCTCACCCTCCTCATCGCACTCACGATCATAAGACGATCAAACATCCCTCCTCTCCAGCATCAGTGAAATATACGCCATAGGACATTGTGAGAGAAAAAGAAAAGACTTCTTATTTCTTGCCCCGCATGAACGACAATGAAAAGGGAAAAGAAGAATCTTGGGCCAGAATGCCCACCACCCTGTCCTGGCATCATCGACGTGGATCGTGATGTGGGAGACTGTGGGTCAACTTGCTGGTCGATTACATGGCATGGAGAATGGGAGCACTGGCGGCTTATCTTGGGCGAGACTCAGGCGCAGTCAATCCACCATCTCTCGGACGAACCCTAACAGCAAAAGTATCATCCTGTGGCGGGTCATGACTAGCTAGAATACGAGAAGGAGGAAAACAGAAACAACACACGAAAGTCATGATGATGGTACGATTGGTCTGAGAGATAGGCCAGCTATCTAATCTGCTGAAACACGAGAAACAGTAGCAGAGAAACCAAATTGAATAAAGCAACAAATACGGAAGGGGTATCTTTGTCGCGCCAATACTCCTCAAATTCCCTTTCCCATGTTCCTTTTCCTCCACACAACGCCTGTGACTGTGCACTGTAATACTGTAAGAGCAACACCTAAAGCTCTATGCTGAGGATGTCGAGCACCCGATGATAGCAGAAGCCGTCAAAATTCGTGACCAGCACAAAGTGTATGAAGAGTTTGTCCTAGCGCGATGCAATGACTCAAAGCAAGACAACACCCAAGAGACCGCAGAAGACTGCGATCACGCCATTGATGACGAGGTGCTTGCTGGCGACACCGCTGAATGCGGATGGACTAGTGGTGTTGCTTGGTGCGATGACGGTCGAATTGTTGTTGGCAGAAGCATTGATTGCTCCAGCTTCAGATGAAGAGACCGCAGTAGCTGTAGCACCATATACACCAGCAAGGCTGCTGTTCGCGCCAGTGACTGTAGCGTTCGCTGGCATGGTGTTGTTGGAAGACAAGAGCGAGACAGGTCCTGGACCAAGGCCGAGAGTGCTTGTGTCCATGGTTAAGCTGAAGACTGGCGACATCGAGGTGATCGAGGACGCAATTGCAAAAACGCTCGTGCTAGGAGTGGAGTTTGTTTCAGGGCAAATGGTCGTGTTGATGTGGGTGAGAGCCGTGACGTACACTGTTGTGTCTTCGTCGACGACGTTGGAGTAGGTGGTGTATGCAGCAAGACTGAAGGTTCCTCCGGTGATGCTCGTGGTTGTCATGGGGCTGGAAACAGTAAAGGTGGTACCGTCGTCGCTGACATACTCGGTGACTGTAGAAGTACCGCGGGTGCGAGTACTGGTCGAGGTAATGGTCGTGGTCAAGCTGGCAGTGTCGGTGCCGCTGGCAGAGTCGGTGCTGCTGGCAGAGTCGGTGCTGGTGGTCAAGCTGGCGATAGTGCTGCTGGCAGAGCCAGCGTCGCTACTGGCGACAGAACCAGGAATGGGGAAGGGCGCAGTGATGTTGAAGACAGGGTCAAAGACTGAGTCGGGGTAGACAATGCCATTCTTGGAGCAAGCAGCGCCGCCCGTCAAGGGAGAGGATTGCCAGCATGGAGCCCAGGTGTCGCCCGAGGGAGCTTCACCAGACAGAATGTCGTTGCAGCTGGCGGTGTGACCCCAGCCATCGACACAGCGGATGATGATGTTGGTGTTGCCAGTAACACCAGAGCAGAAGGCACCATTGGCCTGAACGCAAATGTAGCTGTTGTCAGGAGTGCTGTTCCGATCGTTAATATTGCACTGCGAACTTGCATTGGTTTACGCGTGCGCATGCGCGCGAACAAGTTGAGACTTACAGGTAGGCTTGAGCTGAGACCAGAGCGACCGCGGCGGCCTGGACGAGAAGAGTGAATGTCTTCATCGTGTAATTGATCGGAAACGAGATACGTGTACGGGGCGAGAGGTTGTTGAGCAATATCGGCGAGGAGGAATGATTTGACGATGTTGTCAATGTTGTTTTGAACTTGAAAAGACGTGAAGTGCTGAGAGAGAGTACGAAGTTGAGATATAGACACGGCGGGCCAGGCGCGAAGGACGACACAACAACACCAATTACCCACGCTAATGCGCGAGCTTTACGCGTTTGAACCTATCTCCTTGGATGAATTTCTATACGGCCCAGGTCTCCTCGTCATGATAACCTGTTTGAAGCCTTTCATCAATTACAGCTACATGTTCGGTGTCACTGTGTCACAACTGCACGAGATGCTGAAACTGGAAGACTGCAGGGGACGACATCCCCGAGGCCCATCGTGTGACAGATCGGGTATGGCAGTGAGTATCAAGACCAGTCTGGTGGGAATGTACGCAAGATTGGGAGATTTGAAAAGGAAGTGAAGTTGTTTGCAGCCAACCAGCTGGAGAAAGATGTTTCTCCTCTCAGCCTTGCACTTGGCACAGATGAACGTCCCCACCGGGACCCCAGTCCAATTCAGTAACAGTTCGTTGATCGTCAGTCGTCATGCTCCATTTGCCGATCAAGCAGCGGGGTTACTTTATCCATCGAACCGAAGAACGGTTAATGTAAACATGCACATCCCAGCAGAAGTCATAAACTCCGTCTCATACAAATACCAATCCAGAAGCACCTGCTCAGCCAGACGCAGGAACCCGAAGCACATCACAGGCACGCAGTAGTCGGGTCGGCAAAGATGGTTTACAACTCCGAGATATCGTTTACTCTGGATACTATCTGTCCATGGTCGGTCGTCACCGTTGTGCTTCTTTTTCTCAAGACTACATAAAACACGCATTCTTAACCTCTCCTCAGGACATATTTGGCCAAACGCCGCCTAGCCAAAGCACTTGAGCAGATCAACTCTTCCAACCAATCAGTGGCCTTTACTGTGAAATACCTTCCTTACCAACTCTACCCAGAAGCTAGTCAAGAAGGGGAAGACAAATATGAGTGGTACAGGAGATCCCGCTATGGTGACAGCGAGGAAAAGATGAAAATGTACACAACTCTCATGTCCGCATACGGAGTGTCTGAGGGTATCAAGTACAAGTTTGGCGGTACTGTTGCCAATACACTGCACGCGCATCGTTTGATACAGCACTTCCAGGAGGAAAGGGGGCCCGAGATCGCTGATAAGATTGTGGTTTCGCTATATAGACAGTACTTTGAAGAGGAAAAGCATCCGAGTAGTGAAGAGACGTTGCTGGCGGCGGCGATTGAGGCGGGCATATCTGAGCAGGAGGCCAAATCCTTGATCGAGGATGAAAGCGAGGGTATGATGGAGGTCAAGATGTTGATGCGAGAGCAGGCGGGGAATGGTGTCGATGCTGTGCCGTATGTTATTTTTGAAGGAAGAAAAAGGGATTTTACTCTTGTAGGTTGTAAGGAGGTTGATGAATATGTCAAGACACTTCAGCAGGTCATCAAGGAAAGCAACTGAGCGGACGGAAGGGAAATGGTTAATTCGAATAGATCACCTCTCCTATGTCTAGTCCCAAAGTGAGGGAATGAGCCAGATTACAGGTCATGATCAGGAGGACTGGAGAAGACAAGGATAGGTGATGAATGTTTATGCAGTCGTTTCAATTAATTGTGGTATGCTAGAGTACAACCATTGAGGCGAACCGGAATGTCCATGTCCAGCCAATGACCATCTCATAAGCTCATCGTCGCTCGCAAAAGGTAAACAACGCAGACGCCATTATGATCTGGCCGGCACCAACATTGCCAGGCAAGCCGGGTATCTCGAAAAGGGGTATCCGGGTGTAGGTTATGATTGAGCGCGCATCAAAAGTGGACGCGAGGTGAGGGTATCGCAAGAGGAATCGAAGAAAGGAAATTGTCGCCGTCGAAGCTCATCCGAGGCTTCCGAGAAAGGGAGGTCGGTGACCAGCGGGCGGGTATCGCTCATCAGACTCCTAATACTTGAGAATGATGTAGCTGTGGTAATGTTAGTATTGTGGCTTGTTTTCAAGGATTGAAGCGATACGTACAGTGCGTGGATGATACCGGGAATGTAACCAAGGATGGTAAGGAGGATGTTGATCAAGAGGTCTGCGCCGCAGCCACGCTCAAGGAACACACCAAGAGGAGGGAGGACGATGGCAAGAATGATCTTGATGATGTCGCTGAAAAGATTACATTAGCTACGACTCATCTCCTAGCCTTGCCGGCGCACCCAGGGGCAGCGCCGGAGTCAGCTACCGAGAGGGTAAAACTCACGATCCGGTGAAGGCCATTTTGAAGGATGTGTGAGGGTTGTTTGAAAGTTGTTGTTGGGGTTGATAAAGTTGTGTAAGTGGTCTGATGGGATTGAGACTTGAAGGTTGATTGGGAATGTGTTGTGAGAGGTGGTGGCTGGGCGAGCGTCAACTTATATGAGCAGGTGCCTTCTCGTCAGCAACAGGAACTTGCAGGAATAGCCTGTGACGTCAAGGCACCAAGCATACCGGAAATCTTCCGATTTGCTTTCAACGCCGCGCATGCACGCCAAAACCAGGCAGACCAGGGCCGCGAAATAATTAGATTGTTTAGTACTACTAGTGGCTTGTAACTATCACTTCATCATGATGCCTCAATCTACGCGGCTGGTCGTGTTGGTTACAGGCCTACAGCTATGATTCTTGCAATTCCGCTTTCCTGGCAGGAGTTTGCAATTTCCTGTGTTTCCACTACAAAAGATGCTATTTTAGATTGAACCCTCTAAACGCTCGGAGGGATGCCGGTACGCAGCAAGAGTTGAGAATCAGGCACGGCGTGCGTCGCCTATGCCATACTAGAAACACTCCAACACTTTCGTCGGGAATCTCATGACCTCGTTTCTGTTCCACTAGACCTTGCTTTAAGCCCTCACTAGTTGAGGAGAGACTATGATCACCGCTTCCGCACCCCCGAAAGATGTCAAGCATTGCTCGAATTGCGTCAAGCTCGGCATGCGCCACACACACAGCCACACACAGCCACACTCACCCACAATGATCTGCAGAGTGTTGTATCTTGTGTCACTAATCTGCATCGTATCCTTCGTACTGCGTATGTGCTCTGGATACGTATGTACACATACTCTATCACAGCCTCCTAGAGGCGAACCACTCATTGCACTTCACCACAAACTCAGCCACGGGATTGGTTGTGCCATGTCTCATGAATTCGATTCCACCTATCTACGAGCAATTCAAGCAGTAGGTTGCGCTTTTGGTATCTTTGAAGCATCTACAGAAACAGCCACTGCTCTCGCCCATCTCTCCGCATCTTGGTGACATCCTACTTCAGAGCCTTGCGGGCAAAGTTGGGGAGGACGAAAGAGGCCTCGTGGATCTCCTTGGTGTAGTACTTGCAGAACTTGTCCTCTTCCTCCTCGGACCAGGTGCGAACGGGCTTCTTGAGGTTGCGGTTGGCATCCTTGCAGCAGACCATGAAGCCGATTTGGCCAGATGGGTAGGTGGGGATGGTGGTGTAGGCGTACTCGACGTTGGGGAAGACGGTCTTGCAGTCCTTCTTGAGCTGGGTGATCAATGGAAGGTGGAGCCACTGGTTCTCGGCTGCAAAAGGAAGACTAAGTCAGCATGATGGTCTTGCCCACGTTTGAGTGCGAAAAGAGAAAGGGCCATGTGGTTCATGAAAGAGGGCTTACAACCTTGGGTAGTGATGACACCGCCCTCTCTAAGAGCGTCGTGAAGAAGCTGGAAGTAAGGCTTCTGGAAAAGGCTCTCGGCAGGTCCATCGGGGTCGGAGCTGTCAGTGATGATGACATCGAACTCGGTCTTGTTCTCCTCGAGGAACTTGAAGCCGTCGCCGACGTGAGTCTTGACCTTGGGGTCCGAGTAGCCAACGGCCATGCCGGGGAGGTACTTCTTGCTGAGACGAATGACGGCCTCGTCAATGTCGCAGAGAACGGCCTCCTCGACAGACTCGTGCTTGACGACCTCACGGAGGACACCACCGTCACCACCGCCAATGACGAGGACCTTCTTTGGGTTGGGGTGGGACATCATGGCGAGGTTGGTAATCATCTCCTGGTAAGAGAACTCGTCGCGCTCGGTGGCTTGGATGACATTGTCGAGGACGAGGACCATGCCGTAGTCGGTCGATTCGAAAATGAGGACATCCTGGTACTTGGACTTCTCGTGGTGAATGACCTCCTTGACCTTGAGGGTCATGGCCTGACCAGGCCACATGTGGCTGATCTCGCGGAACCAACCATCTACACAGTTGTGAGCTTCACTCTACGTGCTTTGCGTTTGTCACTCGGCCGTACCGACGATGGTGGGGTGAGTGATGCCGCTCATTTTGGTGGGTTTAAGGTGTGGTTGAAGAGTGTGGGATCTGCGAAAGGAACTTGTCAAACGGCAATCAAGCGCTGACAATGGTTTTGTAGGGAATAATCTAAAGATACGTGGGAGAGCTATGTTGAGACGATTGATGTCAAGAACGCTTCAGGTCCTGGGACAATTTTTTCTGCTTGGCCGCTCATCGCGGGGCAGCATCCGCATGAACTTCCCCTTTGGGACGGACTGTATACCACCTCTCACATCATGTCTTGGCGGAAACTTTAGGAACAACGAATAGAAGGTCACAGTCATATCATGTGTTCTATGAATCCGTATCTACGCAAGCATATTCTTCAAGCTCGAGAGTCTGGGCAATGAACCAGCGAGATCCTTACTGTGAGGATATCGAATACTACACATCACCAGGCAGCTAAGACTATCATTTGTTTCGTACTTTTGGAGATCGAATATTCATACCAATTCTACTCAAACACAATGAACTCTTTACTGGGAGGTAGTTGAACCAGATATGATGAAAGACCAGACTTACGAGACACTCGGATGGCGCAATACAATATATCAAGAAGACATTGGTCGGATATGCGGCACCGCTTCTCCGCGCTGATAAGGTCATCGCTACGTGGTATAAGTAGCAAGGTAGGTCGACGGTTTGCTTTTGCATCTTACATTTTTTGCTTCAAACAACCATGACAGACAAACCAGACCGTCAGATCGGCGACCGCGACAGAAGCGTGCCTTGGTACAATGAGCGACTTGAGGAGCTGAATGACGGGACAAGAGAGCTACTCGAAAGCTACAGCGGCATACCCAAAGACCAGGTCATGCCACATATTTACAAAGTCGTATGTCACCACTTCTCCAAAGTCATTCTTGGTTGATCAGCTAAGTCAGCATAGCGAGACACCGCGTGGGAAGTTTTTCCCTACCCGTGCTTGGGCCAGTTCAGATTCCTCGACCTCTCCATTGGCAACCATGCCCTGTACCCAGAGATACTCTCTCGAATGAAGTCGGGAGAACAAACCTACCTGGACCTGGGATGCTGCTTCGGTCAAGATATCAGAAGACTCGTATTCGACGGCGCACGAGCCGAGAACTGCTATGGAAGCGACCTAAAACTCGACTTTATGGAGCTGGGCTACGACCTATTTCTCGACAAGGACAAGCTGAAGAGCAAGTTCATCGAGGGAGACGTCTTCGACCCGGACTCCAACCTCAAGCAACTCGAAGGCCATGTCGACATTATGCACACGGCGGCATTCTTCCACCTGTTCGACTTGGAAGACCAGAAACGGATTGCCAGGAGGGCTGTACGGTTGTTGAAACCGCAAAAGGGCTCGCTTTTGGTGGGCAGGCAGGTTGGCAATGTCAAGGGAGGCGAGTTTCCTCACCGGACAAACCCCAAGCAGGTCATGTATCGCCATGATGTGGATACGTGGAAGCAGATGTGGAAAGACGTTGGCGACGAGACGGGGACCAAGTGGGACGTGGAGGCTGAGCTACTGGATTGGCCTGGATTTGTTGGTAAGGATGGGCCGGCATGGAACGCTGATGGTGCTCGACGTCTACAGTTTTCCGTGAGGAGGGTCTGAAGAACTGCAATTTATGAGGAAATGCCGGGTTTTATGGGAAGAGGTCTAGACTATGGTATACTCTGCTCTCTCGCATGTGCATGAGACGAGAAGACTAGAAAAGAATCCGAAACACATTCGCACGAAAGTGTCTCCAACCAATAAAGACAACATGGGTACTCTGAACATGACCACAGTGCGCAGACAAATAATCGAACCACATTTGCCATGCAAGACTGCATGTTGTGATGTGTCCACAAGACACGATTCTAGAAAGCTCTGACCGTATGACCAGGTTCTAGTCTGGTCGAAACACATGGTATGAAATCATCGGGGAGGAGTGGCGTAACTGGCGTTCTCCAGCCGGGCTCGTGCGCCCACGTTTGTGCCAAGGCAGGGACTGGACCCTACATATGACGTAGAGTTTGGGCCCCTCATCACATGTGAAATCCAACTCTAAAATAACGTGCTGGAGGTATAAGTAAACAACAGCCCCTCACTCGGTACAACACTTCTTCTCATACCAAGACAATCACTCGAGCAAACCTCTTACTTAAACACACCACTACACACGTCTCCAACCAATACCATCAACAACATCAATCATCATGTCTGACAAGCAAACCTCCACCCTCCAGTCCTACATCGACTCTGCCTCTGGCGCAGCCCAATCTGTCCTCGGCAACATCACCGGCAGCACCGCCGACAAGGCCAGTCACATCCTCACAACCCTCCATCCACCCCTCACTAACCCCCCCACAGACCAGCGGCGAGAACAAAAAGACCGAAGCACAAGCCAAAAAGGACCTCTCCCACGCCGGCGGCAGCGTCGGCCCCGTCGACGTCTCCGCCTCGGGCGTCTCAGCCAAATCCCAAGACCGCACCGACGGCAGCTGGAACCAGACCGTCGGCTCCGCAAAGGAGACGGTCGGCGGCCTCGTCGGCGCCCAGGGCATCAAGGCCGAAGGCGCGCGTCAGAACCAGGAGGGCAAGGAGCAAGAGGCCGCGGGCCAGGTCTCTGATCTCGGCAAGGGCATCAGCGACCGCGTTGGCGGCACCGTCGGTGGCGCCTTTGCTGGCCTCACGGGCAATGACGCTGCTAAGGCTGAGTATCAGCTTCAGCACGACCAGGGAAAGACTAGCCAGAGGGGTGTCGAGGCCGAGCTTCAGAAGCAGGCTGAGGCTGAGAGGAAGTAGATGGTTTGGGGTGGCGAGATGCTCGACTTGAAGACTTTGAGACATCTGGTGGCCTTTTTTCTCTCTCCTTGAGCTCTCTTTGATATGGCGGATTATACCCAGGGGTTTTACGATCAGATGAGATAGTTTGATGACAATCCTATCCACGAATTTTCTTTGCGATTCTTCTCAAGA
>Ga0181465_101274_pt1 | contig 10848 bp, 3 predicted proteins | sample InSIn3gowninarea_FD_119076 | JGI IMG/M metagenome (GOLD analysis project Ga0181465, IMG submission 119076) | Clean room microbial communities from NASA Spacecraft Assembly Facility at Jet Propulsion Laboratory, Pasadena, California, USA -... ...
GCACCTAAAGGTCCTTATCAGTCGAGCACCTAAAGGTCCTTATGGTCGAGCACCTAAAGGTGATGGCGGCCTTATCAGTCGAGCCTGCTTGCGCATCCTTATCAGTCGAGCCCCCTAAAGGGTCCTTGACAGTCGAGCCCCTCACCATCGGAATAGTGAGTGACTCCGTCCCTCCGGTCCTCACCATATGAATAGTGAGTGACCGATGGCGGCCTTGACAGTCGAGCCGATGGCGGCCTTATTAGTCGAGCGTGCTTTCATTTTACTTATTGGGTGCCCCTCTCAAATAAGTAACTAGCTGCCGGTCCTCACCATCGGAATAGTGAGTGGCTCCGCCCCTAAGAAGTAAGGGCCCTTTGGTGGACGGGCTTGCTTGGGCACTGAGAACTTTGACGAGAAATCCCCTCACCCTTCGTACCTCAGGTGAGCGCCTTCCGGCCCTTCTCAGCTGCTTCCCTTTACTTATGAGCATCTATCCACCTGGCGTCAACCCCCCTTCTATACCGGCTGGTTTCATGATCTTAACTTGTAGCATTCACGAGTGTAACACTTACTGAAATCATGCTTACTTGGGGTACCGCTTACCTTTACTCGACCTATACACCTTGTCTTTCTCTTTACTGTTTCCTCCTTCACCTTACGACTTACCTTTTGAATGAATGCCCCAAACAGACAGCCTTACACTGGGGATTCCCATAGAGCTGTTCCACCACCTTCCAGACAGCCTTCACAGACCTGGCTGGAATCACACTTGCTTAAAGATGGATGGATGCATTTCAAGGCGGCTGTAGCGGTGCTTAAATAGATTGACAAGAAAGATCTGTATGTCGGTAAGGTTGCTTGCTTGTAGGTTAGCTAGTGTGGTTTGTAGTGGACGGTTAGCTGATTGTTGGGCTGTATGATTCCATTCCTTTTCCTGATCGAGTACCAGCATTTCCATCTGGATGAGTGAGTGATCGACAACAGGCATCGAATCTAGGATCGGCTCTTGGGGCATTGAGTGCATCGACCCCTGGATCGAGATTTGAGGGTTGTCGGCAGACCCCCGGAACCCCTAAAGATTGTTTCCAGATAGCTAAACTGGCATCGCATCATCAAGTAGCGGGATCAATTGCATCGACTGCATCAACTAGCGGCTATATACAATGACCTTCTGGCAATGATGACTATTGGACTGGTTTACAATGACCGGCTGACAATGATGGACTATCGGCTATGACCTCCTTGTGTCTATGATTGGCTATATACAATGACCTTCTGGCAAAGATTGGAAAGAATAGGGGAATGGAAACAACATAATATAAATATCCTATGGTGAGAACGATGGTAAATGGTAACATGGTAATATAATAAATCTCGTTCGTTGGATCAATGGATGAACTACTTCTTTTGGGTATGCTCAATAGGGTACTTCTTTTCTATTTTCTCTATTGGTTATGTTCAACTTTTCCTTCCTATTCATTGAGGGGTTTATTCCTTTCTAATCGTCTGGCGGCATGTCTTAATTGATATGCTTTTGTATGTAAACAACATGGCTCAATGTATTGATTCTGGTGGAAACGATGGGGAAATGAGAAAGCAAGTAAACGTTGACAGGTTGGATAGCAAGATCGATAAAGCAAGAGACCTACCTTCGGCAATCAGCAAGTGTGGTATCGATTAGCAGGCAGTGTGCCTCACAGTGTTGGCCCCATACCGTATCGTGAGGGGGGGGGGTATGGCCTCTCCTCTTTCGGGTATGTATTTCAATTCCTTTAACGCGTAGCGCGCATTTAGCAGCTATTGATTTTCTACGCTATGTTATATATGATCTATCAATGCTATCTATGGATGTGTCTATGTATGGGCTGTATGTCTATGTGGCAATTTTCCACCATATCCATGTTGGGTGCTCTATGTGACTGCCTGACTATGGCTGTTTCCAGCCCACTCACTCGTCCAACCCTGGCTGCCTTACTCCCCGGGGTGCAAAGTAGATAAAAGCAAGCCATCATCTATTTTCTTCACCCTCAACTTGAACCTCTAAGAATATGGAGCCTCGGGAAGAAGGAATGTTATTACCTGGGCTAGATGGAGGGAATGACCTTTATATACAACATTTGACTGGTGGTTGAGGTTCATTCAACATTCAGAAATAGCCTCACATAGCCACCGATCATAGACAATTCCTATAGCCCTTACATTGCCAGCCGGTCCTACTTAAGAGCCATTGAAAAAAGTTTCATTTTCTTTATTCATCAGTCTGCTGCTTTCCCAAAAAGAAAGAGACAATCATTCAAAAGGAGTGGTAGGTGGAGCTGGATGATTAGGGTTATACCAACCGTTAGGATTCCAAGAGATAAGGAGGTTGTTTTAGGAGCTGGAGGATTTGGATTCTGCCAAAAAGACATAATTGATTTAGTGATTTAACACTTAGTTGGGGGTGGAGCGTACAAATGAGGTGTTGACAACAATGAATGAGGGTTAGTTGTTGATGGAGGTTGTTACCGATGAGGTTACACAATGAATGAGGTTCAATGAGGCTGAGTGAGTAAATGCAAAATCACATATATAATACACGAGCTCAATAGCGCATGCAGAGCGCCACCTTATTCTTGATGGCTCACCCGCTGCTCTATACTTTCTTCACAGTTGATTGCTTTATATACGTGCGTGCATACCGGAGGAATAGTGAACCGGGGTTGGACAATAGCCCTGATTAATTGGATTCACTTAAATGATTAGGTTTCTGAACTGATTAGGTGCGCTATCAATGCCGAGAGGAATTGTATGAAATGAAGTCCCAGAGCACAAGCACCCTGTTTAGCCCGATTCCGCATTTCACCTTTACTCCCCATTAAAGTATAGACCCTTCCCATAGCACAATGAACATAGAGTTCAATCACATAACACGAGGCCATACTGGTGATCTGTGAGTCACCGATTGATGATGTGCTTTTTTGACCTGTTTCCTATTCCCCATGCCCAGGAAGAAGTACGTGTTCGTCCCATGTGTGAACAATTTACAGTCAGCAATGGCAAGTAGCACCGGTTAGGTAGGGATTGGGTTGCTTTAGCACATCGGCAGAGAGGAGAGGAGAGGGGCGGTACAACGGATAGATTATGTAGGTAGCCTTTTGATAAGGAACAATAGAGATCAATATGGTCTCCTTCCCGCCCTTTATGTTCCTTACCGGGTTATCATGCTTCTTACTTGTATATGTCGCAAGAGTTTAGGTATGCAAAGGTGGATCAATAGAGCAAGGTTTACGACAGCTTGTTATTTCAAATTCAACAGACAGGTGGGTGAGTTAAAGACAAGGTAAGGGTCTGATAGCTGTTCCTCCAAAGACCTCCTCATGGTATAGGCTTCCTGGTAAGACTTCAAGGTATAGGGTAGCTAGATAGAAAGTCTTTGTGGCAGGTGTATTGTCTGAACAAGGTCTAATGAACCAATTCCACTTCCTGATCCATCCCACGATTCCATAAGCAGCTGTCTTGTAAGGTCTACCGGTGACTACCAACACAAATATGCTCTGATTGCAGGTCTAGGGCTGAAGATCTATCTCCAAGTTCTGGTATATGGTAAGTAAAGCAAAGGTATGTTCCTTCGGTACAGCTATGAAATCCTGTCTGAAAGAATCAATCCCAATGCGGGGGGTTATATAATTGGTGGCTCCAAAGGCAAAGGTGAAGATACAGGGCTCCGCTACCAGATCTAGTTCTTCTAGCAGGTGAAAAAGTAACTAAAGTAAAGGGGTAGTTCATAGAGGCCGCCATACCTGAAAGCAACTCTCGTGTAGTTGGCTGGTTCATCAAATTAATGGGAGCACCCCATAATCTAATTTCCTAGGGTTCTGACAGCATCTGGCAGCATAAAGTAAAAGGTCTGGTCTAAAACTAAAAGGTAGCATGCACTTAAGTATAAGGGTACGGTATGTAAGGCGGGATAGCAGCTACGAGGATTTGAAATAATAAGAGTTTCAAGGTCTATAGAAATTAGAAAGTGAGTCCTGGCTCCGAATAAACCTAGTGGGGGCTACAAGGTCGGTTCCGATGGATCCGAAAGAGTTTCTGAGAGGGGGTGTTTCTTATATGAAACCCGTCGTTTCCATGATTCGAGGGACAAGGCACATCATGCTTTGCTTCTTTAGACCCGCTAGAAAGACGCTGCTACGCCGTATTATCACTACTAGGTGCCTCTAAGTAAGGGCACTCTGCCTGCCTGCGTCGTTGAGACCTCGACGGCTACTACGATAGGTTAAATGATGATCTGGCATTACCCGCTTGCTTGACCACTCTCCTTATTGCTCCCACTCCCATCTTGACTACTCTCCTTATTGCTCCCATCTACATGACAATTCCCCCTCATCTTGACGATCCCAACCCATACCGAGATGCAGATCCTTATGATGATGGGCGTGATCTATTCATCCGGGAGAGTCACCCACATCGACTTGACCTTTGCAGAACAGATTACTAGCAATCTTAGAACGGACCTTCGCGCTTTCAAATTGTGGGTGGGGAATTTCCCACCACTTACTTACGCTATTGCTAGGCCACCAAATAGACTAGACCCTGCCTGGGATTCTTGCCTGAAAACGACCATCGCTACATCGTGTGTTAGTGGATTCCCTTATCACCCCGCTAGAGAAGAGACAGACCCTGCTTCGCGACCTTAGAACGACACCACCCAAGGTGCGAAGCCGCTTGTCCCTCCGGGGGGCAAGGATTAGTCTTGAAACGTTCCTTGACCTTCTTAGGACCAGCCAGTAACCCGATAAGCTAGGTAGGACCAGCCTTTTTGATCGTCTTACCAGACCTTCCATACAAGGTAAGACCAGACCGATCTATCGAAGGTAGGACCAGCTATTTAAGTAGAACCAGCTATTGTTGAAGGTGGGAAAGTACTTGAATCAATCCTTTCTTCAAGCCTTATTTCTTCAAGCCTTAATGAAGGCATGAGTGGGACGGCCAGCCAGCAAGAACGCATTCCCCCTTTTACTGCCATGACTTACTCCTCCGTGAGGGAGGTAGTGCGAGTGAGAGTGCTAGCGAGAGAAGCAGTAGTGGGCATTGCTTGGCGGAACTAATCCTTCTCCTGCCTGAACTAATCCTGCCATAACTACTATTTGGCGGGAGAGACTGCATGGCGGGTAGGTCGGTGTGAGTGAAGATTGGTGAGTGATGGTTCGATTGCGTGATGATTGGGGATGGTTCAATCTCACTATTTTGATTTCATTTCAATCAATAAGTATCCACTAATTGTATTTCAATGGGAGGGACGGCATGCAAGCATGAGTGGACGGAGATAGACTAGCTTCCTCCTGATCCTCTGTGAGCTATCGATCCTGACCGCCCCTACAACCTGAGATGGTAAGGGCACTGCTTTCGGGAAGCGGTATACAGCAATCGAAGCATCTATTCGTTTAGTTCAAATCATCCTGCCCACATCTATCGAACCAGATCGCCGCGATTAGAAAAGAGGAAAGCTAGGGCTTAAACTTAGACTGGATCTGAAGCCAATGGACCTGGACCCAGAGCATCTGCAACTGGTATAGTAAGTAGGAGATCGCTCGCAATCTAAAAAGAAATTGAGAACACGAGCAGGGTGAAACTGGTGCTAGTGCTCCGCATTGACTTATTACTTACCTAAAGACGGTGCGCGGAGCCTGACGACAGGCTGGGGCTGGCTATTCAAGGACCTCCCTGGACTTGTCTGGAGCTATCTGTCTTAATAAGCACCAACCTCGCTAAGGGTTATTTTGACGCTTGAAATTCTTTGAGAAATGATTGGATTGCGTAATTACGTATATAATAATGCGGCATTGTCCGCTATCCACACGTGTCATTTAGGAATCGCCAAAATAGTTAGCCGGCACGAAGAAAGATCTTCAATGTCATTCCGGGCGGGCATCATTGTCAGACGGGAAACACACCCGATCCCAGAACGACCTCGATATGTGAAATCGTCTTATGCCATATGTACTTCTCTTTTTCGGGAGACATGGTACAAGCTCGCTCACGAAAGTCAGCCGTAGATACATCTTTGGTTGGCTCGAATCCCCTTTTCCTTGCACTAGGAAGCGCAAGACCCTCCGGACCTTGAAATCTCTCTAGTTACGTGACCTAAATGGTGTGGATAGCAGATGTTGCTATGGGCATATGTCATTATGCATTCATTCATTATATATGTCATTACGCTTTCTTATCAAAGCATATATGGGCATATGTCATTTCGGTTTCTGAATGAGAGAGATTCATGACTTCTCTTATATATGTCATTTCATACATGTCAATAGAGCCAAAAGACCATCAACCCAACCTACTATATATGTCATTGTGCATGAAGAAATTGCTCACATTCCAGTAGCTAAATTCCACTTTCTAGTAGCGGAATTCCATCACTATATTATATATGATTCAGTGGTGTTCCAGATGCATGAATCGAGAGCCCCGTGGAAGGACTATAGAGAGTTCCGGGCGGGGATCAGGTTCGGGGTATGGCGGCCCAGTGATAGAGACCTCCCTTTGGAAAGAAGTAAGGCTCGGCGCGCCATCGAGAGGATGCGCAAGCAGGCTCGACCGCTAGCCCCCCCACCCAATAAGTAAATTGAATGCGCAAGCAGGCTCGACCGCTAGCCCCCCCCACCCAATAAGTAAATTGAAGGCGGAGGTTTTGAAAGGTTTCCCTCCCATTCTTGCAGGATAAAGAAAAAGACCCTTTTTGACAGACATGGAATTGACAGACATGGAAAGCCATGTAATGGTAAGGCGTAACGTATTGAAAGCCAGTAAGTCAGTATTGAGGGAAGAAGAAAATAGGACGTAACGTATTGAAAGCCGGGGAATAAATAGGACTCAAGAACCTACTGAAACCCATTTGATTTGATGCCGAAAATCAAAGCGTAATGACATATATAATGAGATCTCTATTTCTTTTTAGACTAGATTCTAAAAAAACGTATTGACTCGTATCATGTGGCTAGAGATAGCATAAAGAGGGTGGGTCGTGTGGGTCGCGGGTTAAGGCTAAGTCGTTAGGGGTCGTTAGCGCCTTATCTCCCGCCTTATCTCTTATCTCCCGCCTTATCTCTTATCTCCCGCCTTATCTCCCTGGCGTTAGCTAAGGTTAAGGGTCTTTCTTTGAATAAACACTCGACTGCAAAGGGGGCGGGGAGCTGGAAGCTTAGGAACGAAGAAGTAGAGGGTCGAACACGAATGATTCTTCCATCCGAGCGAGGTTGGGAACCTCACTGGTGGTGATCGCCGCTTGGTCTTCGATTGACCCTGCATGCAATGGAAGAAGGGGATCTCAAGCCCGCCCGTGAATCTGCATCTATAGCGCACTGGGACGTCCAGAAGAGAGGAGCCTGCGGCCAAGCTAGGTTTTATGACCTAGGCATGCATTCATTAAGGGCACTAAGGCAATGACAAAGTGGTTAACCTCGTAGATGTATATATAGAACGTGAAAAAAGGAATCAAGAAAGGGGGAGCTTGGTCGTGGTAATGAAAAGCTTTGCGAAACGGGTCCTCCAGTTTTGTGGTTGGCCAATCATAGGGGAGTGAGAAAGAACTATATAGAACATTGAGAAACTATATACCCATCAAGTGTGATCATTGAACCGGGTGTGTGTAATTGCCATGGTTCTTCGAAAATAGAGGGAGTTTAAGGTGACGTAACAGCATTTTGAGAAGCACTATCCCTCCTGGTTTATGACTTAATTGGCTCGTGAACCGAACGTTCTGTTTTCCGCTTCGTATCCTCTCGCAACAGTAGAACCAACCGTTGGGAAGCGAATCATTACGTAGAGAAAGCAGGAGAAGTGGAACGAGTTCCTTGATGATTATGGGGTGGGGGGCATATGAATGAGTGAGCGACCCCTAAGTCATATGGGGCCCTTGCTTTAGATCCTTTCTTGATTTTGGAACTGGTGTTAGTAGCTTAGCTAATTTGATATGTTGCTAGTGGTACTGAAGCCTTTGTTGCCACCCACCGTAGTATCTGTCTAAGGGGAATAGCCCCGTCTATACTATATCAATCAGGCTCTCCCTCTCGATCTAGTTCCATCTCTATAAGAAAGAAGTTCCTATCCGTGTTTCGGCATGATCCTACTCTCCCCGCACCCACTGGGTGTTCCCTACCAAGTGATCCAATCAACAGATACCATTATGATATCCCTCTCCTTAGCTCATCAGGTACCCTTTCTTTCTTCTTTGGTCGGATGTCGAGTGCACTATCACTTTCCTATATATGCTACGGGGCAACCCCCTTACGTATGGATGCATTCATGGGCATGGAAATAGATTTCTTGGCTTGGCCTTCCCTATTTCTTTCTTGGTGGGCATTAGTGCAAGCAAGCAGCCAGCGTAGGCGTAACCTATTCACTCACCTACTATATCTAGGCAAGGCCCATCCGAAATATTCATTGTCCATATGGCCCGATAAAGCGAGAGAAAGAATATCACATGCAAGTGACACTTGAGATTCTTCCTTTCGTTACGCGCCCCCATTTCACGAGCACAACCATCATGCATGAAGAAGGTTTTCTAAGAGAATAACGAACGACAAGAGAGATAGATAGCCAGTTAGGTGGTGCCGCCCAAATAGATATAGGGGCTACCCCTATCACCTTCCAGCCATCCATCTTTGATCCTTCGAACTACCGGGCGGTAAAAGGGAGAGGTGAAATCGCGGGCTCGGGAACCTGGTTATTGGAACACACTCACTCACATGGTAGCGCGCATCCATGGGAGGGGGAATTCGAACCAACCAACACCTGCCAATAAGAACCAAATCAATACATAAATACATATTGACATACATACATATTTGGTCAGAAAAGAACCACAAAAGAGACCAGCGAAGAAAGAATCGGAGAAGGGGCAAATGGAGAAGAAGCTACCGATCGAACAGGGATGCAGCAGCTCCGTGACTCATCGCACCTATTAGTTAGTTTTCGTCAAATCCCTCACCATATGAATAGTGAGTGACCCCTAAATAATATAGGGCCCTTCGGTGTTCAGTCAGGTTCAATGCCTACCTATTGTGTGTGTGAAATCGGGCAGAACGACTTCTCGCTGTCGCTCAGGTTTTGAGTCAAACTTGACCATTCATTCATTAGATTCTAGTGGACTTGCTATTTTTAGCCCCATGGATAGAGAAGGAGATGGTGCAGTGAGCAATAGCGATTTTGAGCTTTCCCATCTATCCCAATGAATCGAACTAACTAAACTAAAGAATAGCCTGGATTATCGCTCGTTACTCTCGGCTTGGTCAGCCTTTACCAACCAAATACTCATGTCAGCATGGAAATAGCGATCAAGATGCATTTCTAAAAATCATAATGCACTCTCGGATGGTGCAATCACAAGCACCTTGATCTGCATGGAGAATAGGTAGTCTGGCTGGCTGATCTGGCTGGGTATCCCCGAGCTACGATGTTTTCCAGCTCCAATAAACCCTCACCATATGAATAGTGAGTGACCCCTAAGAAGTAAGGGCCCTCTTCTCTTGTTCGGATTTATTGACTAGTGACCGAACTGGGCAATTCATCATCCAACACCGGACGGAATCATTGTCATGCGTCCCGGCCCCGCTCCATTCTTCTCCCCAGCCCGGTTGGAAGGAAGCAGCTACAATTGGTTTAGCGAGCGCGGCTTCTGTCTGGTATGGGAGGAAAATGCATGCAATGGATAGAGAAATGCGCTTCCCCTCTCCCTATCAATTCAATAGGCAGAGTGGGTGCCTAATCTGTTCTGTAGGCCCTACTTTCTTTCGTGGGTCGAGTTCATGCTCTCTCCCTTGGGCTGGGCGTTCGTTCTTACTTACAGATATACTTATAGTTTCATACTGTCATAACCGAGATATATTCAAGGTCGAGCTTTCTCCCTCAACCGACATCCATCCATCTATGGTTGGTCGATCGATTCAATATATCGATCGATAGGCGGTGTTGCGCGTCCCTCCCTCCCCTACTATTAGATAGATGATCCAAAGGCGAAGGCTGCTCTCTGGCTGGGTCCTTACGCTGGGAGTGGGTGGGGACATGATGCTTTGCCGGTCCGTCCTTCCGGCCCCTAATCCTATATATAAGGAAGGGGCTGCCACACTGGGGCTGATACAGCGAACTGACTGAGATCGAGTTCGGGCTTTCTTTCTATACGTAATATGCATATGAAATGACGTATAAAGAATCTCCCTTAGCTTTCTAATTGAAGGGTAAGGTCCCGGAGGGGCTTGCGCTTCCTAGTGCAAGGATGACTTACTTTATTTAAGGAAAGGGACGTCACGAAACACCTTAGCCCCTTCAACCCTTAGGCCCCTTAACTCTTTCCTTCACCCCTGACTACTTAAGGAATGGAATGGAAAGGCTTACCGGAAGGGACCGGGCGTTAAGGCCATTTGTGAACTTAGGGAATTCACTTAGGTGAGCTTAAAGCCCCCTTGCTCTTACTTAGACAACCTGGACCCGGGGGAAGAAATAGAGAAAGAATTACATATATATAACGACTTTTCTCATTTCGCAGAGAGAGAATAAGGCCAAGGATACCCGTACATAACTACATAGAAAACCTTCCATTAGTTAACGAAGGAAGAGGTATCAATCTGACGTCAACCCTCCATTGAAAGGGCCTTGCAATGACCAGACATGCCCTCGAAAGGCCCTTCGAAAGGCTCTTCTTCGCTACTACATTGATACCTCCATATCCATCCCACTCTCCTCTTTGCAATCTTTCTTAAGGCTAGTGAAGTCCCGCATCTTTATTTCTATGCATTCTAAGAAGGCCGAAGTGAGCCATCCCACCATCCTTAGTCAAACTTCCAACTACGATAGCTAGTTACCTCTCTACGATTCTAAGAAGGC
>Ga0181465_101280_pt1 | contig 10810 bp, 9 predicted proteins | sample InSIn3gowninarea_FD_119076 | JGI IMG/M metagenome (GOLD analysis project Ga0181465, IMG submission 119076) | Clean room microbial communities from NASA Spacecraft Assembly Facility at Jet Propulsion Laboratory, Pasadena, California, USA -... ...
TCGCATAACGGCGTGAATTCTGCTTTAACGCCTCGATTGCCTCTTCTTTACTCATTCGCCCTTCGTAACGATATTTTTCCGTCTATGATTAATTCAACCGGTCGTTTTATATATTTTTAAATGTATTTATTTTTCTATTTTTATCTGAATAAAAATGTAGAGAGATACCTATACTGTTTAGATGTTTAACAGCTTCCACTGAAATTATGGTAAGATAGGAAAAAATCATATAAGGCAGTGAAGAATGTTGGAAAAACAAAAAGGAAAGTTACTTGTTATTATTGGCCCAACGGCTGTGGGCAAGACGAAGTTAAGTATTGAATTAGCTAAACGATTTAATGGTGAGATTATAAGTGGTGATTCCATGCAAGTATATAAAGGAATGGATATTGGCACAGCGAAAATAAAGGAGGAAGAAAAAGAAGGTATTCCACATTATTTGCTCGATATTAAAGAGCCGAATGAGCCGTTTAGTGCAGCTGAATTTCAACAAAGAGCAAATGTAATGATTGATGATATTCAAAGTCGAGGAAAGCTTCCCATTATAGTGGGGGGAACGGGATTATACATACAGTCTGTAATTTATGATTATCAATTCTCTGAAGCTCCATCGGATCCTCTATATCGAGCGGAGTTAGAACAACGCGTGAAAGAGGCTGGAATAGAGGCTGTTTTTGCGGAACTGCAGAGGATTGATCCTGAAAGTGCGGAGCGTATTCATCCGAATAATGTGAGGCGTGTGATTCGTGCGCTTGAAATTTATCATTGCACAGGACATACAATGAGTGAGCAATTAAATGAACAGCCGACTGAGATGAAATATGACACATGTATTATCGGGTTAACGATGGAGCGGGATTTATTGTATGCACGTATTAACGATCGAGTTGATATGATGGTGGAAGAAGGGCTTGTTTCGGAAGTGCAAGGCTTTTTTGAACAAGGCTTAAAAGATTGTCAATCAATTCAGGCAATTGGTTATAAAGAACTGTATGACTATTTTGAAGGGCGAATGAGTAAAGAAGAGGCAATCGAGGCGTTAAAGCAGAATTCACGCCGTTATGCGAAACGTCAACTTACGTGGTTTCGCAACAAAATGGATGTTTTTTGGTTTGATATGACTAATATTGCCGAATTTTCAAAAAAAATCAATGAAATATCGGAATTTATTGCAGGAAAGCTCATGATAAAGGCGAATAAGTACAAGTAGAGAGAAAAGAGGAGGACAAAGTGATGAAACAATCGGTAAATATTCAAGACCAATTTTTAAACCAGCTGAGAAAAGACAATACGTATGTGACAGTATTTTTATTAAACGGTTTTCAAATTCGTGGGCAAATTAAAGGCTTTGACAATTTTACCGTGCTATTTGAATCTGAAGGGAAGCAACAATTAGTATTTAAACATGCGATTTCTACTTTTGCTCCACAACGAAATGTTCAAATTGAATATGAAGTGAAAGAATAAATAGATGAGAGAAAAACAGGCGATTATAGAGCCTGTTTTTTTATTATATGGGCTCTGGTTTAGGGGGCTGTTGATTTTAGGTGCTGACCAAGGAGGATGGTAAATGCCATCGTTTGTTTCTTTAGCACTTGTACGTTTGTTCTAAATCCTTTTCGATTTGCTAAAGAATGATTTCCCGCTTTTCTGAATATAGATGAATAATAGATAGGTGGATTATTTCTTGGGAAAGCGCAGAAACTGACATTTCCTTAAAAGAAATGATGAAAACATAGTTACTATGTTGAAGTGTGGGGTTTTTAGTAAAAAGATTGTCTGATTACGTCGTATTTTTCGACGGAAGGCTAGCTGAGAAAAGTGAATTTCCTAATAAATTAAATTATAGGAATAAGGGGTCGGGAATGGTGAGGTGATGATGTGGAGCAACCAATCCGAATGAAAAATAATGGGCAAATTAATATTGTCTTTAATGGAGAAAAAAGAAATGTGATACAAAAGGATGTGACTATTAAGGAATTATATGATCGAGATCTTTCTGACCAGCATATTGCTTTGAAAGAAATCGAGGCGGAGCTTGAAACATTAGTTGGTATGGAACAAATGAAAAAGTTAATTAAAGAAATTTATGCATGGATCTATGTTAATAAGAAGCGTGAGGAGCGTGGTTTGAAGGCTGGGCGACAAGCGTTGCATATGATGTTTAAGGGCAATCCTGGTACAGGGAAAACGACGGTTGCACGCTTAATCGGTAAATTATTTCATAAGATGAATGTGTTAACAAAAGGACATTTAATAGAAGCGGAGCGTGCGGATTTAGTTGGCGAGTATATTGGTCATACAGCTCAAAAAACACGAGATTTAGTGAAGAAAGCACTTGGGGGAATTTTGTTTATTGATGAAGCGTATTCGTTAGGACGCGGGGGAGAAAAAGACTTTGGGAAAGAAGCGATTGATACGCTTGTGAAGCATATGGAAGATAAGCAGCATGAATTTATTTTGATTCTAGCGGGTTATTCACGTGAAATGGATTATTTTCTTAGCTTAAACCCTGGTTTATTGTCACGATTTCCGCTTGTTATTGAATTTCCTGATTATACAACAGACCAATTAATGGAGATAGCGGATTTGATGCTAGAAGAGCGAGAGTATGTTATTAGCCGTGATGCAGAGCGAAAGCTGCGCGAACATCTAGTTGTACTTCGTTCATTGCAAGGTCCTGTTTCCTTTTCGAACGGCCGCTATATTCGTAATGTCATTGAAAAAGCAATTCGAGCACAAGCGATGCGCTTATTGCATGAGGATAGTTATGATAAGGTAGATTTAATGACATTACGAAGTCAAGATTTTATTTTTAACGAACAGAATGAATAAGAGAACAAAAAAACGGCTTTAGGCCGTTTCAGTTTGTCGACAAAAGGGGTTCGGAATGGTTTCATTCCGAACTCTTTTTGGGATTTTCTATGAATTTCGCTCAGAATTAACGAGAGTGGACCTCTACGAGCCCACTGTATTAGACCATTTCTGGACCTTGCCAAGTCCAGTTGGCCATCTTCTTTAAATTCATGGCAGCGAAAGTAAGCATCGCCTGCATCGACAATTTTTTAAGTCCCCTTAATGTTGTCCAACGCATGCCATGCTTTTCTTTTGCATCTGCGAATACACGCTCAATCGTTTCTTTGCGCTTCGCATAAATTGGTTTTACATCTTTGTGATGGCGAAGATGGTCTGCTTCTTCCACATATTCTTGCCAAATATGACGTGTCACCACTTTTTGATGATCTTTACTTTCTGTACATTGCGCTAAAAAAGGACACGTCGCACAAATGTGTTTTGGTGATTTATACTCACGATAACCCTCTTTATTCGTTGTCGAATAGTTCAAGACTTCACCTGCTGGACAAAGGTAACAGTCAAAGTATTCATCGTAAACATATTCATGTTTTCGGAAGAATCCTTCTTTCGTGCGTGGTCGTGTGTATGGTAAGGCAGGTGTCATTTCATTTTCAAATAAGTAACTTGTGATCGCAGGTGTTTTGTAGGCTGCATCTGCGGCAACAGCTTCAGGTTTTCCAACTCTTTCAATCACTTTTTCAACTAATGGCTCTAAGATATGACTGTCATGTGTGTTACCTGGTGTTACAATCGTGCCTAGTACAAAGCCGTTGCGGTCTGCGGCCGCATGGAATGAATAGGCGAACTGTTTTGTACGTTCATCTTTCACATAGTAGCCACTCTCTGGATCGGTTGTGCTTTCTTTGATTTCTTTCCATTCTTCCTTATCGAACTTATCCGGTGGGAATGGCTCTTTTCCATGGTCTTCACGGTCTTGATTAATTTCTTCTTGAAGGCGTTCTTGATAAGCGCGCGTTTCTTTGCGAACGACTTTCTTTTCGAATTTGCGCTTATTCGCACTCGCTTTCACATGTGTGGAATCAACGAAAACGTGCTCTGCACTGATTAACTTTTTCTCGGTAGCTGTCTTTAATATACGATAGAAGATTTGTTCAAATAGGTCTGTATCTTTAAAGCGACGCTCGTAGTTCTTCCCGAAAGTTGAGAAGTGCGGCACTTTATCATGGAAGCCGTAACCTAGGAACCAACGATAAGCCATGTTCGTTTCCACTTCTTCAATCGTCTTACGCATGGAGCGAATACCAAAGGTATATTGAATGAAAGTCAGTTTAATTAAAATAACCGGGTCGATACTTGGGCGACCTACTTCTGAATACATATCTTTCACCAAGTCATAAATGAAAGAGAAATCAATCGCCGCCTCAATTTTACGAACCAAGTGGTTCGTGGGCACCAGTTGATCTAAAGCAATCATTTCAATTTGATCTCGTTGAATTGGATTATGTTTCGATAGCATCTTCATCACCTCAAGTATTGTATTACTTATATTTTAAAACAAAAAAGACCGTAGGCAAACTCGATTTTCTTCGAGTTTGTCTACAGTCTGAAACGGCTTTAGGCCGTTTTTACATGTTTTGAGGCAATTTTTTATTTGGCAGCTCCCAGTTGCGTGTGTAGGAAAGGACACGTAATGCCGTAATAATAATGAAGAGAGCATATAATTCCCATGTATCTGTAGCAAGTTCTAAGCCTAGGATCACTCCTGCTGCAATTGCCCAAACTGCATAGATTTCTTTACGGAATACGAGCGGCTTACGTCCTGCGAGAACATCGCGGACAATTCCGCCTCCGCAGCCAGTTAAAACAGCGGCTACAATAACTGCACTTACTGGAAGATTGAGCTCAATCGCATATAGTGCTCCTTGAATAGCAAAAGCGGCTAATCCGATTGCATCGGTAAAATTTCCCCATTTGTCCCAATGTTTTAATGAATTGTTTGGAAAGAAGAATACGATAGTAATCGATATTAAAGCAATTGTAAAGAATGTACCTTGATCCCATAGTGTTGAAGGAGGAACCCCAATTAATAAATTTCGTATTGCTCCACCGCCAAATGCGGTTACGATGCCTAAAATATATACACCTAATAAATCATACTCTTCTTCCATAGCAATGATTGCTCCGCTAATAGAAAAAGCAATTGTTCCAATTATGCTCAAAAATTCCCAGGTCATATGGATTCCCTCTATAAGTAAAATTTTATTTGAAATATATAAACAGTGAGGATGTTTCGTTAATCTTGTCACAAACTAAAATTGATTTTATCATGTTCTTTTCTTTTTGGAAATGCTCTATTTCAGTTTGTGAAAGTTTTAATCTTATTTATTTTTTTGGTATGATGAGTTAAATGATTTTGGATAAGGATGGTGCCCTATTTGCAAAATGCTGAAAAAGAAACGGCGATTTTAATTGGATGTCAAACAGTGGAAGATGATGCCCGCTTTCATTATTCATTAGAGGAACTTGCGTCATTAACTCATACAGCAAATGGTGAAGTGTTGCTGACGGTTACTCAAAAACGGGAGCGGATACATCCAGCTACATACATAGGAAAAGGAAAGATTGAAGAGCTGCAAAATTTAGAAGCAGAACTAGAGCCGGATTTAATTATTTTTAATGATGAATTATCTCCAAGTCAGATTCGTAACCTTTCGAATCAGTTGGAAGCGCGAATTATTGATCGAACACAATTGATTTTAGATATTTTCGCTCAGCGTGCTCGTTCAAGAGAAGGTCAGCTGCAGGTCGAGCTTGCTCAGCTGCAATATATGCTGCCCCGTCTAGTTGGCCAAGGAACGGCTTTATCTAGGCTTGGTGGTGGAATCGGAACAAGAGGGCCTGGGGAAACAAAGCTTGAAAGCGATCGTCGTCATATTCGAGGTAAAATTGATGAAATTAAGAGTCAGTTACGAGTAATCGCGGATCATCGTGACCGGTACAGAGAACGGCGTAAGCGAAATAAGGCGTTTCAAATAGCACTTGTAGGGTATACAAATGCGGGAAAGTCAACATTGTTTAACCGATTAACGGAAGCAGCTGCATTTGAAGAGAATTTGCTATTTGCTACGCTTGATCCTCTTACTCGTAAAGCTATATTGCCAAGCGGCTTTACGGTGTTAATGACAGATACGGTTGGATTTATTCAGGATTTACCTACTTCTCTTATTGCGGCTTTTCGCTCGACCTTAGAAGAAGTGAAAGAGGCTGACTTACTGTTACACGTGGTCGATTCATCGAATCCAGATTACTTTAATCATCAAACAACCGTAGAAAATTTATTGCAAGACTTAGAAGCTACTTCCATTCCAATGCTTACGTTGTATAATAAGAAGGATTGCAAGCATGCCGACTTTTTGCCAACATCAAAAGACCAATCTCTGCTGATTAGTGCCTATGATCAAGAAGATGTGGAAACAATTTTAGAGACAATTGAGCAAAGTGTGATAAGTGAGATGGTAAGCTACCATGTTTCACTGCCTTCTACGGAAGGAAGATTACTTGCGCAGTTGAAGAATGAGACAATATTACGGACGCTCGTTTTTAATGAAGAAAGTGAGTGTTATGAATGTAGGGGTTTTTGTTTAACCAATCACCCCATTAGAGGCTTACTAGAGAAATTTACAATATAAAAGGGGAAACAACATGTATCAATATTTAACAAATGGGGAAACTTTGCAAACGATTGTAAAAGAAATAGAGGCGATGATTGCTCCGTTCCATAAGAAAATAGAAGAGCGAATTGAAGAAAATCAATTTCGTGTGCTTCGCAGCTTTCAAGCACATCGGGTTAGTGATTCTCATTTTATCCCGTCAACAGGATATGGGTATGATGATGTCGGAAGAGATACGCTCGAATTAATCTATGCAGATGTATTTGGAGGAGAAGCGGGTCTTGTTCGTCCGCAAATTATTTCTGGTACACATGCTATTTCAACGGCATTGTTTGGCATTCTTCGTCCAGGTGATGAACTGCTTTATATTACGGGAAAACCGTATGATACACTTGAAGAAATTGTTGGAATTCGCGGTACAGGGGTAGGTTCTTTACGGGATTTCCACATTGACTATAATACAGTTTCGTTAACCGCTGAAGGAGCTATTGATTTCGAGGCGGTTAAACAGTCCATTAAACCGAATACAAAAATGATTGGAATTCAGCGTTCAAAAGGATATGCAACGCGTCCATCTTTCACGATTGAGGAAATCGAAGCAGCTATTGCTTTTGTGAAAGAGATTAATCCGAATATTGTTGTGTTCGTTGATAATTGTTACGGTGAGTTTGTAGAAACGAAAGAGCCGTGCCATGTAGGAGCCGACCTAATGGCGGGATCACTCATTAAAAACCCGGGCGGCGGTATAGTGAAAACAGGCGGCTATATCGTCGGTAAAAAAGAGCTGGTAGAAGCTTGTGCATATCGATTAACATCACCTGGTATTGGAGCAGAAGCAGGGGCATCTCTTTATAGCTTACAAGAAATGTACCAAGGATTTTTCCTTGCTCCGCATGTTGTAGGACAAGCGTTAAAGGGGGCGGTGTTTACCGCGGCCTTTTTAGAGAGACTTGGAATGAATACATCGCCTAAATGGAACGCTAAACGCACCGATCTTATTCAGTCTGTTCAATTTGATGATAAGGATAAGATGGTTACTTTTTGTCAAGCGATTCAGTTTGCTTCTCCAATCAATTCACATGTGACTCCGTATCCTGCTTATATGCCAGGTTATGAGGATGATGTTATTATGGCAGCGGGAACATTTATTCAAGGAGCGAGCATTGAATTGACAGCAGATGGACCAACTCGTCCTCCTTTTGTGGCCTATGTTCAAGGGGGCTTAACGTATGCTCATGTGAAGATGGCAGTGTTAACAGCCGTAGATAATTTATTATCTAAGAAGCTTATTACATTATAAATAGTATGATAGAATAACTAGAGTGGCCAACTTCCTATTGGCTCTCTATTTTGAATTAACTTGCAATTCAGCAAAGTAAAAAATATTTATGTTATAAAACATAACATTACGTTGACAAATAAAATTACATAGCATAAAATAAAACTATGATAAACAATAAGGAGGATGCTTAATGAGCGGCAACAACATTCGGCGTTCGATGCCTCTTTTCTCTATAGGAATCGTGATGCAATTGACAGAGTTGTCTGCGCGCCAGATTCGTTATTATGAAGAGCATCAGTTAATTACTCCGATGAGAACGGAAGGCAACCGCCGCCTATTCTCATTAAATGATATCGATCGATTGCTCGAAATTAAGGATTTAATCGAGCAAGGAGTGAACCTAGCCGGTATTAAAAAGATTTTTACCGTGAAGAATGAGGGTGCTCTTCAAGAACAAGACAGCGAGCAAGCGGAAAAAATTAGACAAGACCTAAGTGAAGTTGAGTTGCGAAAAATCCTTCGAACGGAATTATTGCAAGGCGGTAAGTACCGTACATCTTTACGACAAGGTGATATGTCTCGCTTTTTCCATTAAAAATAATTAGTTTTACACATTAGGGGAGGAATAGATCATGGCAAAGTATACACGTGAAGATATTACTCGTTTAGCGAAAGAAGAAAATGTTAAATACATTCGTCTTCAATTTACAGATATTTTAGGAACTATTAAGAACGCTTAAATTCCCTGTATCAAGTGAATCCCAAATACATATAGTAATATTACAGAGCAAGGCGTTTAGTCATCGAGATGAACACCAGTGAGCCTTGCTCTTTTGTTGTGTCTTCTCTTCGTACTGTTTTCATTAAGTTACTTTTCTTTCCTCATTAACTACTCACTCAATCCCTGTTCATTAATAAATGCCTTAGTTACCTCATACATTCTTTTAAAATCGGGTTGAACTTCACGGGAAGATTGATTGACACATCAACATCACGACATTAATTAAAACTTTTTGGTGAAAACAGGCTTATACAAACTTACCCGATTGCATTTAGAAAATATTGCAACATATTCCTTCTGGGACATACATGATTACCAATAAACAGCCTAATCCCGACGGACCATTTGGAGTGCTTTGGATGGGATTATCAAGATCCCACTACGGTATACATGAAACAAATAATCTATCTTCAATCGGTAAGGATGTCTCACATGGATATATTAAAATGTTTAATGATGATGTTCTAGAACTATCATCTAGCGTTCCAATTAGTACTGGCGTTTCCATTCATAAATAACTCGGTTAATCTTGCTCCTTTGATACGCAGTTTAGGTCTACTCTCCGCTTTCAAACTTCAACCAAGCATTCATAAACACTAGTATTTTTTATCTGGCTATCAATATATGAATGAATGAATAACATATACTGAAACCAACCTACTTGATAAGGAGGCTATCCTTTTGGATACTGTACTTGCTATTTTTCAAAATAAAGCAATTATGTGGGTGATCTGCTCAGTTGTTGTTTGTATTTCCATATACGGATTCATATCATTCGACTATTTTTTCAAGTAATTACTACATAACTGGTCTTCTTACCCTTATAGGCAAGGAGACTGGTTACTGATTAAAAGAGCAAACATTAAATAAGTCACTAAATTTCTAAAAATCCAGCCAAGATACAAGTAAAATATTCGGAGATGTGAAAAAAAAGGCACTAAAAAAAGCCCCGATACTAGTAGTATCGGGGCTTTCAGTTGATTAATACATTGTCATGTATTGATCGCGTTCCCATGGGTGTACTTGCGTACGGAACATATCCCACTCGATTTCTTTTGCTTCAACGAAGTGTTCTAAAAGATGCGCACCTAACGCTTCTTTAATAACTTCGTCAGATTTTAATACATCTAATGCAGCTGCTAATGTAGCTGGTAGGTCAACGATACCTACTTCTTCACGCTCTTCTTTTGTCATAACATAGATGTTACGATCAACTGGAGCTGGTGGAGTTAGGTTGTTTTTAATTCCATCTAAGCCTGCTTTAAGAAGTACAGCTAAAGCTAAGTATGGGTTAGCTGCTGGGTCAACGCTACGTACTTCAACACGAGTTCCTAAACCACGTGAAGCTGGAATACGGATTAACGGGCTACGGTTTTTAGCAGACCATGCAACATAACAAGGAGCTTCGTAACCAGGTACTAAACGCTTGTAAGAGTTAACTGTTGGGTTTGTAATAGCTGTAAATCCTGGAGCATGCTTGATGATACCAGCAATAAATTGTTCAGCTGTTTGGCTAAGTTCTAATTTACCTTCTGTATCGTAGAATGCATTTTCATTTCCTTTGAATAAAGAAACGTTACAGTGCATACCTGAACCATTTACACCGAACAATGGCTTTGGCATGAATGTTGCATGAAGACCATGCTTACGAGCAATTGTTTTAACTACTAATTTAAATGTTTGAATATTATCACATGCTGTAATAGCATCTGCATATTTAAAATCAATTTCGTGTTGACCAGGAGCTACTTCATGGTGAGATGCTTCGATTTCAAAGCCCATTTCTTCTAGCTCAAGTACGATATCACGACGGCAGTTTTCCCCTAAATCTGTTGGTGCAAGGTCAAAATATCCGCCTTTATCATTCAATTCTAGAGTTGGCTCACCTTTTTCATCTAATTTGAATAAGAAGAATTCTGGTTCTGGTCCAAGATTGAAGTCTGTGAAGCCCATTTCTCTTGCTTCAGCTAAAACGCGTTTTAAGTTTGCACGTGGGTCACCTTCGAATGGTGTTCCATCTGTGTTATAAATATCGCAAATTAGACGTGCTACTTTTCCTTTTTCAGCTGTCCAAGGGAATACTACCCAAGTATCTAAATCTGGATATAAATACATATCAGATTCTTCGATACGTACAAATCCTTCGATAGAAGAACCGTCGAACATCATTTTATTATCTAAAGCTTTCCCTAATTGACTTACTGGAATTTCTACGTTCTTAATAGTTCCTAAAATATCTGTAAATTGAAGACGAATGTA
>Ga0181465_101281_pt1 | contig 10796 bp, 9 predicted proteins | sample InSIn3gowninarea_FD_119076 | JGI IMG/M metagenome (GOLD analysis project Ga0181465, IMG submission 119076) | Clean room microbial communities from NASA Spacecraft Assembly Facility at Jet Propulsion Laboratory, Pasadena, California, USA -... ...
CGGGAGGGGGGAATGAAGAAAGAAGAAAGAGGCACACAAAGACAAATACAAATATTGTATGATATTATATAATATTAGACATTATTAACCATAAAGGAATATGAAGTAAATCTTTTACAAAAGGTAAAAGAAGTTGGATTTAGAAAGCCATGAACATTTTGATTTTTCACTAAAATAGATGCATTGATTTTAGTGTAGATGTTGATTCCTAATTCTATTTGATTGATTAAACTATATGCATTGATTTCAATGTAGTTGTGGATTTCTAATCTTATCTGTATTAGAGTAAATTTTCACGTAAAAGTTCCCATGAATTTTTCATGTAACTTTCATGTCATAATATGTAAACCAATCAAAATCCTTTAAATTTAAAAAGAAATACATGTAAATATTTTGGAGGAGAAAAACTAGAAAAAAAAAATAATAACTGTATTTTTGGTTTATCTCCTTACATGTTTACTCAAAATTCAAGTGTAGATACTCATTGGTTGGGGAATGAAATTCCACATCAAATGACTACCTACTATGTATATTTTTTAGAAGACCCACATTGAAAAAAAAGATGAAGATACATTAAACAAACGTTTGAACATGCTTTTCTAACGTATCTTCAATTTTTATCAATGTGGGTCTTCTCAAAAGTATGCATAATGGGTACTAGTTAGAAATAGAATTTAATTCGAAAAAGTTTCTACACATGAAATTTGAGTGAACCTATAAAGAGATAAGCAAAAAATACAATTAAAAAAAAATTGTTTTCTTCTTTTCCCTCCAAAATTCATAATTCTTATTTTATTATTTTTCCTTAGGAGGTCACCTTTTGCCTAAAATTTTCTCTAATAATTATTTTCAATAGATGCATTGACTTCAATGTACATGTTGATTTCTAATCCTATTTGATTGTTTATACTAGATGCATCAATTTTAATGTAGATGTTGATTTCTAATCCTATTTGATTGCTTGCACTAGATGTATTGATTTTAATGTATATGTTTATTTCTAATCCTATTTGATTGTTTGACTAGATGCATTGGTTTTAGTGTAAATGTTGACTTCTAATTCTATTTGACTGCTTGCACTAGATGCATTGATTTCAATGTAGATGTTGATTTATGATTTGATGTAACTAGATGTATGGTGTACATTAATTTCAAAGTAATTATATTAATAGTGTGCATTGATTTTAATGTAAGTACAAAAAATTATTGAAGACATGGATTGATTTATGTGTTTTAGTGATTTAACCATAAATAAAATACTTGGATTTTCATCTTAAATAAAATGTTCACTTACCTAAAATGTTTTCTTATTGAAACTGTAAACTATTTTTATTTCACCACATTCTTTTTATTACCATTTTCCATCATTTAACATTGTTATTTACTTTGCATTCGAAGGGGATAATAGAAAAAAACTACCATTGAAACTTACTTAGGGTTTAACACTCCATAAGTCACAATGATTAGCTTTGGAGAAAGATACTATTAATAATGGAGGGCAAGAGAGACAAGGTATGACATTTACTACAATAGCTTATGGTCTAGGATTTCAACCACTCCTTTCATATGATTGATATGAAACTATGGAAAAACTAACATGTGTGACAATAAGAACAATAGAAGAAAATAGTTTGATATTGATCACAATGAAGACTATTTGTAGTTTACTACGTTCTTATTATAATGAAGACTATTGTAGTTAAATACATTACGTTTTGAGTGGTCCCAAGGTGGACCCCAAAGTGAAAATTAGTCTACATGATTGATTCTCAATGAGGTGAGTGTGAAAATCCAACACCCCCCTGTTATAGACATTCTTGGGCACTACAACCCAAACCATATATGTCCATAAACCAAGGGCTTATAAGTCGCTAAAAGTGTTGTTCCATCCCCTAAAAGAACAAGGTCAGCTGATTACATCATCTCCCACAAGTTCTCCATGAAAAACTACTCAGAACTGGTCAAAACTGGACCATCTCACCTGCTCCATGGTCAAAGTGTGATGCATCCCACCTAAATGCACACGGGAAGTGTGATGCATACTGAAAAGCCCTTCTGTGGGGTGCGATGGGCGAGAGTGGACAAATGGCAGAGGCAGTGTGTGAGGTGGATGATCATGGAATCTTCCAGAAACTTCTCCTATGACACTTGCCTCTCTGAATTCGCCCAGGGATGAGTAAGAGATCATCATTCTCCAAGTGGAATCAAGAACTATTAGAGAGAGGACACTAATCAGATCCCAGAAGCTGACTCACCCCCCTTGCAAACATCTATATATGGATCCCTCATCCCAGAGATCCAGAGGCTAGAATTTTGTATCTTGTGGGGAAGTGTTGTTGGCTTCTTGCTGTAACATCATAGTGTTGGGTGATCTAAGCTTTTCATGAGGTGAAGAAGGGCTTCTTGCTGAGAGGATGATGCTGGGTCAGAACAATTGGTTGTAATCCTCTTTGCTCTTTCTTGATATTAATAAAGCTATTCAAGTTTTCCTCCACATTCTTGTATGTTTGATGATATATGCTTTTGTGTGGTCAATATACATCTGGTCCTATATTGTTTATGATTGTAGATCTCTGTTCTTGGATAGTGTTATGCTGTTTTGATTCCACAGGTGCTCTTTGAAGCCAGGTAGACGAGGAAGTAAGTGGCAAAGATCTATCAGAAGGGAGAGAAATCAAACGAGGAACCAAGCGTAAGATTGAGGTTGGTGTTCTTTGTTCCCCTATTATTTACTTATCATAAAGGAAAACGAAAGTAGTTTTAGTTTATTTGTTTCTAAGATAGCTACTAGTCTTAGTGGGACTAGCAGCTCTGCATAGACACTAGATTTCCCGATAACAAAATGGCGACTCCACTGGGGAGTGAATATTTTTTTTACTCTTCTATATTTTAGTTTTATAAACTTACAGACGGAGCCTGAAGTCAAGCTAGCTAGCCTTCGAACTGCATTTGCTATGCAAGTGCAAAGTAGATCAACGCTGCTTCAGTCTATCTCGGGGTTTTGTTTATAAACTGAACAATTGATTTGTAAACATCCTAATTGCCCTTGTGGTGGCTTTAGTAACCTCCTTAGATCTACCCCTGTGATTTTTTTTACTAGTTATCACTTGCTCGGCCTAAATCCTTGAACTGTGCTGCAAACTGTGATCAAGAACTAGTTTAAAAGTCTCGCACTATACCATCGCACCCTCTCTTCAAGGATCTCAGTATGCCTCACACTTCCCATGTGTTGTAGGTGGGATGCATCCTAGAATCCCTATGTAACAGGTGCGTTGATCAGAAAAGGCTAATTTTTCCTCCAGGCTTTGGTTTTTCTTCACTCTTTCTAGCTCTATTCAGGAGTTTGGCTATCTGTAGTCAGTATACCTCTGTTAAAAACCCCCTTCCTTACCATTATTCTGCCTCCATTGTGCAAAGAACTGTAAATGTTTTTATGTATTGTGAGCCATTTTCAGTTCTCTTTTACAAAGAAGTAGCGTAATTGAACTGTTGTTTCTTGATTTGGAAGTGTCGCAAGTGTTGTTTTCAGTCATAGAAGAGAATTTGATTGTTCTTGATAGTCGATTACACTGTTACTCTTGTATTTGATTTGAATTAATAGTTTTTCAAGTGTCGAAAGCAAGTTTTCAATTCCAAATCGCAAAGTGTCATCATTGTCTTCATTTTGTCTTGAAAAGAAGCTTGCCAGTAATGTCGCTTTGAAAAATAATTCAGATTTGCACTTAGCTTTCTTTTTATCATTCAAACATTAAGAAGGCTAAAAACAAATACATGCATGTGCATTTGCATTTAGACTGTTTTTTGGTTTGATTTAGGACAGTGCATATAGTGTGTGCTCTCTGCTCTATGTTGAAAGAATATCATCCCTCTTTCTTTAGTAGCTAGGATTTTCATTGCAAAAAGAAGATTAAACGATTGTTTATCATCTTCGATTGCATTTTAGGAATTATATATCTACATCACGCAGTGAACCTGAAAGGAAAATTTCTTAAGCAAGACCAACTGTAAAATAAATTTAATGAATCTAAAAACGCTTTGGAACCTAACACACAACATTTAGAAGTCTAGGCTAGACACGTGTTCTGACGCCATAAAACCTGGTAACTGTTGTTTTCATTGTTGGTTGGGTGATTCCTCCATTTTGAGATGACAAGTGCCAATACGAACTTGTGCTCCCATGTACTGTCAAGTATATATTGGGAGACCACAAGAGGCTATATCCTTTATCCATAGGAAGCTGTGTCTGCCACCCTATCGATAGCAATGCACTGAACACAGCATTCGGGAAGATTGACTGTCGTACCATAAAAAGTATTCTGTAGTTTTGTGATTGGTTTGGTAATTCCTCTATCTAGATTTCCAGAGTAGTCTCTTTCGTTCCTTTTCAGAATCCTTAAAGGAAAAGGTCCACCTGAGCACTTGTCACTTCAGGCTCATTAAAAATTGAAGGCGACTAGAGTCATCTTTTGTTTTTTCTCAACTCTTAAAAATTGGAAAAACAAGTTGTGTCAAAGCGTCTAAATTCATTTAATTTGGAAACATATTTCCCCTTTGATTTTTAGTTGATTGAATAATCCACAATCGTGGAAGAAAGTCAATTGAAACGTCGTCATTCGCGAAGGCTTACGAGTCAACCGTCTTTGTCTCCAGAATAAAAACTTTTACGGACAAAGTGAACTCGTTTAACCAGTTCAAAATCCCCTGGTAAAGTTGGAACAAGTGTTCCGACACCATCAGAGACTCTAGTTACTCCAAACATTTCTGGTATCCCTGCCTTTACGGAAGAAGTTCTGCAGCCACCAAAGGACAGTAGAGCTGATCCTAGTGTGAAGGTAACCTTTTGTATTACTGAACCAGTTCCATCTACAACTGATTCAGAAGGTGTTATTCCCCAAACATTTGTCGCTGCAGAATCTATACCTTCTTCGGCACCAGAAGTATTTTACGGACCTGACAGTCTACCTCTTCCACCTGACCTGATTGCTATAGAAGAGATTGTGGAGGATCCTCCATCTAGTACTCCATCGCAATTTGGAGTCGGAATCACCCTATATCCTTCTTCATCAGAAATTAATCTACCGTTATCGGAAGCTCCTTTAGAATCGCTAGGAAATCTTTTGGATAGACTAGAAATGTCTGAACAATCGTTGACATCTAGGACTGTGTCATCTGACACAGAGACGACAGAACTTCCTGCTATCGCTCCAACAATGTTTGCCAGCATATCGACTATCCTGACTAGCTCTCAATCGCTAGCTAGGGCCCAGTCAGGGGCTATTTCGACAGTATGGTACATTCCCATTTGTTCGTCCGGAATAATATCTAGGAGCTCCTATGTTGAGTCTCAACAAATTGATCCTTCATGGTGTCAATTTGGGCAATCCGATCCTCAAAGGCAAATCATTCCTTTGAGTACCGGGTTACCGCCGTATGGGGGGCAATATACCCTTTCATTGTCTCCTTCAGGAGAACAACCATACGAGAGTTCACAACAAAATCCAGGTTATGCTGGAATTACATCAAGTGGTTGGGTGCCGATACTGCCTCAACAGCCAAGAGTTGTATACTTGATGCAACAATGTTTACCTATGTCAAATATACCAACTACGCTGGCTATTGTGATGGTGTCGCAAGTACAAGCGTTGCCTGTTGTATGCCAACCTCAGGTTTCTTAGGTCGTAATGCAACAGCCTCTTATCCCTGCAACTCAACCACAATTGCCAACTAGTGGAATGACACAGGCCCACACAGGTACAATTACCCCTCATCTTGGTCAAACAACTAGTATTGGACAACAGCACATGGCTTCACAACCATGGCTGGTGCAATATCAACAACCGCAATTCCAACAAGCTTACCAAGGATCTGAGCAACAAGTCTTTGCAAATAATGGGCAGCCGTATATTCAAAACGGTCAATATCAACCATTCCATAATGGTTATACCCATCAACCTTACCAAAGTTACCAGCACCAAATGCATTATGCCGGTATGAAAAGACCAACTGCTCAGGAAATTCCATCTTATCCTGGGTATGCTTCGCCAAACCTGAATTAATAGTTTCCCTTCGTGGAAACTTTAGAGTTACCAGATTTAAACTGGCTAACAAATGATCCAATTTCTTACGCCCCTTGGTGACCAGCGATTCCACATAAACTTCCGTCAAATATTCCTAAATTTAATGGAAATCCAGGTGAAGACTCGTCAAATCATGTGATGACCTTTCATCTCTGGTGTTCATCAAATGCCCTAAATGATGATTCAATTAGGCTTCATCTTTTTCAGAGAATGTTAACTGGTCTGGCAGCGAAGTGGTATATTGAATTACCTAGAGCTTCGTTTGATAACTTCAGTACCCTAGCCACAACATTTTTAACCCATTTTCAGTTACCTATAAGGTAGGAAACGGGAACAGAACTTCTTACCAATTTCAAGCAAACGACGGCCACTCACATATCCGATCATATTCATGAGTGGCGACGTTGTCGTAGAATGGTAAAAACGTATGTTCCTGATCAGCTTTTAGCTAAATGGTTTATTATGTCCTTATTACCTTCCATTACAGAAGATGTGGCAAAGGGAGGAGTCGTCACTGAAGTGCAAGTCATTGCTCGTGCTCAATATCTAGACTTGATTTATACTCAGTCTGGCACGCTCTACGATAAAATCCCCGATGCTCCCAGACCAGAATTTTTCGTTCCTCCTCCTCCTAAATCGAACAATGATTTTCATGCCAGCGATGGCATGATAGGCACGACAAGCACGAAGTCAACAAAGGCTGCATATAAAAAGGCCCGTAAGACTTCTAATCAAAATGCAAATGAGGAACTTCTCACCTCGGAAGTAAATGTCGTCTCAACTGACAAAGGCAAAGAAGCCAAGCAACCAGGAGGCAAGAAGAAAAGCAAAGGGAAGAAGAAGAAACATGAGCAATAATCACCTAAAAAATCTTCAGAAAACCCCTCTGGAAATAGGAAACCGAGTCATCCATGCTTTATATGTGATGAGGATCATTGGACGAGCGATTGTCCACATAAAGCCGAGCTTAAGAAATTCTTTAAGAATTCAAAAACCTTGGCGGTATTGACTAATCCATTTCCAAATCCAAGAACAAATCTGGTTGCCAGTGATAATGCTTCCCTGTCCCAAGTGCTAATGTTGTCAGTTTCGAAGCAACAAAATGATGCTTTGATAACAACAAGGAATAAATATTACGGGAATCCACAGCTGTCGAACAACAAGGATAAAGATCAACCTAGTAGTTCGACAACAACTTCGACAGAAGTTGCGCCACCCATCATTCCAGAGCTAACAATAAAACCGCCAAAGGGAGTAGTACACAAGTCGACATTTAATCCTCGTGCCAGAGTAGCACAACATTATAATATAGTGGAAATCTGGCCCAATCGCCATCCGCTATGTCGACACTTGAGGTACTGCAAAATTTCCCCTCCCAAAAGCAAGCTTTGTTATCAGTAATAGGTGGGATTGACCCAAAGGATTCTAATCTTGTGTCCTTTAATCACAAAGGATATGATCCTCAGTTACTAGCCCAACTAGCTTTCCTCATTCAAGTGAAAGCCCTCAACAAAACTATTCACCGAACAATTATTGATGAGGGGGCATCTACATGTATTATGTCGATGAGTTGCTGGAAAACTTTAGGATCTCCAACCTTGTCGTGATCCTCGACGACATTAAAAGCATTTGATGGACGAACATATACCCCATATGGGATTTTAAGTAACTTGCAAGTTGAACTAGGGGGGAAAACAGTAGAAATAGATGTTGAAGTAATCGATGGAAACCTTGACTACAACATCATACTAGGAAGACCATGGATATATGCTATCGCTGCAGTTGTGTCGACCTATTTTAGGAAGATTTCATTTCCCTTTCAAGGTGGAATTACGATCGTTGACCAACAAACATTTCTCCCCAATAGTTCCCAGGTTACAGGAAGCATTCTGATGATCCATGGAAGCCCCCATTCACTTCAAAATATCAGAGTAGGCCTACTGAAAGACCCTATATTAATGGGGACTTTTACCCTCCCACCTCCAATCAATCTGGTAGTGTTGGCAGCATGGATCATCTGCAGGTATTGCCTCCAAGCCCAATAGAAATATTGTAGCAATCAATGTTTTTGGCATGGGAGGCAAACCCAAATCAACACTTATCAAGCGTTTGGATAGATAGGTCTAAGGAACATGGCACCCCTTCAGATCCTTGGTCGCAAGTATATTACACAGATGAAGGAATTATTCACTCAATGATAATTTACGGGGCGCCATGGGAAGATGACCACCACCGTTCCCATCTTCCAGATTGTCAAGAAGATACTCCTGATGACCTTCATCATCCTTCAGTTTTTGATTTCCAATCAAATCCTGTAAACAGGGTGGATTCTGAGCGAAACTTGTCCAATATTGAATAGACTATCACCATAAATATCTTGACCAAAACAGATGTTGTAGAGAATATTTATGTTGGCAAATGTTGTTCTGCTTCAGAACTGGAAATATACGAAGCTCTTTTTCGCGAATTTAGAGATGTCTTTGCTTGGTCATATGATGAAATCCCAGGCATCGACTCGAGTATAGTTGAATACGAAATCAAGATGTATCCAGATGTCAAACCAGTACAACAATAGCTACGACAGGTGCACCCCAAGAAATCCATTGCCATCAAGGCAGAAGTTGAAAAACTTCTCCATGCTGGTTTTATTTACCCGGTTCTTCTACCTGATTGGGTATAGAATATTGTTCCTGTAATGAAGAAACAAGGAACGATTAGAGTGTGCGTTGATTATAGGGATGTAAATCAAGCTTGTCCAAAAGACAACTACCCTACACCCTTTATCGACCAGATAATTGATGAATGCGCCAGATGTGAAATCTTTTCATTTATGGATGGATTCTCTGGGTACAATCAAATAAATATCTGCCCACAGGACCAGTCGAAGACTGCATTTATTTTTTCGTGGGGCATATTTTCATATCACAAGCTACCCTTTGGTTTAAAGAACGTAGGGGCTACATTTCAGAGGGCAATGAATTATGCCTTCCATGACATCAAAAACATCGTTCAACCATATCTGGACGATCTTCCAGCTCATTCGCAAAGACGGACCGATCACCTGCAGCATTTAAGAGCGATATTTCTACGTTGCCAACACTACAAGATACGACTCAATCCACACAAATGTGTGTTCTATGTCAGTTCTGCTCGTTTGCTTGGATTTGTAGTCTCAAAGGATGGGATTCATCTTGACCCATGTAAGGTTTAGGCAATCGTAAATTTGCCTCCACCTGCAAATTTGCTTCAGATTCAGAAACTCTAAGGGAAAGCAAACTTTCTGAGGAGGTTCATTCCAAATTACGCTGAACTTGCTAAAGGTTATACACGTCTATTGAAAAAAGAAGTACCCTTCGTTTGGGATCAGGTCGCGCAAGCTTCCTTTGATGCTTTAAAGGAATACCTAATAAAAGCATCATTAATGTATGCCCCTGATTATCAAAAAGACTTTAACCTGTATCTAGCTACAGCAGATACAACCATCGCAATGGTTTTAGTTCAAGAAGATGATGGAATTGAACATCCTATATATTATTTGAGTAGAAACTTAAATGAAATAGAAAGCAAGTATCCCTACGTTGAAAAGCTAGCTCTTGCGGCTATTCAAGCGATACAGAGATTTTGACACTATGTCCTCTTTCAAAAAACTACCATTTTGTTAGATTGCAATCCCATGACTTATATCTTGTCGCAACAGTTGCTGGGGGGGGAATATTCAAAATGGATAGTGATTCTTCAAGAGTTTGATATGGAATTTGTAAAATCCAAATCGAAGAAATCCCTGGCTTTCACGGAATTAATATGCGATCTCCCATCATCATCCAATGATGAAACATCCGAAGAAACCATCATGGATGAAGCTTTGTTTATGATATCTTTAAGCAATCTGTGGTATGGAGATATAATCATCTATCTCCAAACCCAAAAATATAGGTCTAATACCTCTCGCTCAGAACAAAGACGTATTCAATACCAATCAAAAGACTACATGATCATCGGTGATACACTTTACCGTCATGGTATCGATACAGTTCTGAGGAGTTGCCTCACCCATGAGGAGGCCGAAAAAGTCCTGAATGATTGTCATTCAGGCACGTGTGGGGGGCATCAGTCTGGTTATTGTACAGCGAAATTTTTTTTATGAGCAGAATACTTCTGGCCAACAATGTTCAAAGATTGCATAATCACAGTCAGAAGTTGCCATGCGTGTCAAATTTTTGATAGCAAAACCAGAAGACCACCCGCACCCCTATAGCCAGTGGTTGCTGTTGGGCCATTCGCTAAATGGGGCATAGATTTCATGACATGTAACCCCACCTCGATGGGGGGGCATGGGTATATCATAGTCGCAGTTGACTATTTTACCAAATGGGCCGAGATGATGCCTACATTAGACAACACCGGCGAAACAGCTGCCCTTTTCTTTTTCAATCATGTAGTCGCCAGTTCGGCATTCCACGGGCCATAGTTGTAGATCATGGATCGTATTTTCGCAATCACATGATGGTTGAATTGGTTGCCAAATTGGGGTTGTCCCATGACAACTCTACTCCATATTACCCGCAAGCCAATGGACAGGTCAAAGCAATCAACAAGGTCCTAAAGTGGATGCTGCAAAGGATGATTGGAGTCCATAAAAGGAGTTGGCACCTAATCCTATGCTCAACCTTGTGGGCATACCAAACATCGGTAAGGAATGCAACCGGGTTTACACCTTTT
>Ga0181465_101282_pt1 | contig 10795 bp, 6 predicted proteins | sample InSIn3gowninarea_FD_119076 | JGI IMG/M metagenome (GOLD analysis project Ga0181465, IMG submission 119076) | Clean room microbial communities from NASA Spacecraft Assembly Facility at Jet Propulsion Laboratory, Pasadena, California, USA -... ...
AAAGTACAATTCCACAAATCCTCTCCGCGCACAATAGCATCTATTCCAAAATATTCATCATCAATTACAGAAGAAAGCAGGTAAGCAGGATTGCCATCTTTCTTTCGTACTGCAAACGACTGCATGGCAGCAGGCAATTGCGCTGTGATAGTTTCTCCTGCAAGTGTTCTCACTGTTAATGTTATAGGCACATCTGTAATTAATCGCCAGCAGGTACCGGGCGTAGCTAACGGCAGGTGTTTTTCGCGGCAGGTGCAGGTGTATATTGTACTTTGCTGAAATTGTATTCTCGAGCAGGCGCAGGCATAAACCAACCTGTTAGTATTCAACTGCTGCAATGCAGCTTTATACAAATGCATGCGATGTACTTGCGAATAAGCGCTTTCGTATGCAGCATAACTTTGGGGTCCTTCGTCCCATTCAATTTGCAGGAAGCGGAGCGTATCAAAAATGTCTGCCACATATTGTTTTTGCGCGCGATCCCTGTCTAAATCATCAATGCGCAGCAACAGTTTCGCGCCAGCCTTTTTTGCCAAACCGGCGGTAATCAAAAACGATAACGCATTGCCTATATGCAGGTAACCGCTTGGTGTAGGCGCTATTCTGGTTTTATAAAAAGAGACGGCATTCATATCATCTGCCTAATATACTTAACATACATGGACTCTCTTAAAAATATCCGGATGTTTTTTCTCTGGAATGTATTACTCCAATAGTTTATAACACCAAAGTCATAGTATATTACGATGGTTGTACATAGAAGTAATGTATCTTACATTCCCATGTTTCAACCATTCCATATTTATAAATTAAGGAATGAAACATTTGCAAAACAGTGTGCTTTTAAATAAAGACTACAATGACAGCCAACCAACTATTCAACAGCGGCTATTCGGAGGTTAACGGACTCAACATGTATTACGAAGTTTATGGGCAAGGAAAACCGCTCGTTTTACTACACGGCGGCGGCTCTACTATACAAACCACCTTCGGCAACATCATTCCTTTGCTCCTTAAAAACCGGCAAATCATTGCATTGGAGTTGCAGGCACATGGGCGTACCGGCGACCGCGATGCATTTTTATCTTTTGAACAAGATGCTGATGATGTTGTTCAGTTATTGAAAAATCTGCAGGTGGCAAAGGCTGATATTTTAGGATTCAGCAATGGTGGACAAACCACTATTGAAATTGCGTTAAGGCATCCTTACATAGTTAACAAGATTATCCTCGCTTCTGCTTTTTACAACCGCGGTGCAGCCGTGCCGCAATTTTGGGAAGGCTTCAATAATGCAACCTTAAGTATGATGCCAACTGCTCTGCAGGAAGGCTTCCTGGCGGTAAATAATAACCAAGCCGCTTTGCAAAATATGTTTAACAAAGATGTGCAGCGCATGAAAACCTTTAAGGGTTGGACCGATGAACAAATAAGTTCAATTAGAGTACCTACACTAATTATTAACGGCAACCTCGATGTTGGCAGCCCTGAACATGCTGTGCAGATGCACCGTTTAATATCAAACTCCACCTTAGTCATTCTTCCGGGTGTACATGGAGAATATCTTGGTGCAATAGAAGCACTGCACAATGGTAAATGGGCACAAACGTACATAGTGGATATTATTGAAGCTTTTCTCGATATATAAAAGTTATACAAGCAATTAACCAATAACAGTAATACTCATAATAGCTTTTACGCGTTTTCTTTCTAATATATTTTCCTGTTATACATCAGCTTCAAAAGAAAATGTAACGGGCAGCTAAAGTTCGATGTACCACTTCAAATACAATGCTTACCAGTAATACCATTTTAATAAATGCAACTGGTGTTCTCAACAGGTTTGCTATCGCACCTGCGCATCATGCGGCAGTTTTTCGCGCAGCTTTGTTTCTTCCAAATCCAGCAGGGATAAGTGTTTTCTTATAATATCTTCATCAAACTCCGAATGGTGATTCATCCGGTGCAAAAGCTCCCGCTGCTCATCTAACAATTCCAATGCAATATGCTGGTATCTTTTCAACGGATTGCTATCATCAATAGCTACTTCGTGTTCGTAACTGTTGGTAAAGTATTTAAGGCTGCTGTTAAATCTTGCTTTCAGGTTGCCCACATGCTCGTTAGCAGCCACTTCGCCTGCATATTTCTCATCCAGAAAATGTATGGATTGATATGCTATTTTTTTCTGTATCAGCATCTCCTGCTTTTGGGGCGATATGGGACTAAACCGGTCTTCCAACTTTATTTTTCTGATTAACCAGGGTAATGTAAGCCCCTGAAAAACCAGCGTGACAAGAATAACAATGAATGTAATAAACAGGATAAGGTTGCGTTGCGGAAAAGGTCCTGTACTTATTGTAACCGGTATAGAAAGCGCAGCAGCCAGGGAAACAACACCCCGCATACCTGCCCAGCCAAATAAAATTGGCGCTTTCCATCCGGGATTGGGATCGGCTACGGTAATAAAGCGACTCATAAATCTGGTGACTACTGCCGCACCAAAGGTGCACAGCAGGCGGGTAGCAATCAGTACGCCCGAAATAAGAAGTCCATACCCGATAGCAGTACTAAGATTAATATTTTCAAGTTGTTGTACAATATGCGGCAACTGCAATCCTATCAGCATAAATACGAGCCCGTTTAGTACAAAGCCCACGGTACTCCACACATTAGCTCCCTGCACACGGCTAAGATGGCTGAGCATTTGCTGGCGGTGATACGACAAAAAAAGCCCGCCGCTTACCACTGCCAATACGCCTGAAAAGTGGAAATGCTCTGCAAAGTAATACATGCAGTAAGGCGTAATAAAGCTTAACACAATATCCATGCTTGGCGTGGTGGGCAGCAGGCGATGAATGGCGTAAAATATTGCCCCAATGGCTAGCCCGATAGCAATGCCCATAATAATGACTAAAAAGAAATTGAGTACTGCCTCCTGCAATACAAACTGCCCTGTTTTAACAGCATTTAGTGCAAAACTGAATACAATTAAGCTTGATGCATCATTCAGCAGGCTTTCGCCTTCTACAATACTCACCATCGATTTAGGCACCTGCACATTTCTCATAATGGAAGTAGCCGAAATAGCATCGGGCGGAGAAATAATGCCACCTAATAAAAAACCTAATGCTAAAGTAAACCCCGGCAGGAATGCTTTGGAAACGAGTGCAATTACAAAGGAGGTTACAATTACAATAGGAAATGCAAAAGAGGTAATAACTCTTCGCCAACGCCAAAGCTCTTTCCACGAAGTTGCCCATGCCGCCTCGTACAACAGCGGCGGCAGAAAAATAAAAAAGATTAGATCGGGCTTGATGGCAATGGAACCAAAGCCGTCAATAAAACTAAGCACCAGCCCACCTAAAACCAGTACAATAGGATAAGCTATTTTTAGCCGCCGTGCCAGCATTACCAGCCCAATGATAATGAGTATAAGATAAATGTATTCGATGTAAACTTTTTCCATGAAGTGTTGTTTTTTGAAGAGGAAATTTATATACCAGTAAAAAAGAATACGGGTAAAAACCAAAGTTAAGGCAACAATGATAGTTTTATTATCCGTAGCCTTTATATCGGTTGTGGGTACAGCACCAGTGTCTGAAAGCTGTATTCATTTATTTGAAAGTACAGTAAACCGCACAACTGCGGGCACCTGTATGCGTGACACCGACGGTTAGAAAAAAATCTTTACAGATAAGTTATATATTGCCAAAACGCACCAGGGTAGATTAAATAAAACGTACCTTCAACCCACAAATATGTTCATCCGTGCCGGAGGTTGTTACAGCAAAGTTCGATGCTTTGCCACTAATCAGCACCGGATAATAAAAACAAGTTTAAGTTTAAAGAACAATCAGCATGACAGGTACAGGATTTATTGGAATTATACTCATCATTGCCAATATTATTGTTTCGTACAAAGGCTTTAAAGACGTAGCTTTTTTAGAAAGGTACAAGTTTGAAGTAGAAAAAATTCGCATTTATAAAGATTACAAACGATTAGTCACCTCCGGCTTTCTGCATGTTAACTGGATGCATTTGATTTTTAATATGCTGGGGCTTTATTTCTTCAGCGGCCCGGTAGAAGGTTATATGGGTGGAATCCAGTTCTTAATTATTTACTTTGCGAGCCTTGCAGGTGGCAATGTGTTTTCTTTACTCGTTCACAAAGGGGATAGTTTTTACAGTGCGGTAGGTGCATCCGGCGCTGTGTGCGGAATTATGTTTGCCTCCATTGCTCTTTTTCCAGGCATGAGCATTGGCTTATTTCCGCTTCCGTTTTCTGTTCCCGGCTGGCTGTTTGGACTTGCCTTCGTGCTGTATTCTATTTACGGCATACGGTCGCGGAGAAATAACAGCGGGCACGATGCACATTTAGCCGGCGCCTTAACAGGCATGCTGGTAGCTATACTTTTAGAGCCCTCTGCATTACTTTCGAATTATGTAACCATTTTACTGATTGCAGTTCCAACTCTTGCATTCATTTACATCATTAGTACAAGACCACATCTTTTATTAGTAGATAATCCCTTTTCTAAGAAGCACAAAAATTATTATTCCATTGACCATAAAGTGAATGAACAGCAAGTGATTAATCAAAAAGAAATAGACCAGATCTTAGACAAAATAAGCCAGCATGGAATAGACAGCCTGAGCAAACAGGAAAAAGAGAAATTGAAACGCTATTCTCAGTCTGTGCATTAAATATGTATTTGGACGTTGTGTTGAATGTTTATCACCAACGTATTGCTATGATTGCTTTACTATTTCTTTGCCGGTGAAGAACACCGGCAAAGGCAAATTTTACGCTCCCCCGGTACCCAAAATAACTACTGAATAAAATAGACCTCGTCAATTTTTCCGTTTGTTATTTTATAAATGACAATTCCGTGCACCGGCTTCTCCGCAAATCCAAATACTTCTTCCTGATCTATTACTGTATTTCCCTGCACTATCCTATTCAAAAGATTGCAATGCAGGTTTGCATTGTTGTTTACAAATGCATATTGCTTTCGCATTTGTTCTTTCCCCTTTATTAATAACTGGTTGGGAAAGCGGTAAATCTCCACACTGTCTGCATACGGTTCTAAAAAAGCATCCAGGTGGTGTGCATTATAAGCATTAAGCTGCTGTTGTGCCAGTAACTCTGGAGTAATGAGTACAATGCTGTCTTTGTTAAGTAAGTTTCCTTTGTTAATGATGGCGTTGATGTTGTTCCAGTTGTTCAAACTTTCTAAAGGGTTTGCATTCAATAAAACTACATCTGCTGTTTTTCCCACCGTTATTGAACCAAACTCTTTTTCTTTTCCAACCGCTTTTGCCCCATTAATGGTAGAAGCCTGCAGCAATTGCCAAAGTGTAGCTCCGGTTTTTTGCATTTCCGCCAATTCATCAAAGTAAGCACTTACATGCTGTGTTCCAATGTTACCGGCATCAGTGCCGGTTGCAATGATTACACCAGCATCTAATAATTTTTTCAGGTTAATAGCAAGAATCGAATCCCTTGTTTTTGCCCTGCTCATGAAAATGGAAGCGTTTTGTTTTAAACGCATCATCAATGCAGAATCAGGTAAATAACTTACATCCTGAATAGAACCTAACGGAATAGGATTTGCCATTCGCCATTCCTGTGCGGAGACCGGATATTGCATGGTAAATACTTTGGAATAATTATGCGATACCACCATGGTAGGACAAAGCACCGTTCCTTTCTGTTTCAGCAACTGCGTAAAGCTGTCATTCACCACTTCGTCATCTACATTGTGCACCAAAAAATCGGTGCCGGCTTCCACTGCCAAACGTGCTGTAACTTGTTGCGTAGCATGCACGGCAACACGCAAATTGTTTTTATGCGCTTCATCAATTACTGCCTGCACCAGGGGCAAATTACTTTGTGCGCTGCTGTCTAAATTTCCTCCCAGAACAATGTACCATATCTTAATAAAATCAGGCTTGTAGGGCAACTGCTGTTGCACGTACTTGCGTGCTTCTTCAACGGTGTTCATTTTGTAAAACGGTTCATCATCACCCAAACCTACATACACTGTTGGCTCGTAGGTAGTAAGCAACGGACCTGTCATGTACACCGCCGGTGCATACCATTTATTTTGAAACGTATCCCGCTGTTTTAAAAAATTAATAGTCGAACCGACATCAATCACAGTTGTTATTCCATTGGCAACATAGCGGCGAAGCAAATCTTCCATGTTACGGTGTGTCCATTCAATTTCTTTTGTGAAGGAAACGTATTTTCTTAAATCAATAACATCGGGGCGAGTGTAAATTCCACCACTCTGAAAAAAATGCACGTGTGCATCTACCAACCCCGGAATCAGGTATTTGCCGGTTCCATTTATTATAGTTGGTACAGCCTTATATCTTAAGCTTTTGCCCACTGCCATAATCTTCCCATCCCTGATTAACACATCCACATTAGCAAGCATTTTTTGGTTTTCTACATCGGCAACATTGGTGTTGGTAATAACTACCTGCTGTGCAGAACAGAAACCATAAGCAAACGAAATAAAGGCAAGAATAAGGGCTTTCATGTGCAAATATTTTTTTGAGTTAACTAAGTTATTTATTTGCTCTTGTTGGTTTTCTTTATCAACATGTTTTCTATGATTGTTTTGCGGTTTACTTGCTGGTGAAGAAAATCGGCAAAGACAATTAATGTGGCACTCACTTTTGACTTTTATTGTCTCCTCCGTATTGTACAGGATAACCACGCTGTGCCCATACAAGAATACCTTCGTCGAGGATGGCTGTATGTTTATAACCAAAGCGTTTCAATGTGTTGACGACCTGGGTAGATGCCGCGTGGGGACAGGCGCAATAACAAACAATCCAAGTACTATCATTGGGAATATCTTTGATAAATTTATCCGGCTCTTCGTAGTAAGGCACAGAAATAGCACCCGGAATATGTGTCTGATGCCAGGCCGCTTTAGACCGTGCGTCAAGTATAATCATACGCGAGCTGTCTTTTAATGCTTTGAGCAATTGTTCGGCAGATACGTAAAGCCCTTCACGCAATGTAAACGTTGGTGCTTTGTGGTGTGGGTTTAATACATAATCTTTAGGTAGCGGTTCTGTTACAGTAACTCTTTCGGGAGCATTCCATCCTGAAGCCCGGCTCCTGAGATAGGCTGTGAGTGCGTTTATTTCCATCTTACTGAGACTGTCTTTGAATGATGGCATTGGCGTGCTGTCTCGTCCTTCTGAAATGGTATAACGTAAAAACGCATCGCTTGCCGTGGCTAACAGCAGGGGGTTTGCTAATGCAGGCGCACGAATGCCTTCACCTTTAGCACCATGACAGGTCACACAATGTTTGGCATACAACGTTTTACCGAGTGCTACATTCCCGGTAACAGGTTTTATTGACATTTCAATAGGTTTTTCTACTCCACTCTGTTGTGAATGTTTATTATCAGCGTGCTTTTGAATGGTGGAGTGAACATAAAGATAAAATAGCAACAAAAAAGCTGTTAATGAAGCACGCCAACGGCGTGCAATCTATTTCGGTCTTTGCTGGTATTCTTCACCGGCAAAGAACCACGGAACTAATCTTACAACATGTTAGGACAGAACATCAACTTGGGCGAAAACGTTGCGCTACTGTAAATGGAGCTGCAGGTGACATTTCATTTTGACAATACAAAAGTTTGTGTACATTTATAGCTCTTTACATATTTCGTTAGCACTGGAATTAACCAATACCCTTAGCATAATTGAGTTCACAGCCCTGCAGCATTGTACAAAGTTTTATGATTGATGATCCGGCTTTGAATAGAATGGAATAACAAACTGCTTTACTCTATATTCTTGTATGCATTCATAAACATTCCCATTTAAAAATTATTTGCCATGTCTAATTCTAACCAACCTTACCTAACCACACTTACCCCTTTAAGAGGAATTGCCGCACTGCTGGTTGTTGTTTTTCATTCCAACATATTTCTTATTCCTTTTGCACCTGCATTGCCGGGGCATGTAGTTGAAAACGGGTGGCTGTGGGTAGATTTCTTTTTTGTACTCAGCGGATTTATTATTGCTTATGTATATGGCACTCATTTCATTGGTGCGGTTTCGGGCACTAATTATAAAAAATATATAGGTGCCCGCTTTGCCCGTGTGTATCCGTTGCATTTATTTACGCTGGTATGGGCAGCGCTTTGTGCCTGGTATATACGCAGCAAAGCTATCGGCGATGTTGACCCGCTTATAAATGAAGTATTGAATTTAAAAGCGGTGCCTGCTTCGCTAATGATGATGCAGGGCATGCATTTGTACTTTACACCACCCTTAAATACGCCATCGTGGTCGCTGAGTACCGAATGGTGGATGTACATGATTTTTCCTTTCATCATGCCATTTTTTTCACGTATAAAAATGTGGGGTAAAGTGCTTATTTTATTGCTGATTGCAGGGTATTATGTGACATTGAAATATTGGATTGGTCCTATTGCCTTTTCAGCCACTCCGGGAAAGCCAACTATCAACCTTGTTTCAGATTTTGGCTTTTTACGCTGTATGGCAGGTTTTATGCTCGGTATGCTGCTGTATGAATTCTATGCTGTTCGCTTTGGTTACAACATCTTAAAGAAAAGCGGGGCTTTTGTTGTATTTTTTGCCGGCGTTTTAATTGCCATGCATGCCGGTGTTCCCGATCTTTTAATTATAGCTTTTTTCCCCTTTATTTTAATTACTGCCGCTTACAATACCACGACTGTAAAAAAAGTGCTGGAATGGCGTGCACTGCAGCGCTTAGGCGACTGGTCTTTCTCTATATACATGGTGCATGTGCCGTTGGTGTATTTGTTTTATGCCTACAATATTCGCCTCCATCCCGAAATACTATCGCCTGCAGCACATAAAACTGCAATGGCTGCTCCGCCCAACTATGCTGCAGGCGGGGTGCTTTGTATTATTTTGGTAATTGCCACTGTAGTGGTTGCTGCTTTAACGTACCGCTTTGTGGAAGTGCCTGCACGCAACTGGCTCAATAGGTTGTTTGATACTAAAAGAAAAAAGGTAAGTGCGGCTGCATTGGAAATATAGATGATGGCAGCAAGTATTTTAAACTGTTGCTATTTTAAAAATGCTTGGTTATTTCCGCCCGTTGAAGAACACCAACAGGGGCTAAAAGATCTGAAAACAAAAGCATCTGACAAGATAAATTTTATTATACCGCTATATCATTATTAAATTTTCTGTTGGTAAACTGTGCTAATCCTTTCCTATATTCAAGTTCAGTTCTGTAAAGCTGATATCAGTATTAGTGAGTTATCCCTCTTGCAAATTTAGTAAGTAATTTTTTCTATAAACAAAACCCAACTCCAATGAAAGCAAACCTTCATACAACATTGTTTATCCTTTTTGCATTTATTTTATCCTGCACCTCAAAGCAGGAAAAAGAACCTGATAACACCCCTTTGCTCGGAGCAGGATTCGGCATTACCAATGCAACATTAATTGTGCAAAACTTAGACAGCGCCCGAAATGATTACGCAAACCTTCTCGGATTTAATTTGCCCCCGCACGATAAATTTAGAAAGGAAATTTATGACGGAACACTTGGTGTTCATGTTAATTTTCCGGACCTCTCATCCATAGACCTCCTTTCTGTTAAGGATACAGGAGTAGTTACAGCAAAGTATTCATTTATTACCTCTTTTTGGCAGCACCATGAAGGTGTGCGATTGTTTTCACTATCTACGTCTTCGGCGGATACAACACTTAATTGGATCAATTCACAAGGATTTAAAACAGACTCCATCCAGTCTGGCCGTTTTTCAACAGAAATACCCAAGGGATGGAATTGGGATGATGGCGGCGCACAGTGGCGCAGTGTAGCATTGAACAGTAAAAACCCGCCGGCATATCTCCCCGGTTTTACCGAATGGATTGGTGTTAATTACGGAGAAGTGCAAGATGCATGGAGACCTTACTCCTGGCGCAAATACCATGAGGATAATCCTAACGGCGTAGTGGGAATGTCCTATTTGCTAATCGTTGTGGACAACCTTAACGCTGCGCGTACAGAATTTAAAAAAATGGGATTAAGAGAATTAAAAGTAAATGACACGTTAGCCTGTTTTGAAATAGCACATAGCCAGGAGTTGCAGGTAATGGCTCCAAAATCGCCCGGCGATGAACTTAGCAGCTTTTTAAAAACACGTGGACCAGGTGTATATGCCATCGGTTTTGAAGTAAAAAATTTCAGAGACACGCGTGCGTTCCTCCAAAAAACATTGCCCGCTAAAGCTTTGTGGGCTGACACCGTACAAAAACGTTTAACTGTACTAAAGGAATATGCACACGGTGTTCAACTCGACTTTAAAGAAGAATCAAAAGAGCAATCCGAGTTAGCTAAAATATACAGTTTTAAAGAAGGTATGAAACTCGACACTGCTTCGGTACGGTATGCATCCGTTATGTATGCAAAGTACTGTGCTTTGTGTCATGGCAAAAATCGCGAAGGTTATGCGGCCGATAATGCTCCCTCGTTACGTTCCCATGCATTAATGGCAACGACGCAGTTGCCGAGATCTGCTTACAATTATCTCCACCATACCATTGCTTACGGACGCGCAGGCACTGCAATGGCCCCTTACGCAAAAGACCAGGGCGGCCCGTTGGATGGGGATGACATCGAATTATTATTACAATGGTTGCACGAACAGAGCGGAGTAGAAAAACCTATTGAAATGTCAATAAAACCTGTTACCGGGAATGTAGCACTCGGTAAAACGTTGTATGCCAAACATTGTGTGACCTGTCATGGTGCTAAAGG
>Ga0181465_101283_pt1 | contig 10787 bp, 14 predicted proteins | sample InSIn3gowninarea_FD_119076 | JGI IMG/M metagenome (GOLD analysis project Ga0181465, IMG submission 119076) | Clean room microbial communities from NASA Spacecraft Assembly Facility at Jet Propulsion Laboratory, Pasadena, California, USA -... ...
GACTCCCCGCTTATAATTCCGCCTGTCTGTCCTACACAATTTACCATGCCATCTGTAACCTTGCTTGCCGCCTTCTTCACCTGCCTCCTTCGTGCTATCATGCTTGTTTTTGGTATCTGACACACCGTCAATTCCGCCTCCCTTCAGCACCATTCTTCTTTTGATGCCTTTTAGTGTTTGATTTTTCCTGCTGCTTGTACGTGCCTTATTCATTATTGCCTGTCTTCTCTCAGTACCACTCCTTTACCTCTTCTGACGTACATTTAATATCTTACACCATCTCGTAATCATCCCGATTAGAGTTCCCATATATTTATCATTATTGATGAAGGCGGCAAGCAAGGTTACAGATGGCATGGTAAATTGTGTAGGACAGACAGGCGGAATTATAAGCGGGGAGTCATTAAAGAGAGGGAGTAAGGCACGAAAGAACAGAAGAAAGACGCAGCGGACGGGATCGAAAGGAGAGATAAGGTGACGAGAGACCGTGATAACGACGAAAGCAAATTGCAAGCACAGAGAGACAAGGTAACAGGCAGAGAGGGTAAAGAAATCATGATGACCAGAAGAAGAGTGAGGTTTGAGGAAGAGGCGGCTACCATGGAGTGAAAAACCAGGGAGAAAAAGGGCAAGAACGTGGTGAAAGAGGAACCAACAGAGAAAATGTATGTGATACAGGAAGACTCCGAAGAAGACGAGGACATGTATGACTCAGATAGGGCAGCAGGGGACCAGCTTCGAGCAGCATTCGTAAAGGGCGTAAAGCATAAGCCAGAGGAGCAGCAGGAGCAGCACGAAAGCGAGGAGGAACAAGGCTGAGGGTGAAGGAGTACCTGGGATGAAGGCAATGCGTCGGGTCTGAGAAATAGAGGAAGGATTGGATACTATAGGGACAGAGAAGGTAGGGGAAGAGGACAGGGACCGTGAGGAAGGGGCAGAGGAAGAGCGGGCAATTTGGCTAGAAAAACAAGAAATTCCTCCAGCAAAAAAGTTCAGCATGCAGAAAGAGCATACTATATGAATACCAATCCAAACATTAGAAGGATAATCCAACACTTGGAAAAGGAAGCCATCTAAGGGCAATCAGATTCTGAGATGGAGGACTGGGAATACCTTATCCCAGATCTAGGAAATACAAGGGGAAGAATGACCCTATTCAAATAGTCGTTGCATGTCTACTGGGTGATGAAGAGACTACTGGCGAAAGCTATGGAACAAGTAGCAAAGGAAATGGCTGAGTTGGAGCAAGGAATTCCAAACTTAAGGAGAGAACTGAGGATTATCCAGATTACTTTGGAAATGCAGGAAAAGAAGTTGGACAAAATCCAGCAGCTGATAAAGGATGGTCATCCAGACAACAAAAGAGAAGCGGAGCAGCAGACAGATACAGAAGCACCATAATGGAAGATATGTATTAATTTTTGATGGTTTTCAATAGCCCAACTGAGTTCAAACCTCTTTTTGTAATAGATAGGGAAAAATGATATGTGCAGTTACATAGTGATAGAAACCTTCATGATTGCATAGTCTACTTAGCATGGGTAGATAGAATATGGACATATTATTTTTGGTTGGCTGTTAAGAACTTAAGGTGGCCGATAAACCCAGTTTCACCGCGGGGTGGGTTGAGGCCACCATGATATTGTAATGTTTTGATCTTCAGTAATAGATAAAAATGAGTCCCTCCACAGTTTACAAAAAAAAAATGTGTTAGAATGGTCTAAAAGTCATGGATCAAGGAAAATCTAATCTTAGCCGTTGATTAAGGACTTAATATTGGTCGTTCATTTGTTAACGAGAAAAGTATAAGAGGAGGCTTGAGGGTCACTTGGAGAATACACCAAGGGAGACCATTCAGTTGAATTTCTAGAGCGAGGTTAGCTGAGAAATTGAACAAGTGGTCTAGTGAGAAGTCAAGAGGCAGCAAGTACAGAACAAAAAGATAGGATCAGACACTATAGATAAGCGTTGAGGCAAGAGAGGCAGACACAGAGGTAGCAGGAGACTGCGAAGTCATTAATTGCGTCTGTGTGGGTGACACAGAGAGGCCTAGGTTTGATGCAGTCAAGCAAGGGTTGACGTAGAGGGTTTGAGAACCACGCAGAGGTTAGCTGGGTTGACGTTTGGATTGGAAGAAGTGTTGGAGAATTTTTTCTCTGTGTGGGTAAGCCAATTTGGCACCTTGTTGTACTAAAGAATTGCTCAATAATAAAAACCTCCCTTGTTGCACTGATTTTCCCACATTGGGTTTTTCTGGGTACTGTTGTCCAAAATAACTGTGTCAATGTGTTGATTCTTGGGCATATGTTTGTTTCTGTATTATGGTGTGATATATGCAGCAATATTTATTTTAATGTTTATTGAAGTAATTCCATCAATAACTTATTGTTGAATAAGTAGGAAAAGTAAATCAGTTGCTGTAGTGATAGAATTTTGACAGTTATGATAATTATAGTTTTTAATGTTTAGGTAAAGAAACCTATGACCTTTCACTGAGAGAGGAGGGAGCTTTGATACCTAGGGTTTGGTGCTGCATCTTGCAGGTTCAACAACAGATCTGGAAGCACATAGAGACAGACTAGTCGATCTACTTCACAGAGGTTGAGGATTGGCCCGACAAATGGCAGACGGGGGGTCCATTGGGACCCCATCCTTCAGGCAAGCAGTAATGCAGAAGCAGAAATCACTGGAAAGATTTAAAATTACGGGCTATGAAGCATGTCAGGATAACAGCGGAACCAGCAGAGAAAGGACACAGCAGTGGCAGAAAGAAACAAGAAACAACCCAAAGATGTCAGGAAAAGTCAATAATGGACAGGAGAATAACGACAAGAGAATAGATGCAGGCCAAAGAGACATTGTCCCAATAACAATCCAAACAAAAGGCGAAGAGGAACATGGGGCAGAGAAGCACCCTCAAGAGGAAGAGAAGAAAGCAACGGCTTCAAACCCCAGCTCCAACAAGGCAACTCAAGGGGCCTGCAAACCAAAAAAAACGAAACCCTCCGAGTGGTCTTCTCAGATCTAGACATTCAAGCTTATAGAGATCACATGACAGAACATGCAATATTATGAAAGTTCATGGGACTATGGCAAACGGAGCGAGCGTTCTGCCAATGGATCAAGCAACACTGGAAGCCAAAAGGTGATGTTAAACTACACCTTGGAGCAAAATGTTTTTCACTGTTGTCTTTACAACCTAGAGGACAAGGATAGAGTCTTCGATGGAGGACCTTACTTCTTTGCCTCAGCAGGCTTCTACATGAGGCCATGGAAAGCAAACTTTGTGCATGAAAAAGAAACATTCACACAGGTTCCTGTGTGGATCCACCTGTTCTCCCTTCCTATAGACTATTGGGGACTAGCGACTCTTAAGCTTATAGGAGACCGCCTCGGCACCTTCATCAAAGCTTCAAAAGCAATGATGCAATGACGATACACTTCATGCGCAAGAATCTGTGTGGAAATGGATGTCTTAGGAGCCCTGCATGAAGGTCTGTGGTTGGAATTCAGAGATGAGGACTACTATCAAGTCATCGACTATGAACAAATCCCCTTCTGCTGCAGAAAATGCCATGAGCATGGACACCTTGTTGGAGAATGCCCTTTAAACAAAACAGGGGAAGAGCACAAACAATAGCAAGCAATAAAGAACAAAGAGGGCTTCAAAAAGCCAAAAACAAGACAAAGAGCTAACAGGAAGAGAATATACAGAGCAGAAGCAGGCCCAGGCAATATCCACAACACCTTCAGTGTTCTGGAATCCAATACAGATTCAGAAGGTACTAAAAGGGAAACAAAGCTTACAGAAGAACCAAAAGACAAACCAGAACACAAAACAAAGGACGGGGAGGAAAATACAATCAGAACAGAAGTCCAAATGCAAGAGTTAGAAGATGAACGAGATGAGGACACTGATATGATAACCAGTGATGGGGGAAGCGAGGAAATGGAGCTCAACGAAGTTCTAGAAAAAGAAGGGGTGAACCTCCCAGATATGGAAAAACACTGGAGAACTCAAGGGCTGGAAAACATTCCGGAAGAAGAAATAAGGAAGATTAGTGATCTCTTCATCGCAAGACAAAAAGCGGAACTAGATAGGTAAAACAGAAGACTAGGAATTGAAAAAAGCACAGGCAATCACTCAAAGAGCATCTTTCTTAATCCAAGAGGTCGGAAGCAAAGAAAGAAAAGAGGCAGAAGAACAAATGGAGAGGTATTGCATGACTTGGGGATTCTAATGATCAACTCAGGCAAAATGAAGGCTCTACATGCCTTCCCTTCCTATCAATAACCATCTAGTTATAAATGAAAATCATTTCATGGAATGCAAGAGGGCTCAATAGCCATGCCAAACAAAGGCTTCTCAAGAGAAAGTTACAAGTTACAGGAAAAGCCAGATATTATGTTCATACAGGAAACCAAATGCGCCATTAACCAGATGGAGAACATCAGCAAAAGGCTAGGTAAATCTACAAAATATATAGACATAGCCAGTCAAGGCTGGGAAGGCGGCATAGCTACACTTTGGGACACCAAAGTAATAGACATCATCTCAATGGAAGCTACACGCTCGTTTATCGCCACAGAAATTCAATTGACAGGTAATTCTGAAACTTACCTATGTATAAATGTTTATGGACCACAAAGATTAGAAGACAAATTTTCTTTTCTTAAATCTCTAATGAATTTAAAGCTAAGATACCCAACCTCAAAGATCATCATGGGGGGGGGCTTTAACATGATAACATCTCTACTGGAGAAGAAAGGAGGACTCAGGAGACTCAATAAAGATACATAACTCTTTGTTGAATTCATTGAATCTGCTAAATTAGTAGACATCCCTCCCAAAAATGGATCCTATACTTGGAACAACAGAAGAGGAGGAGACAAACAAATTGCCTCTCATCTGGATAGATTTCTGATCTCAGAAAGTATCTTACTCGAGGGAATAACAGTAGACTCTGACATTCTTCCCAGTGGAGGATCTAATCACTGGCCAATCGCTTTGGAGGCAGCCTTCCAAGGGACCCCTAGAAACAAGCCCTCCAGATTTGAAAAATTCTGGTTAACTCATCCTGACTTTGCAAACTTGCTGAAGGAATGGTGGGGTGAACCTTTGAACATCAAAGGAACCAAAATGTTCAAGCTCCAATGCAGACTAAAGCACATCAAAAACAGAATCAAAGATTGGAATACAACCGAGTTTGGGAACATCTTCCAGGAAAATAACATCATAGAAGGCAAGTTAAATCAAATTCATAAAGAATGGGCTTCAGGGAACCATAGCAAAGACTCAAGCGAACAGGAGAAGGTTTTGATGCAACAATGGCAACTCCGATGCCAACAGGAAGAAATACTATGGAAACAAAAATCAAGGATCCAATGGCTAAAGGAGGGAGAACAAAACACCAAGTTTTTCCATAGATCGACACTGGACTACACGGGGGCAAACAAAATTCTCAAGCTCAACAATGAAGCAGGGGAAACTATTCAAAATCATAAGGAAATATCAGCCTTGCTCACCCGGCACTTCAAGCATATAGCTCAGGAAACGCAGGAAGAAAGATCATAGGCCATAAAGGAACTAACCCAGGCTATACCACACATCATAACTTCTGAGCAAAACTCAGCCTTCCTAAGAAAGGTCTCGATGGAGGAAGTGGAAGACGCTGTCAAGAGTATGCCGAATGATAAGGCACCGGGGCCTGACGGTTTTACAATAAACTTCTACAAAGCATTCTGGCCAACTGTTAAAACAGAGGTATGGGAAGTTGTCGAAGACTCCAGGTGCTCTGGCTCCATTCTCAAATCCCTGAACTCCACTTTCCTTGCTCTAATTCCCAAGGAAGAAGAAGCCAGAACCCCGGAAAAGTTTCGACCCATAGCTCTCTGCAATGTGATATATAAAATCATTTCCAAAGTTATCGCCAACACACTTAAGCCCATTCTCCCTGATTTAATCTCGGAAGAGCAATCAGGCTATGTGGAGGGTAGGCAAATCCTAGACAACATCCTCTTAGCTCAGGAGATGGTTCATACATTGCAGACCAGGAAACTTCCAGGCATGTTGATGCAGCGAGATCTCTCCAAAGCCTTCGAAAAAGTAAACTGGAATTATCTGGAGGCCACTCTGAATGCTTTTGGCTTTGACAAGCAATGGACCAAATGGTTCCTAGCTCTTATTAAATCTACAAACTTCTCCATTCTGGTCAATGGCTCCCCTTCTGCTCCTTTCCCCCCCTCCCGAGGTATCAGGCAAGGAGACCCTCTCTCCCCTTTCCTTTTTGTGATCCTTATGGAAGGACTCAGCAGGCTCATTCACAAAGCAAAAGAGGAAGGGAAAATCAATGGCTTACACCCTCTCCCCTCCATCCCTGCAACAACGCACCAGCAGTTTGTAGATGACACAATGCTGCATGGCACTCCAACTGTGAAGGAAGCTAGGACATTCAAAAATATCCTAAATCTCTTCAGTAAAGCTTCAGGTATGGAAATAAATCATACTAAATCAACTATCTTCTTCTTTAATACTCATCTGGCCATTCAGAATCATCTTTCCAACATTCTTGGCTTTCAAAAAGGCTCTCTACCCTCTAAATATCTAGGAGCCCCTCTCACCTCCAAGCCTTGGCAAAGAGTTCACTGGGAAAAAATCTTAGCGAAAATGGAGAAAAGATGCAAGCATTGGACTCATATAGCTCTTAATTTTGCTGGGCGACTAGTCCTCACTAAAGAAATACTGCAGGCCATTCCGCAGTATTTGTTATCCATCATGCCTGCTCCTAGTGCAATCCTTCAAAAAATTAGAACCATTCAAAGATCTTTTCTATGGAGTGGCAACGCTGAGAAAAAGAAATGGGCACTGGTGGCCTGGAACAAATTATTCACGTCGAAAGCAGCAGGAGGCTTAAATTTAATTGATCCCTCCACCATCAACATGACGTGTGGAGCCAAGTTGTGGTGGCGCTGGCTGAAGGAAACCAACCTATCCTGGGCCAGACACTGGAAGGAGAAATACACTCCTAACTGCAACGAACAGGACCTAATAAGGATTCAGGAAACGCCGGAGGGTTCTCCAATATGGAATTTAGCTAGAAGGAACCGCAACTTAGTTCAGGACCATAGTTTCTGGGAGATTCGCAATGGGAAAACTGCCCTCTTGAGGGAAGATGCTTGGCAACAGCTCCCGAAACTGGAAACCCCAGAGCTCGAAGATTATAAAAAAGACTGCCAGAACAAGGGAAAATTCACCGTCCACCATTACTGGAATCCTAACAGATGCGACCAGGAATGGAGAGAATGGACTCTCCAAGACACAGAAAACCCAATTGCGGAAAACAACAATATACAGGACCTGCTCAACAACTTACACAAACGTAAAATCAGAAAGACCACTGATAAAGATATGTTAAGATGGGGTATGAAAGGGAGTGGCTACTACACTCTCAAAGAGGCCAGAGAACAGATAGAACATTCGAAACAGGGGGAGGTAATGCCATGGAGCAACAAGGTATGGGACCCCATGTTTTGGCCAAAAATAAAAACCTTTCTCTGGCTCCTAATGAGGCATAAAACACTCACCTAGGAGAACTTGCGCAAAAAAGGCTTTGAGGGCCCTTCCATATGTCCTATGTGCAATCAAGCTGAGGAAACCATGAACCATTTATTCAATACCTGCGAATGGGCAGACCACATTTGGCAAAGGATGGAAACTATAATGCATCAAACCAGCAGAGATAAGGAATCCATTCAAAATACCATTATGAATTGGCCAAGCAAGTACTCCAACAACTCAAAAATCAACAGCATATGGAAAGTTCTACCCAGTTTCATAACTTGGACAATATGGAAAGAAAGAAATAGAAGAATCTTTCAAAATGAGCACAGAAATATAGAGCACCCACAAATTACCTTAACCAAAAACATTCATCAACTGATCCTGGTAAAATGCAAAGCAAACCCTGACAACCAAGCTTCAGCCGAGGACTAGAGAATTCTGAACGCCTTCAACCTGCTCAACAAACAAAACCGGGAATCCACTGCGTAGTAGCATAACATCAACATTGAGCCAAAGGGTTGGACACGTCCACCAGAAGGGTTTCTAAAGCTAAATTTTGATGGTGCTTCGAGAGGTAATCCTGGCCCGGCAGGCATAGGAGGAATCATCCGGAATCATGAAGGAGAAATACTTCACATTTACAGTAAAGATCTAGGGGAAGGCACTAATAATGAAATGGAATTTGCAGCTATGGGAAAAGGGCTAAAAATTCTCCGAAGGAACCAAACAAGCAACGCAGTAATTGAAGGAGATTCAGAGATAGCCATAACTGTGGCCAGAAAAATCTACGAGGGTAAGCCAGCCAGCAAGGTCACAAAACACTGGCGCCTGTCCATGGTTACAGACAACATTGGCAAATTGTTAGGAGAAATGAAAGGCCTAATCTTTCAGGCGGTAAGGTGAAATGCCAATTCGGTTGCTGACCACTGGGCAAATCATGGGATCGAACATCCCAATGCAATGTGCGACAGCTGTTGGCAGCATGTGGACAACCAGCAATTAAAAGGAAAATGTCTTCAACTCTCTCGGTTAGACATGCTGACGGCGGAGGAGTCTGATCGGCAGGACGACTAGATCAGAGCCATAAGTGCATGGACAGGCTGACTGGGCTCGCACCATTAATTTCCAGCAGGCTCCGAAGGACAAACAGGTTGAGGGAAATTATGACAACAGCAGGTAACAAAGATTCATGCAGCTTCACGATCTATGGTGATATGAGCCGCCATAACATAATAAGAAAGAGGGACACTTGGCAAAGCATGGAGCACGCAGGAAGTGGTGACGGCAAAGGGATTCAATCATTCCACAACCCAACAAAAATTTCAAGTCGTAGTAATTATGCCGATCTGACGTGCAAGTTGCACGACGATAACCGATCTCACACCAGTAATCTCCCTGGTATTCATTATTTAATCAATCTCATTTGTCAAATGAAAAACATTGTTTTAGCGCACAGCAGAACAGAACCTCCTCACTCTGCAAACAATGCTCAAGATAAAATTAGGCAAGTGAGAAACTTCATGGCAAGGGAAGGCAGCCGCAACCGATCCGCCAACAAAGACCTTCAACAAGCAAGAGAGATGTATGAAAGGCGAACTTCGCAAAGAAACAAGCGCAAGATAATTGACTTAGAAGCCACTGTTCAGGAAGAGGAAAACAAGCTCTCTAACCAGTAAATCGGGGAAGAAGTTGACTAGCTCCAGGACCATGGAACTCCTAGCACTCGAGCCACACAATTTGTGCGAACTCAAGCCGAGAGCTGGCGAATCAAGACCCTTCTTGCAAAAGCTATGGACGTCCAGGGCGAACATGCGGAGCAACTGCACAAGCTTCAGCGGTTTGCAGAAACCATGTCGCATGACCACATGGTGGTGGTGGAAAGCAGTGAGTACAAGATAAGCACAATACAACAAGAATTGAACATTATCAACAAGAAACTCACGATCCTGATTAAGCTTCTACGGCAAACCATAGGGCAAGACAACAAGCCTTCAGAAATGCAGAGGGGAGAACCATCTGGCAACCAGCAGGGCAATACTCCCAAGTTCAATATGTCTCGATCCGCTCCGGACATAGAGTTGTTCAAGGGCATTTGATTTGCCTCCACTACACTCCTCTTCTCAGCGGTTTTTATGCTCACTGTCCAGGTTTCCTCTGCTTTGTCTTTTGTTAGTTCTGCTCTAAGTCGCCCTGCGAGGTGTACTAGCTCTCAGTTTTCAGTTACTCTGTCTCTTTAGTGTTTAGTCACTCTGTTCTCTTCTGGTCCCCCTTGGTAAGGCCTGCTTCTTAGCGGCTAGTTTTCTGCTATGGCATAAGTTTTGTACAATATTTTCTTCTTGTTAATATCAAAGCTTACTTACACAAAAAAAAAGATAGAATTTTGACAGTTACCTTGGGATTGACCTATTATAATGTGAGTTGCCATCATGCATCACTTTATCATTTTTGAACTGACTTGTATTTTGTCACATCTGTAAACACAACTGTCATGCATTATGTCACATCATTTTTATACCTTTATCAAGTAGTCCATCCATCAAATAGGTTATCATTAAGGACAACTCATCACGTAGGTTGCCACTAAGGAAAACACCTAATTCAAAATGCCAATAATTTCCCATATCAAACTTCTGATTCTGATCCACAAACCTTTGACCCATTATTTTGTTCCATCATTATGTCACCTTTGATCTGACCTATAGATACAAACAATGTAAACTTTGAAACGGGAACTATAAACTCAAAACAGGAACTCTGGCCAAAAAACCCCATAAAAAGTTCAAAAACAATGCTAAAAACGAAAAGTGTTGATGTTGGAATAACACCTTTTTTTTAAGGGTAAATTTTCAACATGTTTTAAAAATGGCAGTGAAAACCAAATTTTTGTGCAAAAATTGTGCAAAAAACACCCTCAAAACGAAGTGTTGATGTTCGAATAACACTTTTTTTTTCAATGGTAAATTTTATGCAAAAAAAACCCTCAAAACAAAAAGTGTTGACGTTGGGATAACACTTTTTTTTTCAAGGGTAAAATTTAAACATTTTGAAATACTAGTGTAAAATATTTTATCATGACCACGAAAAACATTAAAATTTCAAAAAATAATGATACAGTCGGGCTGCTGGACATTTTGGGGTTGAGAAAACAGTGGCAGTACTACAAAAGTATTTCTATTGGCCAAATCTTCGACAGGATGTCGGGAAATACATCAGATCATAGGTGACA
>Ga0181465_101285_pt1 | contig 10782 bp, 12 predicted proteins | sample InSIn3gowninarea_FD_119076 | JGI IMG/M metagenome (GOLD analysis project Ga0181465, IMG submission 119076) | Clean room microbial communities from NASA Spacecraft Assembly Facility at Jet Propulsion Laboratory, Pasadena, California, USA -... ...
ATCGCCAAAAAACTAAAATTAATTAAGGAGGACAAGCGTTTCACTTGATTCTCATATGAACTGAAGCACTTTTTGTAATGGCCACATATATTCATGTGGAAAGTGAAAAATAATGAATTTTGAATTAGAATGAAGGATTTATTTATGGTTGGATGGATATATTCATCTAGTAAAGTGAAATGTAAATAATTTTGATTTATAGGCATATAAAATAATCTCATACGTTAGTATTGAAATCTAGGCATTGGGTTCATCACTACATTTTTGCTATCCTGCTAGCCATCGGATTATATGAGAATTGATGCAAAGAGGATGAAAGAGTTTATGTCAGCCTATATGATACACATTTTTGGCATAAATAACGCACAAATTTGATTTGGAAATTGAATATAAGGCATGCATTCATTGCTTTACCATACCATGTCCTCTAAGGAAATGAGATTGAAGTTTGTACCTGAGATACCTAGATTTTGTTCATAAGGAATTGAAGTCTGATGATGGCGATGAAGCTAACTCACTAGGGGGTTGAAGCTACTTGTCTCGAGAGTCATCTCTGATCTATGCCTATGATGCATTCGATGAGTAATGAATTTTCTCTCCTCTGTGGCTTAAACCTTTGAAAAAACTTGGCAGTTGCACAAGTAAAAAAGGAAAATAACTTGCATCATTTTATGTATAGCTTGAAAAGGAGACTTGTGTTTTTGTGACAAAGAATGAACATGAATTGTGGAGCAGATATTTCTCTTCTCAATATTCAAAATAGTTAAATAGAATACATTGAAAACATCAACAATAAATGACTGCAGTGAAACTCGACTAAACTGAATTAAAAATAAACTGAATATGACACCTAGCAGATAATGAAATCAAATGTGATGAAACCTAATAGACAATGAAATTAATATCTCAACATCCCCTCCTAATATCAACTGTTGCAAGTAAAGGAACTCACAATGCCTAATTGTCGTCTTTGAAATTCCAATACATTTTTCCCCAACGTCTCTGTTAAAATATCTGCAAGTTGATCTTTGGAACCACAAAAAGCATGTACTATGTCCCCATCATTGACAAGATCATGGATGAAATGAAAACATGTGTTAATGATCTTGCTCTTCCTGTAGAATTTTTTTTTATATATATAGAAATTGTTCAAATTTTATCATAGTAAATAGGAGTGCTCCCCTTTTGAACATTTGAAATATCTTTCAATAATGTTCTCAACCACATTGCTTGACAAGTTGCTAAACTTGTTGCTACATATTCTGCCTCTACAAAACATATTGAAAAGATTGATTGTTTCTTAGACGTCCATGAAATCATATTGGTTCCAAGATGAAAAGAATACCCTACGGTGTTTTTCTGATCATCTAGACGGCCTGCATAATCATTGTCTATATAACCTAAAAGTGAACAATTTTCAAAATGTGTGTAGAACAAACCATAATCTATGATCCCTGCAATATATCTTGAGATCCTTTTTTCAACCTTCTAATCATAAATATTAGGTGACTTCATAAACCTGGAGACAAAAATTGTTGCAAACATGATATCAGGTCTAGTTGAAGTGAGATACAACAAACTACCGACTAGACTTCTATAAAATGTGGGATAAACTGTTGGTGCTACATCTTATTTTCTCATCTTGGTGTCTTGAGAAATTTGTGTATCATCTGGTTTGCAATTGGTCATTCTAAACTTTTGGATGATATCAATTGCATGTTTTTGTTGACCAACAAAAATTCCATTAGTAGATTGTTGAATTTCAATGCCTAAGAAGTATTTCATGACACTTGGATCAGTGATATAAAACTCTATTTTCATTTCTTCTTCGAAATATTCTAACATTATATTGACTATAGAAATAAAATCATCTACGTAAAGGCATACAATAAGAATTTTATCTTCATGAGTTTTAGTATACAAGGTTGACTCATTGTTGCTTCTACAAAAGCCACTTTTGATGAGGTAGGTGTTGATGTGACTGTACCAATCTCTTGGAGCTTACTTCAACCTATACATAGATTTCTTCAATCAATATACCTTATGCTCCTATCTAGAAACTTCAAAACCAAGAGGTTGCTCTATGGAAACTTCTTCCTGCACTATACCATTTAAGAAGGCGTATTTTCCATTAAGATGATATACTTTTCATTTGTGTTGAGCTATTGTGGATAAAATGGTTTTGACAGTGTCTAACCTTGCTATTAGAATAAAGGTTTCACCATAGTCGACACCAAATTGTTGTGAGAAACCTTTGGAAACCATCCTTGCCTTATGTTTTCAATCTCTCCTTTTTCATTTGGCTTGGTATTGTATACCCATTTTACACAAATTCTGGTTTTCTCTCTTGGGAGATTAGCTAATTCCGAAGTCTAATTCTTCTCTATGGTAGCAATTTATTGGTTCATTGCATCAACACAATTCTTTTCTTTAACTTCTTCTTCAAAATGGGTTGGTTGAGATGAAAGAAATTTAAACATATTCTGTTGTCAAACTCATTCTCATGCTCATGCTCATATATCTCTCTGATCTTTCTTTTTTACTAATTGTCTTTCGAAGATGTTTAATCACTAGCGGATTCACTGCTTGAAGATGTACCATTTTTAAAATGTTATGGCTCTTCTTGAACCCACAATATTTGTAGTTGTGGTGGATTTAAAAAATGATTTGAAACTTCATCAACAAGATCATACCAAGATTTATTTTAAAAAAATTTAACATCTCTACTTAAAATAAAATTCTTGGTAACTAGATTGTAAAGTTTACAAACCTTTGACTTCTCACTATGGCCTATGAAAATACATCTTTCACTCCTATAAATCAAGCTTCTTTCTTAGTTGCTCAGGAATATTTGAAAAATGCTACTGATCCAAAAATTCTAAAGTGATATACATTTACTTTTTCACCAGCCCATGCTTCTTGAAGTACTATATCTTGGAGATTGGTTGTTGGATATCTGTTGAGAACATACACTGCTATCAAAACTACTTTAGCCCAATTTTCATTTGACAACTTCTTCTCACAGAGCATACATTTTCCCATGTTCATGATTGACTGTTTTTTCTTTTTGCTACTCCATTCTTTTGTGGAGTATATCTTGTTGTGTTTTACATTTTCCTTCCTTGTTCTGAACAAAAATATTTCAAGTCATTGGAGTTGTACTCTCCTCATCTATCTAATCTAAGGAGTTTTAAAGGATTTCCACTTTTTCTTGTCTTCTTTTACTTTGAATTCTTTGAACCTTGAGAATGTATATGATTTATTTTTGAGAAAATACATCCATATCTTCCTACTATAATCATCAATGAAGGTTAGAAAATAAATACTACAACCAACGGATTGTGTCTATAATGGGCCACATATATTTGTATGGACTATCTGTAAAGGTTCTTTTCCTTTAGAGGAAGGTGTCAGAAAGCTACCTCTTTTATGCTTTGCAAGAATACAATTTTCACAATTAAAATCTTTTTCATTTAGAACAAGGAGACCAATGGCCATAGAATGTTTTTGAATCAGACTTAGACTCTTGAATGGGATGTGGCCATACCTAGAATTCAATATTTGAGACTCATCTATTATTGACATATTGTGGGAAAAAGTTTGTGAGAGATTTTTACTTCTAAGAGTCAATGGAAACATCATATTCTTGGTTTTTTCAACCTTTTCTATTAGTCTTCTATTGGGTGGTTTTTCATAGATATAACATGTGTTCCCTTGGGATAGTACATCATAACCATGTTCCATCAATTTACCTACACTAATGAGGCTATGCTTCAGATGTGGAACATAATAAACATCAATTATGTCTTTTTGCAACTTCTGTTTGGTAAGAACGGGGACAATACCCTTCCCTTCATCTTTAATATGGGAACAATCTCCAAGAGTATTTTTTTATGTTATGGAAGAATCAAGATAAGAAAGAAATTTTTTATTAACTATCATATGATTTTTGCAGCCATTGTCCATCAACCAAAGGTCCTCTCTATGAGTGTCTTAAGAGAGATGGCAAGAAAGAACATTTTCTCAGAGGATTCTCCTTCATAATGCCAAAATTTATTACAGTAATAGCAATGAACATTAGATTTTCTCAATGTTTTGCTTCTCTGTGTTTGTTTTTGTGGAGGTCTCCATTGCTCTACTGCATAATGATGTTCTAATATACCTCTATCTCAACATTTAACTCGCTCTTTTCTGCCTCTATATCCTTTTCCTCTGCCTCTAACAAGAAAGAGTTGTGATTTGAAATCTTGCTTCATGGAATCTTCTGCCAAGTTGAGTCTTATTTCGTGTGACAAAGTGATCCAATCAACTATTCTATTGAGAAAGTTGTAAAACCTTTGCATTTCAAAATGTTTCTTACAACCATGTCGTATTTCTTGGACAAACTTCAAAGGAATTTTTCAACAATCTTCATATCTGTAATGGTTTCACCAACGAGTTTGATCTGATTTATCATTCCCATGAATCTAGCCATGTACTGGTCCAAATTCTCCTTGTTAAGTCATCTTTAGGGTTTCAAATTGATCTCTCATTGTCTACAATTTAACAATATTCATTGTATCATTACCTTGATACGCAGCTTTCAAAATATCCCAAGCTTATTTTCTTTGGATGCACCAGTTGTCTTGTCGAAGATAGGGTCATCGACTGAGTTCTATATCCAACATTGAGCTATGTTCTGTTTCCTTTTGAGTTTAATAGTTGCATCCATTTGATTATTGATCATGGTCATCCATTCTTCTTGGGTTGGCTTTACATAGGTGTTGCGAAGTGTATCCCAATGCTCTTGGGCTTGCAGAAATGTCTTCATTCTTAAAGACGAAAACTCATAACTTTTTTCCAAGCAGAGTTGGGGTCTGTGGCAAAGCATTAGAGGAAGCCATTCCTTCAAATGCAAAAGTGCGCCTCTTTGTTTTTGTTTTTTTAAATCACCTTTTAAAAAACAAAAAATTGAATCAAACACCATCTCCCATCTTAAAAAGATGCTTTTTTTTACAATAGGCTAGGCTCCCCTCTTTTAAAAGATCTTTTAAAAAAGGCTGGCCGATGCCGCGCAAAGCTCTGAACAAGCAAACCCTAACCTCTGCATTCCTCTAGTTCTCGAAGCCAGTATTGCAATGCCCATGCTGACCTCTTTCCCATGGCGATGCCCTCGGGAGTGGCCGGATCAGCCCCCCCTCCATTCAATGCCCCGAAATCTGACTTTTCGGAGCCTGCAGCATTTCTGACCTCTCCTGGCGGTTTCTCAGAAAGAGATCAGGGTTCCAAACCTGTCACCAATGAAACTGATCACTCAGCACCACGTGAAACGGATGACCCAAACAAAGACAAAGATGGGAACCCAAAGTCTCCAACGTCAGCGACAAAGGCGAAATCGGCAACATGCATCCCGAAAGCAGTAGAACGCATCAAAGTGGATCTCCCCAGTCATCGAATCAACAGTGAAATCCAATTCATGCAGGACCACGTGCTCATAGGCAAATTCCTTAGATTTTGGCCAACTGAAAAGGCTTTGCAGGGCTAGATAGCTTCAAAATGGAAGCCCAAAGGACAAGTTACTCTGCAGTTGGGTCCCAAAGGCTTCTTCACGGCCATTTTCCACTGTGTGGAGGACAAATCTTGCATATTTGAAGGAGGCCCGTACTTCTTCAACTCCTCAAGTCTATACCTTCCAAACTGGAAAGCTAGGTTTGATCCAGATAAGGAAGATTTTAGTTTGGCTCTAGTATGGATTCGGATGTACTCCCTTCTCATGGAATACTAGAAAGAGGAAATGCTAGCGGACATTGGCAACAAATTGGGAACCTTCATCAAAGTTGCTGAGGAAACCAAATCCCATCGATACACCTCTTATGCCAGGATCTGTGTCCAGATGCACTTAACCAAAGCCCTTGCAGACATGGTAAGTCTCTTTCATGATGATTTTGAATGGATCCAACCTTTAGATTACGAGCATATCCCTTTTCGCTATCGGAAATGCCACGAACACGACCATCTCTTCCGAGATTGTCCTCTAAATTCCCAGCCCAAAACCTCTGCTAATGAATCTAACAAAGACTGTGAAGGATTCATTAAAGTCCCTAATCGCAGGAGGCATGCAAAGAAAAATCCTGCAGTTCCAGAAAGCCCCAAAAAGCCAGAGTCCCAGAACAGATTTATCCTACTAGCCTCTCAAGATCCCCCAGAGAAGAAAAGCTCTAATCCTCAGGCTTTCCCCTCCCCTCCCTCATCCACCCTGATTAACAAGTCTTCATGGCCATCCTCTACCTCCGATCCCTCCAGCTCTTTAATATCCCCTGTCTCGGAGAAACCTGTTCTAGATACAGACTCTCTACCCTCAACCTTGGAAAACCCCGTGGCCGATTCTGGCCAACAATCTTCTCATATGGATCTAGATGCTGCTCTGGCTCTCAGTCTGAATGACAGTGAATATATGGAAGATCAGAATATTCCTACTATAATGGATGAGGATCCAGAGAATGTAAGCTTGGATGGACTGGACATTTTCAAATTGGAAATGGCATGCAAGCCGAAAGAATACAATTCAATTCCCCCATGGCAAATCGGCAGGCTGGAAGGAGTCCTCACCAAAGCTCAGCATAATAAAAGTTTGGGTGTACAAGCAGGAAGTCCCTGGGATGGGAAAAAAATCCTCAAAGAAATGAAAAAAAGAGGGTGTAAAACAGATTTGCAAAGGACCATTATCGTAGGAGAAATACTTATGGAATCATGGAGATTCCCTAAGTTGACAAAGTTCTACAAACCCAAACCCCACTGTTTCTCATGAAGCTCATCTCCTGGAATGTGAGAGGGCTCAATAGCCCCTCAAAACACAGAATGATCAAAAACTTGATCCAGCAAGAAAAACCTTCACTAGTTTTTCTTCAAGAAACAAAATGTGACAATACTGCCCTAGAAAGAATCCTCAACAAGGTATGGTCAAGCAGCCACTCTGTATCAGTAGATGCCTCTGGGGCCTCCGGAGGATTGGCAATTCTGTGGGATCCGCAGGTTCTCACTCTTCAAGACTTTCATGCTGCCCATTTCCTCATCCAGGCTTCCTTCCACCTCATAGGAACAAACATTCATAGGCATCTCTCTAATGTCTATTTTCCACAAAATTTACAGCAAAAATTGGATCTATTGGATACTCTCACCACTCTAAATTTCAATAGGCAATTCCCCCTCTGGATTGGTGGTGGCGACTTCAATATCATTACGACGTTGGAGGAGAAAAACAGCGGTATACCAAGATTAGACAGAGATAGCAGTGGCTTCAAAGATTTCATGCAAAGTAACCACTTAATGGATATTCAGACCTCCAATGGTGTATATACCTAGACCAATAAAAGGAGGGGTACCCAACATATCTCCTCCAAGCTTGATCAGTTCCTCATCTCGGATAATGCTATACACCTGGGAGGGGACTTTCATGCTTCCATAGTGCCTCAAGGAGGTTTCGATCATTGGCCTATCATGTTGCAATGGTCACGGCCGGGTACAAGATGCAATAGACATTTTCGATTTGAGGCCTTCTGGTTCTCAAATCCCAACTTCAAAACAATGGTCAATGAGACCTGGAAATCCTTATCCCACCTGAAGGAGCCAAAATGTTTCAATTTCAACAGAAACTAGAAAACCTGAAACAAGTGCACAAAGCTTGGAACCGCACTTAGTTCGGCAATATTTTCGAGAATCGGAAAAAGCTGGAACAACAAATGAGCTCACTTCAACAGACTATCATCTTGGAGGGCAGGATAGAAGAGAAGGAGCATCAGGAGCAGAACCTATGGACTAAACTTGAGGCTGGTAGGCAGTAAGAAGAAATCCTATGGCGACAAAAGTCCAGAATCCGGTGGCTCAAGGAAGGGGAGAAGAACACAAAATTCTTCCATAGATCGGCCATCCAAAGAAGAATGCACAACAATATTGCATTTATCAACAACAAACAAGGGGATAGATTAGAAGTACACGAAGACATGGAAAAGGAAATTAAGGAATACTTTCAGGAAATTCTCAGGGAGCCTCCAGGAAGCAGAGATCAAGCTATCAGAACCATCACACAGCACATCCCCAAAATCATATCGGAGGATCATAACAATAAACTGCTCCAATCTGTCTCTCTGCAGGAAGTAGAAGCGGCGATGGTCCAACTCAAGGATGGCAAGGCGCCTGGTCCTGATGAATTTACTGCCAATTTCTTTCGTGAGTTCTGGGAGCTCATCAAGACAAAGGTATGGGAATTAGTGGAGGAATCAAGAACTATGCATTGGATTCTCCCCTCTCTAAATGCCACTTTCATAGTGCTAGTGCCTAAAGGGGAGGAACCTAACACGCCAGACAAATACAGGCCGATTGCTCTATGCAACGTCATCTACAGGCTCATTTCTAACGTACTGGCGAACAGGCTCAAAGCTCTCCTTCCTTTACTCATCTCGTCGGAGCAGACTGGATATGTTGAAGGGCGTCAGATACTGGATGGCATCATTCTTTCAAATGAAGTTATCCACTCCCTAAAGATTTTGAAAAAGCCAAGTATGATTCTAAAGCTCGATCTATCTAAAGCTTTCAATAAATTCAGTTGGAATTATATTCACCAAATGCTATTGGCATTTGGTTTCAATGCCACTTGGACTCGTTGGATCATGAACCTCATCACTTCTCCTTGCTTCTCTGTCCTGCTTAATGGCTCCCCCTCATCGCCCTTCCCCTCCTCTCGTGGTATTTGACAAGGGGATCCCTTATCCCCCTTTCTGTTTGTCCTTATGGCAGAGGGGCTCAGTCGTTTGCTTCACTCGGTCATTTCCTCTCATGCTCTAAAAGGCATTTCGCTCCATGGTCTTCATCCTCTATCCCATCAGCAGTTTGTAGATGATACTATGCTTTTTGGCCACCCCTCCTCTCAAGAGGCAATAACCTTCGAAAACCTGCTCTCTCTATTCTCTGAAGCTTCAGGAACCTCCATCAATGCCTCAAAATCCCAGCTCTTCTTTTTCAATACCCTTGCCACTACTCAAAGGAACATCACTCGTATTCTAGGTTTCTCTAGAGCAGTGCTGCCCTTGAAATACCTGGGAGCTCCTCTGTTGGACTCAGCCATAAAACATGCCTCATGGAGGACCCTTCTCGACAAACTGGATTCCAGGCTCTCATCTTGGACTTACCGCTCTCTCAACATAGCCGACAGACTCACTTTGATCAAATATGTTCTCCAGGCCATGCCTCTATATCTCTTCTCCTTCCTGGCGGTGCCAAAATGGGTCCTTAAGGCAATTCGCAATCTCCAGAGAAATTTTCTATGGGGATCCTCTGGTCTCAATAGGAAATGGGCCCTTGTTAATTGGAAGGAGGTCTGTCAACCAAAATCAGAGGGAGGGCTGAGAGTAAGGGATCCTCTCCATAGCAACAATATAATGGGTGCCCGCATCTGGTGGAATTGGCTCTCCAAACCACAAATGCCCTGGACCCGGTTATGGCAAGCAAAATATGCTCCAGGAAGTCAAATGAACGACCTCATAAGAATCAACACTACAACCCCAGGCTCCTTGATTTGGAATGCGGCCAAGCTCCATAGCGCCTTTGTTCAAGAGCATAGCTTCTGGGAAATTCATTCAGGTACAACAGCCAGGTTCTGGGAGGACACGTGGCAACAACTCCCAAAACTAGTCGCTCTCTTCCATAAGCCAATCTGGCAGGTCTCGAAGCAACAAGAAAATCTTACTCATGTCCAATCAATTCTCGCAGCAGCAAGCAACCCAAGACTTTCACCTTTGGAAACTAGCTAGTACCTGGCGAACCAATTGGCAAGGGGAAACCTTCACTGAGATCGATCAGGAGCTAAGCCATAGAAGAATCAAATGCTCAAATCAGTAGGACAAATTGAGATGGGGACATACACCAAGGGGGATGTTCACTACCAAGGAAGCTTACTAGCTTCGCTACTCAGCTACACAGGCAGACAAGGATTAGCTATGGGAACGGATATGGAAACCAGGAATATGGCCCAAGATATCCACCTTTCTTTGGCTCTTAAGTAAGCGGCGCATCCTCACTTTGGACAATTTGCAAAAAAGGGGATTCATAGGCCCATCTAAATGTCCCAACTACTATCACAATGCTGAAACCATAACACATCTCATGGAGACCTGTCCTTTGGCTACTCAGTTATGGGAAAGAGCTGACCAATGCAACAAAAGATCGGGAGAAAAGATAGGAGACATTACAGACACTCTCAGAAAATGGCCTAAGCAACCTTTTCAAAGCCCTCTATTAAACTCTTTGTGGACTCTATTACCAGGCTTCCTCTACTGGGTTCTCCAGAAGGAAAGGAACAACCAAATTTTTAATAAGATCAGCAGGCCTATTGATACTTTATGGCTTCTTCTGAAGCAAAATCTCCAAGAAACTCTTGCCATCAGACATTGGCATGACACGAATCTGCCAGAATCACCTCAGGAGCACCACATCATGAAAGCTTGGAATTTGGATCTGTCTTTTATGGATCATGCCACAGCTCGCTCTCTTATTAGCTTGGCCTCTCCTCTCACTTGGTCTCCTTCAGCATCCAATTCCTTTAAATTGAATTTCGATGGAGCAGCCAAGGGCAATCCTAGGATGACAGGCTTTGGAGGAGTCTTCAGGAATGAGAGGGGTGCAGTTTTGCATGTCTACCATGGAGGTTCCTGAAGCTTCAGAGAATAGAGAGAGCAGGTTTTCGAAGGTTATTGCCTCTTGAGAGGAGGGGTGGCCAAAAAGCATAGTATCATCTACAAACTGCTGATG
>Ga0181465_101286_pt1 | contig 10779 bp, 8 predicted proteins | sample InSIn3gowninarea_FD_119076 | JGI IMG/M metagenome (GOLD analysis project Ga0181465, IMG submission 119076) | Clean room microbial communities from NASA Spacecraft Assembly Facility at Jet Propulsion Laboratory, Pasadena, California, USA -... ...
ATATGAGCTTTGACATAATAGAGAGAACTTGGCGACTCTCCTCTTTGGATTTGTCAATTCCACAACCCTTGAGTTGCAGCAATAGATCATTATATTTGGTGAAGAAGTCTTGAATTCTGTCATAGTTCCGTGGATCCAATGATAACAGCTCCACTTCGAGCAGATGTCCGTTCATCTCATCCTATTTCCCCTAGATTTCTTCAACATTTTTCCAAATCTCATTGGGAGTATTGCAGTCAGATAGATGAAACTGCAACTCTAGGGAGATGCACATGCATATGGATCCATGGGCCTCATCCATGCGGTTGAGGTACTTGGATTTCTCTATGGCTGAAGTGGGTTCCACTTCTGTAGCCATGGTAATCCTGTACAACACTTTTTGATGAAGGTATCGAGCCATTTGGTCCTTCCATTCGTAATAGTTGTACAGTGTTAGGATCGATGCTTTGGGAAACTCCATTTTTTTATCGATCTTCGATCTCCAAGCTGTAATACCTACAAAATAGAGTACTGGTGAACCTTTTATCTAGCAACCTGTGGGCTCTGATACCATGTAAATGTGTTTTAAAAACTACACAGATGAATCTAACTAGTAAAGGTTAAACACTGCTTTGCAGAGCAAAAACACTAAAAGAAAATCAAAAGAACAAAAGAATGATTCATTAGAAAATAGGTTACAATGCTCATGATATAGCATTACTGGGTGAAGATCCCAAGGTAATGCACCATAGTGGTGATCAATGAGAAGACTCAACACCTACAACAAGTTCCGGAGAGAAGTAGGGAGTTGCAGAGTGAAGGAAGGAGCAAATCAAGGAGTAAATCATGCAAAAGAACTAGCTAATTGCGGAGTGAAAGAAGGAGCAAATCAGGGAGTAAATCATGCAGAAGAACTAACCAGTTGCACAGTTAAAGAAGGAGCAAATCAAGGAGTAAATCATGTAGAAGGAATCTTGCATGTAGTCCCATGCTCTAACTAGGAGTCCGCATGTAGGTGTGTAGTACTTCCAACAATGAGGGCATAGTCCAAGCAATTAAGGGGTCACTTTCCAAAGGGAAAATATTTATCCCACAAGTGGCCGATCAACCTTGCATTCATCGAGTTAGTCATGCTAATAAATTGATTACAGGGATATGACATATGAGTCACAAATTCGCAAGGAAGAAGTGGAGGGATGTAGCTCCATAGTGTGACATGCATGGAGCACGACCTTGCGACTTTTACCAGTCGTAGTTCCCCTCCGTGATCCCCACAAGTCACGACCTCTCTCACTAGTCGCATAGTCACATTCATTTTCCTCAAATGTGCATCTAGGGAGTGCGACCTATTTAAAGACACGATTGCGCAACCTCCAGCAAGTTTCACTCCCACCGTAGTCACACAGTCATGTTTTTTATGCCTCAAGAAAGCATCCCTAGAACATCTATCCAACGACAGGTTTATTAAAGATACCAATTGTGAAAGTGATTCATTGGGTGGTGATGGTGCTTCTAGAGTGATTAATCAGAAGGGAAGTCTTTTGGAAATGCAGATAAAGGCATTACCGTCTACTCACCTTTGGTTTTATTGGAAGAATATTGGATCAACGCTTACAACTCTTGGACTTCCGACGATGAGAACTTTGGTTGTCCTCATTATGCAATTGGAGATTGGGACGCCTGGCCCTAGAGCTCTCGACTTGTTTGATAAAAATATTGGCCAAATTATTCCTCTGTATTACATTGTTCAAAATAAAGTGGATACCTATGGTGCAAGTCTCTTTTGGAAGCTTTTGGAACCAAGCATGTTCTCATGGACGAGTCTTCAATTTTTAGTAGATTTAATCTTTTAGTACATCTTGACCAGAATAGCCTGAATGCTATTGGGATATCCTTTGACCAAATTGATATCACAATTTGTTATTTTAAGTATATTTTTATGTATCAACCTTGGCATGTTCACTAGTTTCCTACTGTTACTACTATACTTGATAATGACTTTCTACAGCTCTTACAGGTAAATCACTCTCGCAAGCATATCGTAATTTTGCAGGCGGAAAATCATGCTCTTCCTTAGGGTGAAGGAGAAGTCAAATTGATCTTGATGGTTATCTTTGTCTTCACAATTCACTAAGTGTCCATGTGAAACCTTCATAGTCGCATTTTAAACCTCCATCAAGCTACCAGCAGTGCGACTTTTTTAAGAGTTGTGACCATGCAACCCCCATAGGTCGCAATCCCTCCCACGGGCTGGAAAATCACACTTCAAGGCCTCAAAAAAATAGTAGAAAGTCATGACTTCGGTCAAGTGCGACTATGTGACCAGTTGCAAAGTAGCTTAGTTGCCTAAAAGGACCTTGGAAGCAACCCTAAGATGCAACTTGAATCTAGATGTGACTGCTGCGACCTTTGAAGTTTTTTAGGATACTTATGAAACACATTTTTTTCAATGAGGATCTACATGTGATTACTTTACCATATGATGTTGAGAAATTGTCTAAGATTATGAGGGATGTAATAGCCATATATATAGCTTGTGGTATTGATACCTCAAAAGCATGGGTTTTTGCACAATCACACATATCGACCTATGCAGAGCTCACATGGTTGCTAAATTGTGTCATACTGATTGGGTGGTTGAATAAAATGATATATCGGTGAGGAAAGAATGTTATGAAAGACACATTCCAAGCCATAGTAAAAGGCGAAATGCATTGTCAGGAAATACATTAAAAGGTATTTGGGGGTTGTGGTCAAAAGCACGCATCATGTGACACATGCGGAAGTCAGGTCATAATCTTGTTCCTTATGTGTCCAAAAGCACGCATCATGTGACACATACGGAAGTCAGGTCATAATCTTGTTCCTTATGTGTCAAGAGGCATGAAATAATGCCTTGGGAATCGTTGAGGTCATTTAATGATGTTGCATCAGAGTTGAAATGGTTTTGACACAAGATTGGCATACCATGAGCACCCTTCATGTGAATCATACATGGTGGAAATGAAATGCTCCAGGATGTGATGAATGTAGTCATGAGGATGCAATAAATGTAAGTATGACCTATGTTATTGGCTTTGAAACCATTGCTAGTGCGACTTAGAAAAGGAAGGACAATGCCATATGCTATATACTAATAGCATTGTGGGGAAAATGTATACAAATAGGGACCATCTACACATATATGAAATGAGTGCTTTTTAGTTATCGTATCCAGGGACAGCGCCATCATACACATAAGAATGCACTCAACACATTACATCACATTTGTTTTGAAATGCATGGGGCATTAAAAGAGTCGAAGATAGAGAGGACATAACCATGTGAACCAATGCTTAAAACAATGCACACAAAGTTGCACAGAAAATTATGGCACCTCGGGCATTTATCTAATGCATTAATGGCAGCTTGGAAACTTTCGGATCTAGCTATGTAGAAAGAGATAACGGATAAATGTTTCAAATACACATATCCACTTGCATGCACAACACAAAAGGTGATGTCACAATAAACACATGAAAAACACGAGCTACAAAGCATCATTGCGAAGGAAATAGAGATGCCATGAATAGTGTTAGCCCCAAACATTTGTTGCAATCCAAGACCAACCTAATAACATGACACGAGAATAGAATAAGTGATCAAAGTTTCGATTATTAATGGGAAACCGATGGTGAAAATTCCTCCAATGAATTACTTTTAGGATCTTAGGGTGTTATGATGCCATTAGAAAGGTGAATGTTCATATTTCTATCAATGAATCTCGATGTCTTCGTTCCTAGGAAATATGGCAATGCAAACAATGTTGATTTGAGTAGGGATTTCTCAAATCAATTGAGGACATTTGTATGAGGCAGTGAAAAGGAGCATGATTGTCCTAAAAGGGGAAGCTTAATAAATTTAGGTTTAATGTAATTGATAAAATAGCTCAACATCAAAATGAAATCAACATAAAATGGATGCAAAGTCTTGTTGATCTCACATCATTTGTTAACCATTTTAGTTTATTTTGAATTCATATAATTAAGAATTTGCAAGGTTGTATCCTAAATATTGAATATGTGTTTGCAGGACTGTCATGGTGAAACAATCTCTTACTGAGATCCCTAAATGTGTGATATGAGGCAACAAAGGCATCAAGGATGGGGGGAAGGCTTCATCAAAGTTATAAAAGGATGGTGCTTTCCACAATAGGACTTGTCAAGGCCCATTAAATATCTTACGATGAATTGAAAATGAAGAGAGCGAGAACATTGACCATGTGTAGGGAGATCGGTTTCTCGTAGAAGCTATAAGGTGGCAACATAGTTCCTTGCAGGCGCTAGGAACCAGTCAACCATACCAAATGAACAACATAAAAAGGTGGAAATATGTATGTGAGGCGTGATATCAGATAAATAGGCTTGTCTCACAACTAGGCAACATATTGATAATGAATATCCTAGGGTTTCCAATAACCCTCAATACTCTCCTCATGCCTTCTTTCTTGCACCATGTGAATGTTTCTCATCATAATTCCAGCAGTCATGCTGTGATGAATTAGGCATGTAATAGTCATTGAGCATGAGAGAGCACTGAGGAAGTTCAAGAGCCATGAGGGGAGGTCAAGGGTCATGGTAAGTGAACAATCACCTCATCTCCATAAATGTGCCCTCATGCCTCAAAGAGGGAGGCCCCTAGCACTTGAGTTGAGGCTAAAATTAGGTAGTTGATTTATGCTTGAGAGCTAGAGGCACTTAACTCTTAGCAACTAGTACGGTGGAGTTGTAGTTAGGTTAGGGTTTTGCATTGGGAAAGGGTATGAGCATCCCATGTTCCACTATTGGGTTTTAACCAATTGCAAGATATGTACTTGAAGTTGCAGCAACATTAATAATATGTTCTTCCCATTTGGCACTGATTCCCATGTTTTCTCATGGTGTTTGTATTGGTTCTCTGGTATTTTCACTTTATTTGTATGTGTGCTTTTGTGCACACAATATGTTATGAACTGTTTTATAGTTATTCCATGTATGTTTTTCTTTCGAATTTGTGTTTACTTATTTATTTCCATGTCAATGATCTATTGTGAACTATTTTTCAATCAACTTCTAGAATGTTCTTGTTTATGTATGTCTGGTTGGGTTTTGGCTCGCTGATCCCTCTCATGGCATACCTCTTCTTATTTTTGTTGACTTTCTTGTACCTCTTTCTGCAATTTGTCAATCTTGGGAGGATTTTGTTTCACTATCTGGGCATTTCATTCTTGTCCCCACTCTGACACCACCTCATTTGATAACCAAGAATAGAAACATTCACAGTGGAAGTCAGGTCCACACACCAGATGGGGCGTGTTTCCCAAATGGTGTGAGGTCTAATTGGGATTTCACACTAGGTAGACCCCCCCCAGCTCTTGGCGGTACATTTCAGATCGTCAAAAAATTGGCGCTAGAAGGAGGGCCAGATGACAAGCGGAGCCCTTGGTGCTTGCATTTTAGTCTCATATCTATTAATGGCTCTGTCCCAGATCTCACTCCCGTGGTGTTTCTATGACTTATCCATTTGTTAATGTTCAATCCCCGATGAGAATCTCTATCAATTCTCTCAGTTAAAGTTTGATGGTTAGAATGGAACATCCATAACCGAACATATTTTTGATTTCGTTAAGTTTTGTCAATCTTACGAGATCGATGATGAATATTTTTCTTGTGTGCTCTTCTCCCTCACCCTTGAAGGTCACGTTAAGCAATGGTGCCACACATTTCCAGTAGCTTCCATCCATTCGTTTTAGCAACTCATCAGTAAGCTTCGACAAGTGTTTCATAGGTACAATTTTCAAGATGTGTTTAGAAGGATAAATGAGGTCAGAGTGAAACCTAATAAATCTCTAGAGGATTTTGCTATTAGATTTGTCCATATCTTTTTTGAATTTCTAGAAAGAGATGTCGACTGGGTGTATTGAGTGAAAAATTTCAAAGGTTGGTTTCTGTTTCTCTGCAACATCTTCCATTCGAAACAAATTTTGGTTCTTATGAGTATCATGAGAATTTGCAAATTAAAAAGTGTCCAGATTTTATCCCTAATATCGTCTTTCCTACCTCTCTGAGTCGGGAACAACCTCAAGCTTCCAAGGAGGAAATTACTACTCACGAAATTTCTCTTCCTCCTATGTATTTGTTACCTAACAAAGTTTTGGTAACAAATAATTTAGATGAGGAAAATTGCTTGTAGGAAAATGAACCAACTTGTATCACCTCAGAATATCTCATACATCCTGTTGAATCTGAACTTGAAGATCAAGTTGATATAACATCTCTCCATGTTGATGAAACCAAGCCCGAGCCCACTGAACACATGTCTCAGTCTATTCCTTAATTTAATTCACCTGTCAGCAATGACTTGGGTCTTGTCTCAGATAAATTTGTCTGTCCTATCAAATCCGTGGACCATGACATGCATGCAAATCCATTTCTCCCTTTGGCAGACTTTAATGTGTAGGATGTGATTCCTGGTCTAATTGGTGCCCCTTCATCTGACCCTTTTCATCCATTGTACCCTGATTTATTTCATGCATCTACTACACTAGCAATTTCTACAAACCATTCACATTTTTATCCTACTTGTGTTGGTTGCAATAATGTACAAGGGGGTGATGTTTCACAGTCATAGTATGAGGATCTTGGATCTTTTGTTCCCGATCACTTTCATCCGCAATATTTAACAGGTGAAGAAGAAGGTTGTATGTCTTAGCCAATTCAAGATGGTTCTCTCAGTGATTCCTCTTTGCTTTCAATCCAAAAAAAGCCCTATATGCCAGATACCAAAGACATATTCGCCCATACCTCTAATGATTGTCATTCGTGTCCGCCTAATGATCTTACAAAGCCATTGTAATTTGATGATGAACCTTGTGAAGGTTCAAGGACTCATCAAGAAGTTGAGGCACTTCAGCTTCCACTGATGGTTATGTCAGGTTATCATGTTCCTGATGAGACCCCTGAACCAAGTCAAATTAGGGTTTCTAAAATTAGGGTTTCCACACATCTTACTCCTCTCGGCACCATTTTGATGGATCTAAGCACATCTTGGAAAGCCTTTGATTGAGGTGAGGTTTGTCCAAATAAATCTTCCCCCCACCTATCAGCTGATATGCATGAACCTATATACCCTAATTTTTTTCCTGAAGAGGGTTCACTGACCATTATCTCAAATATTTGTGACTGTTGCCCAGCCGACAAAGTTTGTGAACACATACAAGTAGATGATGTCTTACAATCCCCTATATGGGAAGGTACCAATCACCTAACCTCTCCTCTACCTGAGACTATTCCAGTTGATTCAATTCATTCTTGGGAATCTAAAGAATCTAATCTATTGAACTGCCAATCTATCAGTATTCAGACATCTAATCAACTCAACAATATGTTCATTGATAGTTTTCATGACACAACTAATAATCACCATATGCATTCGCCTATTAATCTTACGAAACTATCGATATTTGATGGCTTGTCGTTTGAAGGTTCGGAGATTTTTAGGATGGTGAGGCACTTCAACTTCTGGTTATGTCAAGTCCTCATGTCCTCAATGAAATCCATGTATAACTTCAAAATAGGGTTTCTAAAATTAAGGTTTCCACACTTGAATCCTCCGGTATCTCAGTTACACTCGGAAAAAACCCCTCTTTTCCACGTCATCAAGTTGATCATCCTCAATATCATGACAGGGTTGTTGATTGGCTTGAAGGATCTTATCTGGTGGATATCTCTGCTAGTAGGCATCATCTTGCCTCACTTACATTGGATTTAGGGTTAACCATGAATGAACTAATGCAATGGTTGGATGATTATAGATATCAAGTTTTTGATTTTGTTTGCCATGATTAGGTTACTCTTTGGCTTGAATGTTCTTTTCTAGCATATTTTCTTGTCAGTAGTCATGACCTTTTTGTTGTTGTGCATGTTTCACAAGTGAGCATTTTGATTTTGGCATAATTTTTTTTACAAATTCTAATCTCTGACATATTTGCTTTTGCAAGTCGGCAATTGCTATGGTGGATGCACTGGAAGTTTGATTTCACATGACCTAACCTTCTCTCTTGTTAAATTAGGGTTTAGGTTTTAGACTAGTTAGGTTTTAGGTTTCGCTTATTAATTTTCTGATTAATGTTTTCTCCTTAGCATTTTCTTTAGGGCTTAAATTTGTTATGTTTTGTTTTCCTTATTGTAGGTAGTTTAGTTTCCTGCATTTCTATTTTCCATTAGCTTGCATTCATATTCTTGCACTGCTCATTGCTACACAACATACATAAAATCTTTGCATGGTTATTTTATTTAAAATTAGCTAATATCTTCCACACATATCATTGCATTACATCATAATCCATGCATGCTTCATTATATCATGCATTTTTCTTCTTGCATGGCATACACTAGTCCTTGACCCAGCCTTGCACTTTCCTCTATGTTGCATGACACCACATAAGCCTTCATGAACCTGGAGCTTTCAAACCTTTGGTGTTGTGCATAGATTTCTCACACCTGTTTGCACGTGCTCACCTTAAAGTGATCTATTTGACCTCTTCGCACATGTTGAAACCCTAGAAGAGCTTCCCTTGTCACCTTGCCCTAGCATTAAAACCCTAGCCCTAATGATTGTGTGTAGTTGTCATGGTTACTCCAATAGGTAGTTTCTCTTCGAAGCAATCATCAAAGTTACATCCTAGATATCTCTCCTACAAATATAGCTTATTAACAAGGAAAATAAGAATATATTGCTTGTGGGGAACCCTAATATTTTGAATGGCCTATACCCATAACCTGAACCTCGTGCTTCGTGTGGTCTTGAATAATAATTTTCATTGTTCACTCAGTAACACGAGATGAGATGTGGAAGCTTGGCATGAGGGAAAGCCTAAATCAAAATATCTTTTAGTTTCTGTCAAGAAAGAAACAACCTCTCTTGCTTGTAAAATAATTTGGGATCCCTCATCCACCCTAGCGCAATGAACACCCAGTAATAAGTGCAAATGCACACGTGAAAGAAAATGTAATTAAATAAAGGGTAAAGGATTGAGAAATGCTTCCTGTGCAAAGAGGTAATGCAACGAATTTGTCGGGGTAATGACCAGGATGGTTGGTAGCAAAGAAACGTCTGTGATTTCTTGAAGTGACTCCACTGGGGTACTATCTAGGCCTACTGGTAGTAGAGCAACACCAGAAACTTATTTAAAAAATTTATGAATACAATAAGCTCTCTACCTCATTCTTTGCATCATCATCAACTACTAGCATGTGTGAACTTCTAATTGGGTGTTTACTGACTAGCAGGACCTAGCTGAGACACAGGGGAAAGGCATACTTGTAAAGGTGAAGGTAACACATGAGCTACCCATAGGGAATGTTCAATCCTTCTTTGCATCATTATCTAGATTCGAGTTGTTATAGGGAAGTAACCAGAGATGCTGGATTCTCACCAATTTTTGTAGCTGCTACAACAACACCCAAAATTTTGGGCATATTCAAAATTTTGGGTTCCCTTGTCCTCACCCCATGATATTAGGGTTTTGATAAGGTCTTCAACTGGTTACTCTACCCAGGGGCCTTCTTATCAAATCTTGATGTTTAACTCATTCACATGTTACATGTTGCACCCACACATCATGTGTTGTCTCAGACACTGACCTTATGATTGCATTAGGGTTTTGAAGGTTTGTCGCTTCATTGATGTGTTAAGAGTCTCCCATGGCTTTGAAACTTATCATTACATTATATGCATCACAATCAGTAGAGGAACGGTGTGTGGGAGAGCAATATTTCATTTGGTTTCCCCTTATCTTGACCATATTAGGGTTTGGGAGAAACCCTAGATTGTCAAAATAAGAGTTTCCCTTCATGCTTTAACCTGATACATATGGCTAAAGGGAACATCCTCTTCAGAATTGCGTAACATTATGGTAAGGATCGTTACATTTCGTGTTCCCCTAGGCTCATCATCGGTGCCCCATCTTAGTGTGTGCATTGGGGTTTGAGGTAACTATTGTCTCTTTTGAAACCCTATGTCATCATGGGTGCCCCCAATGCCCTTTTCAAGGTTTAGGTTGATAAAAGATATTTACTTGTATTTACAACTAATGTGGCATGTGTAATTCACTCGATGAACATCTTTAATATTTCAGATCTCCGCACTAATGGGGGAAAACAAAAGTTAGTTATTATTTTGGGCCAATGTATTGGCGTTGCCCTATCAAATGAAAATTAAATAAGAGACCAACACACACTAGTTAAAAGAGAATATCGCAAGGCAATTACAAAAGGCTAGGGTCCATTATAAAACAACCAACATGAATGCTATGGACAAGTGTAACGAATAATGCGTTAGGAGTTATGATGCACCTCTAACATTATCGCACCCCAAAGTTTGGCATGGTTACGATTAAATTCCATGTACCAAAAATGCATATGTGGAAATCATATGGTCACTCAAGGCTTATAGGCATTATTCGGATTACCCTAGTGCGATAACATCATGGCATCAAGTGTAAGGGGAGAGCACGATGCCTAGAAATTTTAATTTCATTTTCAAGAGATACACTAAAGGGTATTTGGGTGGGGAGTCTGTTGTCCAAACGTACATCATGTGACACATTCCAGAGCCGCGTTTTGAGCATGTTCCTTGAGTATCAAAAGGGATAAAAATAATTCCTTGCAATTCATGAGGTGATTGTGATGTCGTTGTGTTAGAATTGAAGAGATATCTAGGATGTAACTTTGATGATTGCTTCGAAGAGAAACTACCTATTGGAGTAACCATGACAACTAC
>Ga0181465_101084_pt1 | contig 10778 bp, 3 predicted proteins | sample InSIn3gowninarea_FD_119076 | JGI IMG/M metagenome (GOLD analysis project Ga0181465, IMG submission 119076) | Clean room microbial communities from NASA Spacecraft Assembly Facility at Jet Propulsion Laboratory, Pasadena, California, USA -... ...
GTTCACTTCCAAGATTTTTCGTCTAATTTTGCTTTCATGCACATTTGTGTCCCTTCACATTTCTTTCCTCCTATTTTCCTTATTTCTCATAATCATATTCCAATTATTTCCTCTTTTCCTTTTCCAATTTCCATATCCATTATTACACCACAAGTGATGCTTATTGTAATTTTTTTCCCACCAGTTAGCTTGGAATACATGTCCTTTGACATTGGTCTTTTTTTATTTTCATGGAAAATCAACCAGGGGTTGTTACAAACCCCTCCCCCTTGGGGGGGACACCATCCTTAGTGTTCAATAATGCTTATAATGAGAAAAACATGTTTCCCATGGATATTATAACACAACTCAATGCATTGCTTACATCATACCAAACTGAAAAAATGAAGACAACACTACTCATTTGAGATTTATAACACAACTCGATGTGGTATTTACAACTCACTTCTCATTAGATATTTATAACATAGCTCATTGTAATATTTACAATACAATTTCATATACAAATATAAACCAAAACACATAAATCAAACACATCTAATCAACTAGCAAATAAAGAAGGATACAAAGCGGGCTTCTGATCAACGATCTCCCATGTATCTTCATCTGACCCAAAGTGCTTCCATTTTTCTTCAACTTTCTTTGTTGCTTGATTCTGGAGCATGAGCTACTTACACTACAAAATGCACTAAGCTTCTTTCTAGAACCCTCCCTCTAGTTTCACCTGTAATAAAAACCAATCAATCACATGATCAACATCATAGACATATCTCTTAAATGAAACAAGGAAAACATCATGTAATTTCACTGCTGGTGTGAGTGCAAGTCGGTAGGCCACTTGTCTAATCCTCTCAAGTATATAAAAAGGCCTACAATACTGAGGTACCAGCTTAGTACATGATCCAATCATGAAGGAACTATTCTTAGGCTTGATGCACGAATACACATGCTCCCTAAGTTGAAACTCCTTGAATTCTATATTTTGATTTGCATAACTATTCTACCTTTCTTTCGCTTCCTTTAAATTCTTTCTGATAACCTACATCTCCTACTCCATCTCCGCTAACATATCTAGTCCAATTAGCACCTTGCTCACTGGATCACTCTAACTGATTGGAGCATTACAACACTTCCCATAGAGAGCCTCAAATCGACTCATCCTAAAGGAGTCATGATACCCATTTTATATGAAAAATCCATTAGTGGAAGATACTCCTCCCACTCCCTATGTTGATGCATGACATACATCCTCAATATGTCCTTAAGAATATTGTTAGCCCTCTCTATTTGTCCATCTATCTGCGTAGGATAAGTTCTACTGAAGGCTAACTCTATCCCCTATATTGTGAAAAATTAACTCAAAATCTTGGAAGTGAACTTTGAATCCCTTTCTTATATGATATTTTTGGGAACACCATTTAATCTCATTATCTCCTTGATCAATATCTGACCTACGTCACTAACTGAATTTGTATACTTCATTGCAATGAAGTGATCTACCTTGATCAACCTATCAAACACAAAAATGATGGAATCATTTTGCTTTGATGTCCTTTGAACTTGTAATTAATCCCATGGAAATAACCTTCCATTTCCATTCTAGAATCAAAATAGGTGGAAACAAACTAGCTAGATTCTTACGCTCAACTTTCACCTGTTGACAATCCAAACATCTAGCAACCTATTTCTTTATGTTTGGCCAATGATAGAAATTTTTGACTACTATCAAAGTCTTCTAATATCCATGGTGTCTTGAATATAGATTGACATGAAAGTACCTCAAGTTAAGCTTCTTCAACTCATTGCTATCTGGCACATAAATCTTGTTCCTAAATCTAGCACTGAAAGAAATTGCACTTGTTGAGCTTGGCATATAACTGATGTTCTCTCAATAATATTAACACTACTGCTAGGTGCTCAGTATGCTCTTTCTCATTCCTGAAGTATATCAATATATCATCAATAAACACTATCACAAACATTCCCACATAAGGATGCGGCACACTATTCAACAAATGCATGATGGTTGCTAAAGTATTTGTAAGACCAAAAGGAACCAACACAAACTAATAATGTACATACATTGTATGAAACGCAATCTTGTAAATGTATTCTTCTTTGATGCACACTTGACATATCCTGATCTTAAATCAATCTTTAAGAATATGGTTTCTCCCTTCAACTATTCAAACAAATCATCAATCCATGACAACGGATACCTATTCTTGATAGTCACCTTGTTCAATTATGGGCAATAAATTCAAAAAGTTAGAGTACCATCCTTCTTCCTTACAAATAATACTGGTGCACCCCAAGGTGACACTCTTGCCCTTATTTATCCCTTATCAAGAATTTCATTAAGCTCCATCTTCAATTCCACCAACTCTAGAGTGGTCATATTGTACAGTGCCTTAGATGGTGGCGTTTCTCCCAACATTAACTCAATAGAAACTTCCACCTCTCTCTGAAGAGGAAACTTTGGAATCTTTTAAGGAAACGCATCCTGAAACTATTGTAAAACAAAATACCTCTTCAGGGCTTCATCATCCTCAACATCCTTCAGTTTATCACTTGAAATATAAACTACAAACAATACACATCCTTTCTGGCAACTGCAATCTTCCTACACCGTTGTAACCATTATCACTCATATATGCTTATTCTTTCCTTGCAAGATTCTCCTTTCCCCATCATTATCAAAGCACTCAATAGCTTTGTCATAAAAGTCTACCTTACTTTGGTGAATGACCAACCAATCCATGCCTAAAATCATACTATATGATCCCAATGAAAGCACATTTAGATGTGCTAATGTAGCATATTGTTTTGCTAAAATGCACAACATCTCAGCCAATGATGAAATATTCTCTTAGTCCCTATAGGAAACTACAAAAATCAAGATTAGACATGCACTTCTATATTCAAGAAACACTTTTCCACCAAGTCAGGGCTAATATAAATATAATTAGATCCATGGTCAATCAAAATGGAAACAACTTGGTCACAAATGGTACCTTCCATCTCAAAAATGGATGCCTCATGATTTTCCTACCTTTTATCCATTATTGCATTAATCCAAGAACAATCTACCTGTTGTGACCATCAACAACCCCCCTTTTTATTAGTGTTAGCAATAACATTGATAAATGGGGACCCTTCAAATAATCAAAACTTAGCACTTAAGATTTTTTTTTGTTTTCAATAAAAGATGACATCAAAGCAAAACTCCCAACAATATGAATTCCTACCTTTTCATGCTTCATGCGCATAAAAAACGTTATAATTGTTAAGCCTCCTTATGAAAAATGCTATACAACCACAAAACTAGGAAAACCCTTGTAAGCGGAAAGTCTTGAGTACTAAGCAAAAATTTAATAAACCCGATCTTTTAATGATAATCATCGCATTGCAAAATGGATAATGGTGGGCATCCTTCACAAAGAAACTCTTCAAAATGCGAAAAAGAGAGAATGGGAGAATGCGAGATCACAATCCTTACAAACTCATCGCATATCGCAGATTCCATTGACTGTAGTGCCACTTAATACAAAACACCCATATATTGTGAAATGCAATAAATCTCTCACAAATCACATCTCGCAGCCACACGATGAAATAAATGGTTGTTAAAGATAATAGGTTTTGCGATATCATGATCAACAATATTGCGAAGCAATCACAAAATCGCTTTATCACAAATCTAAGGGCTCAGAGTTAAATGATAATACTTTCCGTCGTTCAATGCAAGAGTTGTGAGCATTAATGTTAGCTTAATAGTCCATTGATGGTATTTATTAGAAAAGAAACAGATCTGGTTTAAAGGATTATTTCACGTAAGGTGATATCTTTGATATGATTTTAAAAATTAAAAGCATTCCCGTCACCTTATTGTTGTTCATCATTCACCATCATTCTTATTGTATCTTTTTTCTCTGCTTACTATTTTCAGGAGCAATATGTAAAGAAGTATGCAGAACAACATGCAGAATGTCATCGGGAAGAAAGGCAAAGCTCCTGCTTCTGAAAAATCAAAGATAACTCTGTTATTTACAGACACCACTTGTACCAAGGAAGTAGGGATATCTATTTGGGAAGGCATGTACCGGCTGTTAGAAGAAGAAAAATTGAGAGTTATGGCGGTTACAATTACAGTAGATGGACGTGGGTCATCCGAAGCATCACTAATAGAGCTTGCATGCTCGTTTTTGCACCGTGTTGCAGCGAGGCCAAATATACTCCCTTACATAGATATGGAGAAATGGATTATAGACCACGATAATATATCTGACAAGGAATTCAATACATGGTACCAGGAGGTCATGGGGTCATTTACCCCAAGTAATTTGAGGCATATGTATCACCTACCAAAACCCCAGGCCAGTTATAAAAAACAGTTTATGGAAAAATTCGCCAAAGAGAATGAGGATTTGGCAGACTGCACAAAGAGCTGGTCTACACAGGAGGAACCATTAAAGAAGGATAAAAATGTTATGTATGCCACTGGCTCTCTCTGTTCTCCTTATTGTTTCACTGCTGCAATATTATGTAGGCTATTTGGGAAGCGAGATATCAATAAGTTTTCATCAAAATGGTTGCCTTTATTAGATGCAGCCACCAATGGAACCATAATGGATTGGGCCCAAATTTTATTGGATAATTTAGCTTCTGCTATTTTAAATTATTGAACTAAAAGAAGTTTTTCTCAGAGGTTTTATCCTCCATTCTCTTTAGCTGCCTACATCCTGGATTCCATTTGTTTCATCTCTGATTTTCCTATCATGGGATGGAAATGGACAGTACAGAACCATCTACCTATTCAAGTCTACCACAAAGAACTGTGGGAATCCAATTTCGTCCCACATTTCTATAAGATTTGTCATGTAGTGATGCTTCGTATAAATAAAATGCTATATAACAAAGATGCCCCAAGATTCTCCCCAAACGTTGAAATTGACATTCTCCCTGTGGGAAGGTGGTTTGGGGAGGAGTTATTCACCTACATTAGGGTATTTGGGAGCATTTCCTCACCTCATGTGCTTCCTTTATATGTCCTCGACAAACTTATGGCCTGAGAGATAGTTTACCAGACCTGTGGTGTTGGGGGAATGAGCAGAGAATTCAAGGATAAGAAGAAGGCCATCTAGTTTCAATTCCCTATGGTCTACGGGGCCTTCACATTATTTGATTTGGAACATGCTTTTAAAGAGTTTGATAATATGCTAAGTCTGCAACTACCAAAGTTCCGAGGGAGGCAGTACGATCCCTTGGATACTATCAAGAATTTTAGAACAATGGTCAAAGTAAAGTGTTTACTAAATAAGATGATATCTTCGACGATGTCTTTCGGTAGAAGAGCTCTCTCAGAGAGATTATACATATGGCACAAATTCAGTTTGACCAATTGAAGCTTCAAGAGTTTAACCATTATAGAGAACAAAGGTTGGAAAATGTCCTGTTGGACAAATTGTGCATTGAACCAATACGGGAGCCTGCTCCCAGTATTAGCATAAGTGGAAGTTAAAGAGAAGAGAAATCTAAATCAAAGTCCGAGAGGGAATCAGCTAAAAAGGCCAATAAGCAGTTAAAAAGTGATCACAACAGAAGTGAAGGGTCAATCAAAGATACAGCTCAGTCTATAGGAAACCCTGACCAATAGGTCGTGTCCCCAAAACAAGCCGAGACTCCCGCTCCCCTCACAAAGCCAACAAGTCCAATTGTAGTAGACCTAGAAAAGTAAGGGGATAATTTTAATGATCTAATCAACACCGAGGAACAGAGTGCAGAGCCATTAATAAACCTAGGGGAGACAGCCACAAAGATGAAATAGAAGAGGTTATTAATACTCAAGAGACACAACATATTCCTGTTGCTTCGTCATCCGAAATTGTACTGAAAATAGAGGAGATTCCTCCTATGGATGTATTTTATAGCCCGAAACATAAGGTTGTTGTCAGGAGACAGAGAAAGAAATGAAAAATACATACTATACTTTCTCAAGAGGCTGAACCTTTAGATGTTCTTTGGCAAAACCCAACCACCGATCCAACAGAAAATCTAACTAGGCTCTCTTAGATTGTAGGGGCATATGCTTCTGTAACCATTGATAAAGCATCAGAAGTTCGAACACTATTAAAAGAAAAGGAGGATAAGATCCTATTTTTGGAACAGAAAATACGGCAGGCCAGCGTTAGCCGAGAAGCAGAGGTACAATTGGAAAAGTTACAACAAGACTTCCAGCAAATGAGGTTGGGTTATCAACACAATCTGGTTGATAAAGAACAACAGATATAGTCCACAATAGAATTGCACAAGGACGACCCTAAAATTGAAGAATTCGTCATAGAAGCCCTTGCCCTCAATGATCAACTCTTACAATAGGAATAAATGCTCTGCCAAAGGATCTCATAATGGAATTCCCATTGCAAAAAGCAACTACATTACAAATCAAGTCATAGACTTACGACTTGATTATGATTTAGTTTTTAAGAAGGTTTCTAACTCTGTGAATTAGAAGAAATTAGAGGAGGGAAATAGAGAAGAATTGCCCAAGATTGATGAATCCCACAAAGAAATTCTATTTGCAAAATTCGATGCACAACTCAAGGAAGCAGAGAAAGTGATGGAGGAGGTAGCAACAACAGCAAGTAATGTCATCGATTGTATCAATTAAAATTTGCATAAAGAAAATTTAATATCAGAAACCACTTTAGGATTCCTCCCAAAGGCACAACAGTTGCAAACGAGGTGGAAGAAAATGACAAAATAAAAAGCAGAGTCAATTAAACAAATAAGCAAGTTAAACTCGGACACTTACTGGCAATATCTTGTAAAACCACATAGCCAGTGGATGACTTTGAAGTGCCTCATAACCTTTGCTGAGAAGATAGCACCAGCACTCACCGATTCTGTATTCGCAGGTCAATTGAAAGCTGAAATCGTCCAACTGACACTCTTGAAGCCCATGCTAGACATTTTCAACTAAAAAGAACAGATACATGATTTAGCATAGATACAGTTATAATTTAATTTTAATTCATTTTTGCTTAAAATGAGGATGGTCATTTTGAACCTCCTCATCTATTTTTGTAATAACTATTTTTAGTCTTTATTAGAGTAGTATTTAAACCCCTGTCATGCATTTAGAGAGGGGTCCAGCAATTTGTCAAAAACAATTCTTTAGAATGTGCACTTCTTCCCCCACTAAGGAGGTTTTGATAAATGAATGGAACGAGATTTATTTATATTGAGTTTGATGTCTGCTGCTAAAATGCACTTCTGTACTCTTAGTGGATATTGAATTATTTAAAGATAGATCTATATCGCTAAATCTCATGAGTAGGACCTATTATCAATGGTACTTTTATCTCTTAATACTTTTTGCTTATGTGCCAAGTGATATCTTATTTTTAGTTATTTATATACGAAAGCCTGAATGATGAGTTGTCATTATTGCACTTTTGTATGGTGATAACTATTCTTTTTATGATGAGTGTATGAATGACTTATTATGGGATATGTTTATCATAATTGTTTCGGCTAATTTCTTATATGGAATAATCATCTTTAATGTATTCTTTTCTCATAGTGATTGAATGACTTTTATTACCAATTACTATTGGAAATTATTTCAGATCGCATAAACAAAGTGTTACTCCCAGGATAGTTTAAAGTTTGACAATTTCCTTCATTAGAATAAAATTGCATATGTTAGATTAGATTTATAATATAGCATTCTCCCCATAAACCTTTAAAAAAGAAAAACATCATCCCCTTAGTGTACCATCATAAACAAATTGGGAAATTGGTCCCATCACCCCTAGTCAGAGCCACTATTCCAAATGAAAAAGGAGCTACTCTCAAGGTCCAGACCAGGTGGTTATCCCCCTTGTTGTAGACCTGATTTTAGGGCCTTCAACACTACCCAACATCTCTAACTGTCTATGACTCTTGAGCACTATAAATTTGAGGACTTTGACCCTGGTGCGATGGCCACTCACTCTTGTGATGCTCTCCACCACAAGTCAAACACCTCAAAGGTTTCCTTTCATTAACCTTATTCTACTACTCGAGATGAAATCCATGTCCTTTGTCAACTGCATTTAACTTCTTGTATGTCGCTATGTTCTCCTTGCCGTTTTCATCCTAAGGTCTTCCTCGCTTCTTATCCCACTTCATTTTAGTTTTCTCATTACCTTCCGAGTCTCTCTTAGGCTTGGACTTGTGCTTATATTGATGATAACAATGCTTCAACTTCCATATGACTTCCTCCGATGACTGAGGCTCATCATACTCAATCCAGTCTTTAAATGCTAACTATGACCGACTAATGAACCTTTGGACCTTTGTCTTCTCATCCTTAAAGTATGGAAAATACCTCAACAACTCCAGTTCTTCACATCCCCATCAAAAGTAAGAGGCTTGGATTTCGTGACCTCCTCTAGAAAAAATGTTTCTCACTTCTCTCATAAGGATGTTGGAGGTAATGATGGCAATGTCTCTTAAAAGCAGAAATAGAATAAAGAACATGAGTGTTAACCTTCCTGTCATGTGTATCCAATGATATGTCGCCTCTAACTATGTCATCTCTTTCCAACTTGTGTCTTAATCAAGGCCTACTACCATATGCCCCATTAGTGTTTTCCTCCTGTCCATGATTGGTCCTCAGTTTTCCCTACTTTTGAAAATATGAAAGGCTTTGAAGGATTCCTTCTTTAACTTCTACCTTCTTTTCTTGGGCCCTGGAAAGCCATTTTTGTACCTAAATCGGCGTCGAATTATCTATCTTACAACTTTTGATTTCTACCTTCAAAAATCTTAGCGTATCTACCATATCAGGAGAGTACTCCTCTCCTTGTTGCTTAACTAACTTGTCCCATTCCATTGAATTCACATCAGGCTTGTAATGGAAGTCATGTAAGTTGTATTCCAAATTCTACTATTCATCTCTGATCTTATATATCCTGCAAGCATACCATATTAGACAAACCAATAGAAAACATAACCAAAATCATACCTTAGTGTATATTAGGGGAGGTTATCCAAACTGCACAATCAACCAATATTAGCATGATATAACTTCACAAGAATATCAAAACATACATAAATAAGGTCATGATATATATAACAATAACTATCTAATATGCATACATGATAAACTCATAAACAACTAACATGCATGCATGACAATCTCATCTACCCTGAGGTCTAGTGTTACAACATCACTCTAATAATACTTTGCAACTATGTATCAAAGGAAATTTTGCATGGAAAGGAACTACTCTGACACCATCTTTTCATATCAAATATCAACCAAAGAGAACGAAACTCACTCTGATATCAATATGTAACTACCCCTCCAACACTTACCCACTTTGACAAGATCTCTAGGGTAAACATGAGCTGATTTTCACTATAATATGAACTGACCTCCAAGTTTCAATTATAGAAGTGTGGCCTACAAACTAGAAGTAAAATAACATCCCTTACAGACTAGAGATCACTTAGGAGCCTACCAACCACCCTAGATGATCAATCCCTGAGTTGGAACTTTTTCTCGTTAGGTTTACTCCCAGCCACATGCTTGACACATTGTGCATGTGGTTATAAGGCTCCAACTACACCCATAAGCCTACCTACACGTAATTATGACCCAAATTCCTTAGTTCAATGCATGTGATCATGAGATCTATGCCACTTTTTCAAGCTAACCTCCAAACCATTTCCCAGAACTGCTAGTAACTTTATAAAATCATGAGAATGATGATAATAATGTTAAACAATTATTCTTCAACAATATATTAACCAATACATGCCTAATGCAAGATATAGATTTCATGAAACACATGAAGAATATAGAAGCTAGACATCATGAATGCATATCTAATCATAAAATTTTAAAATTCTTATGTGAATCACTAAGAAGGCTCTATGCCATCTCTAACTAGTCACAATAACAACTGTTAGGCCATGAATTGATGAACCATCCAATAATTTATCAAATCATGAACACCGTCAATAAGTAGAGCACATAATAGAACCATGCATATAACCAGAATAGAACCCATGAAAAATCAAACATAATATAACCATAATAAATAGTACATGTGTTCATAGATCATGATAGGAAACTAACTCATCTTAACATATGAAATGCCAACCAAGTCAAGGACTTCCACATACAACCCAACTATATATTGGTTGAACCAAATATCTCTTTCAACCAATCAGCTCCCTGACATATTCCAAGCATGAATGTAGGATAATAAGTATGAAACCAAAATAGAACCAACCAAGGCTTCCAGAGGATAAACCACCTCAAACCTCAAGCATAGTGATCTCACCTATATGATCCAAAAATCATTAACATCAACCAAATTGGTCTCTACCCAAGCTATTGACGTCTCGAGGAACTAGAAACTCAACCCACAACCTTCAAGGAAACCAAGTTGTTCCGAGGCTCCACAGATTTTTTTCCCAACACACAGGCTCTAGGGACTAGTAACTCAACCCATAGCCTCAAGGTATCCCAAAGTATTTCTAGGCTCTAGAGAAATTTTTCCAACCCATAGTCATAGGAAACCTAAGAACCAATCAGAAAACCAAATGGGGAACCCACTATTCGATGACTATCCAGTAAAGGGAAAGGCATGTCGAAAACCACAGTCACTAGATGAAAATATCTGTGCCTGATCCATAAACTATCATGGATATACCACTCCATAGTTCTTCACAACATATCTAATAATATTATGTTCTAGAAATTCTTCATTATTAATGTT
>Ga0181465_101168_pt2 | contig 10772 bp, 4 predicted proteins | sample InSIn3gowninarea_FD_119076 | JGI IMG/M metagenome (GOLD analysis project Ga0181465, IMG submission 119076) | Clean room microbial communities from NASA Spacecraft Assembly Facility at Jet Propulsion Laboratory, Pasadena, California, USA -... ...
TATAAATTTGGAAAGACTTCAGGCTGAAACCATAACCTTTTCAAATTAAATGTTTAATAAAAGTTCATTTAACAATTTTCTATGTTTAAAGGTATTATTAAAACTTATATATTAATAAATTAATATTGTGCATAGTTAGAAAATAGTAGTATAGCAATCAAAACATGATATATTACCATCATGTTATATAAAAGAAAGCTCTAGCTTATCAACAAGGATACAAAAGAGAACCATGGAAGAAACCCTTACTTGACTCTGATGGTACCAGCAACACTGACACAAATTGCTCTACAACTACAAAAAACTTTCACATACTTGTGGGAAGGATAAACAAAAAAAAGCCATAAATCAATAATAGAAACAATATTAACACTGATATATGAAATATTACAAGAAACGTGTACTGACCCATCCTTTCATCAAACCTGTGTAATTGACAAGAGAGAGAACAGGACCACATGTCGACTGGTAATCTCATTCCTAAAGTTAACCAGAATTAAAAACATAAAAGTAATGCAAAAAGCAATCGCAATGATCATATTTATTATTAAATAGCAATAGAACGCTCCAATACCCATGTGAAATTTCAAATAAAAGTAAACATTAAAATAAAAATGCTCCAAGGGCATGAAAACTTTGATAACCAAAAGAATGCAAAGGATTGCGCATATAATATAATGCACTGACGAAAAAGAAATGAGAGTTGAATTCATATAGCCACAAAATCCTCAAGTCATCTATAAATAACATTTTACACAATCTTAGCTTAACAATGCTTTGATGGCAGAAGCATCTAGATGAAGGGGGAGTGACTGTAGATGGCTTCCAGTTTACGATCAACTCTGAACTAATTGCAGCAGCTACAGGATGGCTGATGGAATCAAGCACTTCAGGGAGACAAGAACTACAAAGAGATCCTAGTGAAATGCTGGTAAGGATCAAGTCTGGGTACATGAGGAGCTCCTTGGTTTACCCCTGGGACACTCTAGCATGCGTTTTGATAAAGATGTTTACCCTTGAAGGGCACTTCTTGATAGTCTAAGGCTACCACTTTGTGTTACTGTTGCACTTGGAAGGGTGCTTTCAGGTGAATCTTCCTTTTGTTTAATCATTGCTTAGATGCTTACATTGGCAGGGCCAGGTCAGGGACACCCATACACCAAGTTTTGATCAAACTTTTGCATTGGTTTGCAAAAACGGGGGCCAAATACATTACACCGCTTCATCAGATCCCACCTGAATCACCTCCATTGCTGGTACAACCACCATCACCTCCATTCCCACCTCAATCCCCTCCTCCAACCATCCAAATTACCTCTCACCTGAACACTCACCAAACCTTTCCCCTGCTTCCTCACCACCTAGTCAGTATTCTCAGAGAATGAAGCAACTGAGTTCATGAGCACTTTCTGTAACCATAGAATGGTTCTGTCGAACTCTTAAGGTTCAGATTCTCCTAATCCTGGGCCAACCCATCCCCATGCAGATCATACCCCCATCTCACTAAAAATCAAAAGTGCGCTATACATGGTATTGCGGATTAGGATGGGTGCAGGAGTGGGAAAAACAAGTAAGAAAGTCTTCAGATGGAAACGTTTCTGCACTAGAAAGCTGAAAGAATGGGTAAGGGGACATAAGCAGGCAATCAAAGAACTGTACTCAGTGGAGGCAGATGAAATTATACCAATGCTTGGCCATAGCAGAGCCAAGGTGGCTATTTCCAACCTGGAGTCTATCCCTATGGCAATTCCGACTGATAAAAAAGATGAATTCATTGAAGCTGAGATGATAGCATTATGGGCCTTTCTAGACTTATGCAATCAGAACCCATGTTCCGCGAGGTCACCCTTGGATTTGTCAAAATGTGTGCCTATGATCAAAGAAAACAAACTGGAGAGTGACCGTAGCGAGATTGGAACTCACGACCAAGATAATGTTTCAGCCATTGAAGACAATGACTAAATGTTTGACATGCATAATATAAACTATGAAATACTCTGAAAATCTTGAAACTTGAATTTTGTAAAGATAGGTTTTGGGTCCCTGTATAAAAAACCTCTTTAATTCAATTTACCATTAACCAAAAAAAAAATGCTTTGAAAGAACATACGACAATATGTAGTTGACTAGGCAAGTTTAAAACAAAATATACATTACATGTCAAAAACCCCATTACAATTGACTAAAGGACCATATAAAATCGGGCAAAAGATGTTCACACACATCTAACACTATATAGAAAACTCCTCTTTCTTTTGAATATAGATTAAAAAGGATTGAGAGAGTACACTTGCTTGACACAAATATAAATCAACACTAGCATAAATATCCTCTATAACACTTTAAAAAATCAACATAACCAGACAAGGCTAAAACAAGCATTAATATAACAAGAACTTGAAGAAAAATCAAAGATCATCTATAAAATCATCCATCTTAATCTCACAGCTATTATTTACAATCTTCAAATTACTACTGCGATGATAAACATATGATTTAGCTGCATTGCTTAAAAGTCATCATGTTGATCATCTAGAACAGTAAAAATTGAGCAACCCAAGTTTCAAAAACCTAAATCTCACTACTAAAGTCTGTAAATTATTATAGCACCTTTGATGTAGTAAACAATTCACTTTGCAGCCTAGTATTCTCAAACTTTTAACTCATATTAATCAGATTTCAGCTATCTAGTTCAACTTTCCTCTTATTTTCCACATTTTCTTGAATAACTAACGTGATTTCTTTTTATTATATGGCTAATTCCAAATAGTACAGATACAATTATATATCTCATCCATTTTGAACACTGAACTCCTTGCACCGTAAGTGCATAGTGTAAAGAAGTTCCAACAAAGAATGGAAGGCTACGCCCCGATATCAACTCAATATCCTCATATGGAAACCCTCATCTTTCCATCTATATGGTTTGTGAAAAATGAGGAGCATCTAAATCATAGTAATCATATTCTATGGTAGACCATGAAAAAAAGGTCTTTCTTCTTTATTTTTCATCTCCATTTCCTTTGGTGTCTCTCCCAACCCCCAAGAAGACACAATACAACTAGTACACAAACAATAACGTTTGAAAAATGATATGCAAGTAAAACAATAGTTTACCCTTACAACTATTACAGTCAATTGTAAATGACAACCAACATCCTATTCTCTGAAATGCGTGTGCAAACAGGTAAGGATAATTTTAGTGGCTAATAGTCACCAACTATTTATTTTTCCTGATTTTCCAAAAGGATAATTCACTTGGAAATGAGATTCTGCTTTGATATCCACAAAAACTCTAGTTTTTACATTGAAAAATCGCTAGTCTCTGGAAAGCTTATGAAAACTATGTGTGTTCTCAAGAAACTTAAGAAACCAAGTAGTAGCTGTTGGAAATGTTTTGCAATAACTACAAAACTGCTGCATATCTATGTTCCTTAAAATCATTACCAGCAGGCACATCATGTCTTCAAACTCTTTCCTCCATTGTTGGCTTCTATAATTTTGTCAACCATTATACCAAAGAGACATACAATTGAACACCTCATTTAGTTAAACGTTGCAAAAACCCACAAGTTAGAATTAACTCCATAAGTAGCTACAGTTTATGCATGTAGTCCAACAAATTTTTATTGCTTTTCAGATAGACTGCCTATATAAAGATGATCAGATCAAATGTGTACCCACTTCTGACTGATCTTCAACTTTCATTCCTTGAAAACGAATAACATTTTGTTCTGGTTAATGTATATGCATTTGATTCAACTGGAAAGGAATTTGACTTTGAGAGCAAAACATCATTTACATTACATATTTGTTACATAGACAGCATTATACTTTGTGTGTCCTCCTCTTAACCTAGAAACTAAACTGTTACTCCCTGAATCACACACTATAGTCGCTGTGATATTTCCAAAGAAAATTGAACTCTCATAAAATGCATGTCATACTTCCTTAAAAGATATCTGCAGCAAGGCAATCTCTGAATGCAATTTAACTGTTGAATGCAGATGGCACACCAGCAATGAAACAAATTTGAAATTTGTGGGGTTGATTGATGAAAGAGATTGTAAGTGAACTGGTATATTGAATGTATTTTGTAGTGAACAAAATGTCAACGGGTGGAAAAGATTGTGCACATTATATCATTATCCATAGATAAACCACCTTCCACTGTATTTAAAATATATATGGTAACAGAAGATGGCTGAAGTTTCTAAATGAGAAAATCAACGCAGACGGTGATACTAGTAAGGAAATTGAAGATACAGATGAACGATGAAATTTTGTGTTACGCCTCAGTGATGAAGCTGATGTGGTGAACTTTGCAACTGTGGTTACAATGATTGTAATTGCTGATCTGGACTTCCCATTGGCTGTGCCCTTTAGCCTCGTTAATGTAGAAGAAGATAAATTATAAAGCACTTCTGTGCTAAATTTACCATGTGACAAAATTAGTATTTATAGTGATAAGACAGGAAAACTAACAACCAACCAAATTGTTGCTATGATGGTTAGGGTATGTGACAATATCAGGAAGATGGAAAGTGCCAAGGAAGCTGAAAATTTGAGATTCAAAACCCCTGGAAACATGTTGAAATTTTTCATCCAGTTCATGTCCTGGAATACAGAAGCTGAGTTAGTTGCCAGAGAGGAGGAAAAATGTGGAGATTCGGGTACACTCACTACGCCTGCTTTTCTAAATGTTGCCCTGTCATTGAATGAAGACTTTGTTGAAGAGCAAAAAGAAAAAACAAGTAGTCTCGTTGTGAATATTAAAAATCATTTTGCTAGTTAATATCATTGAATTCTATGCCTTGTTTTCATTGACTTTGAAGATCATTTTGCTTCAGAGCAAAAATTCCAAGAAATGGTTAGACTTAAATTACAATGAAGTAGATAATCAATCTTTATATGATATATTTGTATTTCAATACCAAGTAATATAATAATTTTTATGAATACTGAAACAATTCTCATCTCCACATACATCATGTGTGGAGATCTTCAAAGAGGGTTGAAAATTGATCTCTTCGTTTTTTGATATCTCATTTTTTCATCTCCTCTCCTGCTTGGAATTTTTCTATTTTTGACATCGAAGACTCAGTTTGTCTTGGTTACAGCACAAATGATTATGAGAGAGAATATTAAAAATGCAAAAGCAATTGCAACATAGTGCAATATTTTAGCTTAAGTTGGCATGACAACTTGTGAACCTGATATCCATCAAAATTTTCTAGAGTTTATGATGTTCTAACTTCATACCAAATATTTGGTTCGTGGCAATATCTCCACTGAAGAAGTGCATAATGGCGAAACAATGTTCTGCCAATTGTTTAATGGAATAAATTCCGTGGAAACAAGGAAGAATGATGAATTTTGGGGCATAATGAACAGCTGGATTGTGACTTGAGTATTGTTAGCCATTGTTGTATTCCAAGTAACAATGGTTGAATTTCTTTGTAATGTTGCAAGCTATCTCTATTTAGCAAAAAGCTACGCTCAATTAATGTACTGATAGGGTTCTTTGGCATGCCAGTTGCAGTCGAAACTATTGAGCTAAGATTTTATGTTCTAATTTCCGTTTAGATTAATATGAACTGTAATACAAAGCATTTCACAAGAATACTATAGATATATCTTGAAAAAAAAGAAGTGAACCAAAATAAGACCAAATATTTTGTTCTTGTGCAAAGGTTAAGAGAGATTCTCATGGAATGGACCAGGTTCCAACCCCAAAGAGTCTGCCCAAATTTGGCAGAACAATTAGATTTTTATAATGAGACTAGCTTCTAAAGTTTTACAGGTACAAATTAGTCAATTAAACAAAAAAACTAAGATGCATCTTCACTTTTGACTATGTATCATACTATATCACCCCGTTGGGACCTTGACTTAACATGGCTAAAATGTTTATGAAAGAAATTCACTTAAATGATGAAAGCACCCAATTATACATTGATATGTACAGAAATCCGTATCTTCCTATTTGGGTGACTATTTTCCTTCGGTTATGTGCTGTACACTGAAACTTCCGAGTCCGAACCAACAATAGACCGGATCAACAGTAGTGAGCGCGTGTAATCCAACTATGCGAGCCATTGACAAAGTTCATAGATCCACCAAACCATCGAAACCCAACAAGAATCAAAACCCAGAAAAAGCTATATGTCAATTGAAACATTAGAAACTCACCCGCAACAATTTTACACTTCCAAAAGCCACCTTATCATTCGCATGCTATTGAATTCTTGAAATTTTCTAGTTCCTCCTCCTCCTCAAATTCAACAACATAAGCCCACTAAAACCCAGAAACAAAAATTTAAAAAAAAAACACATCTTCAAATTCCAAGCACAAACAAACCAAAAAGAAGCAGAATTGGGTACCAGATTCCCAGAGCCAACAGTGCAGAAGCCATTAACAACGTCCACAAGCACCAAACCAGCCTTCTTGTTTTCTATGGGAAGAACCAAACGTTCCTCCTTGACTGGCAGATTGACTTTTAACTGCTCCAAAAGTTGGAACTCCATTACGTGATTTAAGCAGTGTCAGTTTTTGCTAACGATCCCAAACCTCTGCAACACAAAAAAATCAATACTTGGCAGATTGTGCCAACAGGGATTCTCACTGAGATTTCAATAGTTAATTACATAAACTTTCGTGTCTGCACTCTACAAAAATCCCACCATATAAGACAGCGGATTCGACTAGTGTGAGATTTCATTGGCTCATCTACCGAATCTAATCTTTAAAGAAAGATTACGATTATGACGGAAGAGACGATAAAAAAGATTGCAAAGTCAAAGTCTAAATCCTAGTATGGTGGGTTCCACAAGCAAGACTCTGTAATAGTCCAAAGGCTTTGTTTTTGGGTGATCTAATAAGGAAGCCAAATCCTGCTAAATGTTCCAGTGAATCCGGTTAAGGTCAAGCAAATACTTCCAAAGTTTGGGTAGGGAGACCAGTCAGATGATTAAGGGCTATATCTTTTCCATTTTGGTTGGAGCAATATCTAATCTTCTATTATGAAAATAAGTTTTGTATTTAAAATTAGAAATTGTTCTATTGTAGAGGTTGGGAATGAGTATTATATTCTTTTCAATAATATTTATTAACATTGAGAGGTGTTTCTATAATTGCAATTGAAGGTTGATATCTGTCTGTATTTTTTGGATATATAAAGGGTATATCAAAGTTAGGTATTTAATTGTTACAATAAAGAGAATATATGATACATAATTTATTAAATAATTATAGATAACAATTCTAGTAAGTTTCAAGAACATTTAATTTATTATATTGCTCAAAATTGATTCCATATTTTGAGTTAAGTCATCTATCATATGATTCAAAATAGTATAAATCGTAACTTAGAAGTGGGGAATCAAGTTCACATTTATGCAAGATAGAATAGGGGTTAGAGAGAAGTTAAAATTTATCTCATTCATTAGCATCACCATTCCAATGATCCCCCACTTTTACTTTTTTTGTTGTTTCTGTTGATTGTTTTTGTTTGATTTTCATTTCAAAGATCAACAAATGATTGTCGAATTTTTATGATTTTTGTTGACTACTCTTAAACTCTAAAAAGGGTATGACCAATAGTATGTCTCTAAAAAAATATCGAGGAGTGGTTCGAGGTTCCTACTAAAGCTAACCTCTAATATCTCTATAAAGAGAAGGAAGAGAAAATTATTATACAGACCTACTCATGAGTAAATCACCACTATGCTTCATTGCTACATGTAAGCTTAATAAGTAACAATAATGCAAATATACATCTCACTCACTAATTTCTATAGCCCTATGAGAACAAGCTTTAGCCTTGGCTACCCTGAGCTAATCTCTCATGTAATCAACTTCCCAATGATGAAGGCAAGGAAGGTATGCGATCTAGATGTTATGGTGTATAAGGGGCCACTCGGTGGTTGGTGATAAAATTCAACATCACCAAGATGTTTTACACAATGATATATCAAAGATAAATGTGTGTTTGTGTGTAAGGAGTATGTTAATCTTTTCTTTTTTTTTCTAGATGTTTTTGAAAAGTGATAAACACATAATGAAAAGGAATCTAACTAAAATATGCAAATAAGTATATTTTTAAATGAAAAATGCAAATTACAAAGTTTGAGTGGAAAAGAGAATGATCCTAAATGCTCTTTTACTGCATTAAATATGAAAAGAAACAACAATTATAAGTTAAGTAAAAATATTTTTTCTTTTTCTAATTGGAAAGTTTGTAAACAAAGATGTTCAAGAGTGCCAACCTAGGGTCCTTTGCTCTCTGGAATATGCAAGGGCTTCACTGACAGGCTTTATTTTGAAGAGTTTTATATGCAACAGAAGTTGTTGTGGTCTAGACAATTTGTAGTAAAAATCGTTAGCATATGAACAATTTTGGTTCAAAATAGTTTTCAAATATTTTGAAGATTCTAAATGAACTTGTGTGAGTATGTAGAATGTTTTGACACTTTCCCTCACAAAATACATAGAGAAACATATTGTAAGGATCATAATTTTCAACTTGAATTTTATGAACTAGAAAAGATAATTAACTAGTTATGGAAAGAATGATTAAACATTTAACACCATAGTAAAAATATATAAAGTTAACAAAATAAAAATAATAATAATAAGGAGAAAGATGTTGAAACTGAAAGAAAAAATGATGGATAATAACACTTTAATGTTCCATTAAAACTACCTACTTAAGAAGGTAAATTATCTCTTAATTATAAATGATAAATGATTGCAAGATGAAGAGTTTGAATTCATAGTTACCTGAGGTTGATGATTACGTTGTGTAGAAGAGGTACCTGACTATGTGAGCATAAACTTAAACATGTGTAAAAATTATTCATTTAGAAGTGATTTTGACTATAAATTATTTGGGAATCAAAATTTTAAAACATAGTGTTGAAAACTAAAGCTTGGCATGTTAACCTTGATTTACATAGTGAAATGATGAGTTATCAACTCATAAATTCAAACAAAAAAAATATGAGAATCAAACAAAAAGTATGAAAGTGAACCACACAAAAGTAAAAATAAAGGCTAGGTTTGAAACCATAACCATCACTAGTGTGTGGGGTGGGATTTGTCCCACAAAGCATGTTGAAATATAGCAAACAAAAGGATTAAGAACCTAATAACATATTTTGCATGTATTCTAATATTTAGATGACAAATTTAGCCTTGAAAAGGCTTAACAAGGACATAAGATGGTCCTTTCAATATGAAAAAATACTATAATTTATTGAATTCTTTGTGGCACCTCAGGAAAGTGGGTTTAGTGCTACCACTCAAGAGCTTCAATTACCTACCCCTACAAGTTAACACAAAACATCAAATGCCACTAACTTAGGCATACCCGATTAAGACCCAACCTTTGCATGGATATACAAATCAATTGATTTTTCATTTACACAAAGTCTATAATAAAATTAAAATGATGAATTTATGCTATATTGTCTTCCAATCAAGAAGTTATACCTTTCTTTTGATATGTTCTAAATTTTGGCAGATATTATCCTGATCCAAATGATAAAACTCCATAAATTATTCTTATAGGAATGGTGTAGGCTCTGATGGTCTTTTTCAAACATTCTTTCTATGTGTATGTTGTTGGTATTTACATGAGGTTACTGTTCAAATTTAAACGTTGATTATCTTTGTATCTAACATTTATTTTAATCACAAAAAAGCAAGCAAACTATGCTACACATATATGGAGGCGATATGAAGTTAGCTTAGAAATCAAATTCAAAAGCTTACAATGAGAATTTGGAGTGATTTTGGTAAAAATTTTCTAAGTAAATTATGAACTATAACAAATGACTAAGGGTGTCTAGATCGTAAAAATATATTTTACTTAATAAATAATATATATTTTAAGAAATATAATAATAAAAAAATTGTGCAAAATTATTGACATTATATCTGAAAGAACCAAATGATTCTATGGTCTAGACCTAATCAAATCTGAATTGAAATGCACCACAAAGTTTTCCTCTTACTCATTCTAACGAATTATATCTAGACTTGAATTGAGCAATCTCATGACAACCAACACTCAAAGTTTGAATCATGATTCTTTATAATAGATGGTGTGTTTATGTACAAGATTAGGTCTCCCAAGTGACAAATCATAACGTTTTTTAATAATATCACCCAGACTCAAAGTTGTTCATATTATATCCTTAATACAAGTCAGACTTAAACTAAAATATTATGAATGTAGGAGAGTTGTAAGAAATGAGGGTGCAAATCCAAACTTGATAGATAGTGATGGGAATCATCAATTATATACTACACCAAAAATGGTCTATTGGGGAAGTTTTAAAACCACTCTAAAAGACCTTTAAGGGTGGTTTTCAATTATTGTCTATGGGGTATTTAATAATTTCTGTAAAGTTTTTGTGATTGAGTGTGATTCTTTAGAAATAGGAATGAGGGTATTATTTGATGCAAGATGGTCATCCCTTAGAGTAAATAAACTCTTATGTAATAATTCGAGTAAGCCCATATATGGGAAAAAAATATTGGTTATTTTTCATGCTATTGAAAAATGAAAACCATATTTGATAGGAAGATATTTTAGGATTAAGGTTTACCATAATAGCCTCGATTTTATTTTGGAATAAATATTCTCATGTCCTAGATATCACAAATGAATGATTAAGTTGCTAGGATATGATTTTGAGATAAAGTAGAAGAAAGGTAAATAAAACATGGTGACACATGAAAGAATGTTTGAAAAAGACCATCAGAG
>Ga0181465_101290_pt1 | contig 10770 bp, 11 predicted proteins | sample InSIn3gowninarea_FD_119076 | JGI IMG/M metagenome (GOLD analysis project Ga0181465, IMG submission 119076) | Clean room microbial communities from NASA Spacecraft Assembly Facility at Jet Propulsion Laboratory, Pasadena, California, USA -... ...
CGCCCAACAAGCGGCTTTGGTTCAGAAAACACTTGCGGATACGTCCCTGACTCAGGCTACCCCGACACCGGTTACGACGACTTCGGATAACTGGCGGGAGTCGGATACCAAACTGACGTTTATCTCCGACTCATTACCAACTTTTACTTCCTGGGTAACAACGCCCACAAAGCTAAATACCAGCGAAATACCTTTTGTACTGGGTATCGAGATGACGTATACCCCACTGGCATCGGTATTTGCGCCTTTCGTTGTTCCTTTTACGACAACTGATACCCCTGGTAGGGCTGATCCGTCTTCGGCCGATATAACTTTACCGACGACTTTCCTTTCCTGCGCCCACGCCGTGGACAATACTGAGTTAACTAAAAGGAAACTCAATAATAGAATTCTACTCATAAGTGTTGTTAGTTAGGATGAATTACTTTTCCCTGTCTACAAAACTATGGCCAAAAAAACACAATACAAAATTCCTATAGTTTCCTTGTAGATAAGTTTTTATAATGAATTTACCTATAATTACAGAATATTATTTCGAACTTATCGGAATTACATTATTAGCCACATGGCCGCATGATAATTTTTTCGCTAATTTCAGAACAAAATCAAACTAAGTATTTCTTACATATACTTGTCAATTAGAAGAAAAATATAAAATATACGCACTTAAATACAACTTAAGTCACTATTGCAGAACTACACTAAATAGTATTTTTATAATATATAGGACAACCTCTTACTAGAGGGCATAATGTAACTATACTTACAATGAGGCTTTTCTGTAAGTGATAATGCAGCGACAGAAATAGTAAAATTTAATTATTACCCTATGTGTCTGCGTGTTACCAACTAGTTTTCATTGGACCAAACGCTGGAAATCCAGGAAATTACCTAAGTAATTTCCTATTCCAATTAATAAACACATGCCTGACTGGGGAGAGCAGGGTTCATTTTCGCCGGTAGCCATCTCGTGCTTAGGATACTGCGCATCCCTAGGAAATGATATAAGCGACTAGCTACAGGCAAGTTACTTCGCCTGTTAACCAGTCTGTTAACAGGGCCATAACAAGAAAAAGGGAGTATGAGAACTGTAGAAATTTCGTTTCGTGAGCGTACCAGGCGATACGCTATGACAGTTCGAGCGTTGCCCGCTCCAGGGCTTTTGTAATGTCAGGAGCCATCGAGCGGGTATATTGGTGACCGATCCGGAATAACTCGCGCGCTTTGCTGATGTCCGTTGTTGTATACTGCGAAAGCTGGGGCGGCTCGATCAACACGTTGCACTTGGCAAAACGGTCTCTTGTCTTACTCTGCACGGCAAGCACTAAACTGCGCTCAATAACGCCCCGCATGGAAGTGATCGGTTTCCGTGGACCTAATACGTTGCAATGCGACCCGATCAGAAAATCGACTTTATTCTCGATTACATCGACCGGCAGGTTGTTCAACACACCACCATCCACAAACTGGCGTTTGTTAATGAGCATTGGCTCGAAAATGCCTGGTAAACAGCACGATGCCAGGACGGGCCGAATAAGCTCTCCGGTCTCAAAAAACCACCTGTTATGTGGGGAATGTATTTTCTATATAAATCGACGACCATATCCAGGCGCAACAGGCCCATGCGGTTCCAGGCGGGCCGCAGGTGGCGCATGAATGAGGACGATTCGATGATTTTCAGACTTTCGTCGGGGGTATAGCCCTGTGCCAGCAAAGCGCCCGTAATGGACCCAGCGCTGGTGCCGGCAAGCTGGTCGAATTGGATACCCATTTCCTGTAAGGCTTTTATGACCCCCAAATGGGCAATTCCACGAGCCCCTCCCCCTGACAATACTAACCCTATTTTCATATATCTCAGACTATTGGTTAGATAACGGCCTGTCTACTTTTTTAGTTTTTGTAGTCGTAGCGTGGTGATGCCGCATCACCACGCTACGACTACAAAAATTCCGCTAACCGCCCGGTATCCTTTACTCTGACGCCCTTTTCGGTGCGCTCCAGGGTGGCGGCTTCGACGTTTGGATCGTGATCGAACACTAATATCCAATCGTCGGCAACGGCCCGATTCAGAAACTCCGTTTTCTCATCGAGGGTAAGGAGCGGTCGTACGTCGTACCCCATTACGTAAGGAACGGGTATGTGCGCTACCGATGGGATAAGATCGGCGCAAAAAGCGACCATACGCGACTGCCCATGGCTACCCGTGACCTGAAACGCAGGCAACGTCATTTTTTCAGTATGGCCATCTACATAAAGTAACTCAACACCCGGTATGGCCAGGTCTTCGCGGTCAATAAACCGAAGTTGACCATTTTCGTGTAAGGGCATAAAGTTTTCACGCAGGTACGTAGCCCGTTCGCGGGGGTTGGGGTTCGTAGCCCAGTCCCACTGGCCGCTGTGGCTCCAGTAACTTGCCTGCGGAAACGTTGCTTCGAGCTTCGTGCGATTGGCATCCCGGTAACGCACGGCCCCACCAGCATGATCGAAGTGCAGGTGCGTCAGCAACACGTCGGTAACATCATTAATGGAGTAACCGGCCTGTTCAACAGCGCCAACCAGCGTTTTGCCATTGGGCAGGTCGTAATAGGCAAAGAATTTGGCGTCCTGTTTATCGCCCGCCCCGGTATCGACCAGCATGAGCCGATTTCCTTCTTCAACGAGCAGGCAGCGCAGGGCCCAGTTGCACAGGTTTCGCTCATCGGCAGGACTTTGTTTTTGCCAGATCGACTTGGGAACCACGCCAAACATAGCGCCACCATCGAGTTTGAAAAGGCCGGTATCAAGGGGTTTAATGTGCATACAGACAGGATAAAGTTACCGGACAAATATAAATGCATTCCCGGATAACCCGGAACGCTCAACCAAATCAGGAATGTGTGCCTGGAACCAATAAATAGTACTTTTGGGGTTAGATATAGGTTCAGAGCGAAATTACTTACCGTCTGTATGCTGCATACGTATCAAGACCCAAAAACGGCGGGCCTTTTGAACCTGATTTGTCAGGAACCTGGCTTCGAACGTCATTTCTTCCAGAATCCACAAAGCCGCCTGCTGACCATTGCCTGGAACGTTGGCGACGATCAGGCCGTCCTGATCGATGGCATCAGCTACCTGTTTCCCCGGCAAACCATATTGCCCCTGATGGTTAGCCAATCCGTTCGTTTTGAGCATCCCGACACCATTATTGCCTGGCAATTTGATCGGGCATTTTACTGCATTGTCGATCACGACAAGGAAGTATCCTGTGTTGGCTTTCTATTTTACGGAGCCAAAGATCCTCTTTTTCTTCAGCTTAGCCCCAGCGAGCAAACGAAGTTCGATGCCTTGCTGACGGTGTTCCACGATGAATTTTCGACCCACGACACCATACAGGGCGAAATGCTCCGGATGCTGCTGAAGCGGCTGATCATCAAACTTACCCGGTTGGCAAAAGAGCAATACCTTGATCCAACCCTCAGCGAGAAAGACCTTGACCTTGTTCGACGGTTCAATTTACTGGTCGAAATTCATTACCGGAAGCTTCACGTCGTTAGCGACTACGCTGATCTGCTTAATAAATCGCCCAAAACGTTGTCTAACCTATTTGCGATCTACAATCAGAAAAGTCCGCTGCAACTTATTCATGAACGAATCGTACTGGAAGCCAAGCGGTTACTACTTTATACTGACAAATCGACGAAAGAAATTGCCTATGAGCTAGGCTTTGAAGAAGTCCCCCATTTCAGTCGTTTTTTCAAGAACCAGGTCAACCTGCCCCCATCTGAATTTAAGGAACAGATAAAAAGTAACCTGTCCCTCTAATCAACGCTCGGGAAGAATTGATAATAGGTCGGGCAGTACGGTCATTTTCGACTGCGTTTGGGCGCTGCACCTTTGCATTGTTAAAACGACCAAATTAACCAACACGAGAATGGCAAGTTTCACAGTACCAACACGGGATCAGGTTTCAGCTCAAAATCAACAACTATTCGATACATTACAAAAAGGGCTCGGTTTCGTACCGAATCTCTACGCTACGTTCGGCTTGTCTGACAATGGCCTGGGCGCTTATTTAACGTTTCAGCAGAGCCAGACAAAAGGGGCGTTCAAAGCGAAAGAACGTGAAGCGATTAATCTGGTGGTATCGCAGGTAAACGAGTGCGTCTATTGTCTGGCTGCCCACACAGCTCTAGGTAAAATGAACGGCTTTTCAGACCAGCAGATGCTGCAACTCCGCGCTGGTTATGCTGACTTTGACCCTAAACTCGATGCACTGGTTAAACTAGCGCAAGCCATTACCGAGACCAAAGGTCATCCCGCCACTGAACTGGTCGATTCCTATATTGCGGCTGGCTATGCACAGAGCAGCGTCATTGATCTGATCCTGATGGTTGGCGATAAGATCATGTCAAACTATCTGCACAGTATGACTAACATTCCCGTCGACTTCCCCGCGGCCCCCGCTCTTGAACGCCTTGCGGCCTGATTTCAGCCATGGTCATTCCACCAGCCTATTCTATTCATTCTTAAGAACCAAGAAAAACAGTTTATTTATTGGCTTATCTGTCCTTTTGCTTGCCTTTACAACAGGCGATACGATTCCCAAAGGCCAGAAGACATTAGCCCTTTATTGATTGGCGAAACGATCCCCGATGTGCGCCTGCAAACCGTTGAGGAGTAGTCCGTTTCATTGCTGGCCGAAGTGGCCAGGAAACCAACTGTTTTGGTGTTTTACCGGGGTGGCTGGTGCCCTTATTGCAGTCGTCAACTAGCAGAACTGCGCACGCTGGAACCGGATCTGACTAAAAACGGGTATCGACTCATTGCTGTCAGTACGGATAGCCCCGAAAAGTTAAGGAGTACCCTCGACAAAAGTCAACTTACGTATACGCTTCTTTCTGATTCCGACGTGACAGCAGCCAAGGCATTCGGACTGGCCTTCAAAGCACCTGCTGCTTATGCCGCAACACGGGAAAAAGGGAGTGGCGGGAAAAATAGCGAGAAGTTATTGCCAGTACCCGCCGTTTTTCTGCTTAATCAGCAGGGAGTTATAAAATTTGAATACATTAACCCAAATTTTAAAGAGCGCATGTCGGGCAACTTGCTGAAAGCCGCCATTGAATCGGTTCGGTAACAGACCTTTTGCGCTCAAACTTTGTTATGACGTTGATCGTATATCAACTCTGTTTAGTGCACCCGAACAAGTCCTTCACTCACCTTACTGTATGAAACGCATCGTTCACAAACACCCGCTGGCCATCCGATGGTTTCACTGGATCAACTTCCCGGTTCTGTTCGTCATGATCTGGAGCGGTCTGCTGATCTACTGGGCGTATGATCCTTATAAAATTACCATCGGCAGTTATACGCTTCTGTCCTTTTTTCCGGATGGATTTTATGAATTCCTGAACGTGCCGCGTCGGCTGGCTGAGGGCATGGCCTGGCACTGGGTCTTCATGTGGGTGTTTATGCTGAACGGACTGGCGTATGTCATCTATACGTTTGTTTCGGGTGAATGGCGACACCTGGTACCCGACCGTCGCTCGTTCCGGGAAGCCATTCAGGTGACCTTGTATGATTTGGGGCTTCGCAAAACGCAACCGCCGTTTATCAAATACAATGGAGCCCAGAAGATAGCTTACTTCGCCATCATGCTTATGGGCGTGGGGTCGGTACTGACCGGTTTTGCCATTTACAAACCCACCCAGTTTTCGGGATTGACCCGTTTGGTGGGCGGGTACGAAGCCGCCCGGCTGGAACACTTCGTCCTTACCGTTGGCTACGTGCTGTTTTTCTTTGTGCATATCGGCCAGGTAATTCGCGCAGGCTGGCGCAATTTCCAGTCCATGGTAACGGGTTTTGAAGTCATTGAAACCGTTGCTCCTGCCAAAAAACAGGCAATGCCTGAACCACCCGCAACACCAGTCGTACCCACGCCCCAACCGAATGGTACACAACCCGTTGGGCCATTGGAACCCTTGTTAACGCCTAAACCCTCTCTGTCGTGAGCCAGTCAAACGAACCTAAATTACCCGAAAGCGACGTGCCTGAATCGGCTGTCCGTCGGCGCATATTGAAATCATTTGGCTGGTTTGCCCTGGCCGCTGCCGTGCCTGTCGGTATCTACGAATGGATTACTAATAGCCCTAAATTACTGGGTGTCAAAAAGCCGTTTCGGCGGGTACTCGATGCCAACGAACAGATTGCCCGAACCTATTTCAGCAATACGCACCTGGTCCGTACCTATCCCATCAATCAGGCGGCAAAGAAAGCGCGGGTCAACGGCTACGATGGCATAAAAACGCCTATTCCCGAAGACTGGACGCTACAAATTGACCGAAAAGCGGGCGCTCCCACCGAGCAAGGCCAGCCGCTCACGCTGACCATCGATGACATTAAGGCCCTGCCAAAGCACGAGATGGCGTATGAGTTCAAGTGTATTGAAGGCTGGAGTCAGATCCAGCATTGGGGCGGAGCACGCCTGTCCGACTTTCTGGTAGCCCATAAACTCGGCACCAAAAGCGGAAACGCCCCCAGCCCCGATAATATGGATGACTTGTACAAGTACATTGGGATGGAAACGCCCGACAAAGGCTATTATGTTGGCATCGATATGGAAAGCGCCATGCATCCGCAAACGTTGCTGGCTTATGAATTAAACGGCGAACCGATCACAGCCCCGCACGGGGCTCCGCTTCGGCTGATTATCCCGGTAAAGTATGGCGTCAAAAACCTTAAGCGCATTGGCCGGATTTTCTTTTCAGATGAGCGCCCGCGCGATTTCTGGGCCGAACGAGGTTATGATTATTACGTAGGACTTTAGATAACCTGGCATTTCACTATGAATTACTTGCTCTTGTTCCTGACGGCTTACGGGATGGCCTTTTCGACACCCCCTAAAAACCCGGTCAAACCCGCAGCGCAGCCGGTTGTGGTGCTGGAATTGTTCACGTCGCAGGGCTGTTCCAGCTGCCCGCCTGCCGACAGGGTCTTGCAGGAAATAACCCAACAGGCTACCCGCTCCGGGCAGATGGTTTACAGTCTATCCTTCCATGTCGATTACTGGAATCGTATGGGCTGGCAAGACCCTTTCAGCAATAAGCTTTTCACCGACCGCCAGCGCCAGTACGACCGCGCCCTTAACAGCCAAACCTACACGCCACAATTGGTTATCAACGGGCGACAGGATGTGATTGGTGGACAAAAAGCGAAAATCGAGCAGGCGATTCAGACCATTCAAAAGCAACCTGCTTCGGGGTTCATCGGTGTTGACGGCAACGTGGCCTACGATGCCGGACAAGTAACGGTTACGTACGCACTTTCAGCCGCAGGTCCTTATCGGGTCCATGTGGCTTTGGTCCAGAAAGAAGCCCATACGGCGGTAAAAAACGGGGAGAATGGGGGGCGTATCCTGACCAATACAAATGTTGTCCGGCAATTTAAAACCGTTGACCAATCGGGAACGTCAGGCCGTTTGTCCCTTCCTTCGCCCACTGGCCTTTCTGCCGATCAGACAGCGGTGCTTGTATACGTTCAGCGGATGGATAATGGACAAATAGTGGGCGCCAGACAACTTTAAATGAGTCTTTCTTTATAAACCTGGTTGACCTTACCAGAACGTGAAGCCTGTTATAAGGCTGGTTCAAATTCATTTTTACGCAAACCGGTTGACTGCAGTTCGTTAAAACAAACGATAGCAAGCGTTTGTCAATACTGGCTTGACTTGAACCAGCCATCGGGTACTCAGGCAAATACCCGCCATGACTATCCAGTGAATTTCCAGAAACACGCCGACAAAGAAGCATAAAACAGTTCCCGTACCGTGTGGTTTAGACTATGCACCGACCGTCGTTTTTCGAGTTAGTCTGGTGCTAATTCATCCGTTATGAGAACTGGTTTCCTCCTTCTATTTCTGTGGCTCCGTGTCTTTTCGGCTGATGCGCAGGCCATTACCTACCCGCATCCGGTTAAGTACATAACCCTGCACCAGGAGCAGAAAACCATGCGAATGGCCTACATGGATGTAGCGCCGACCAGCTCGTCAAATGGCAAATCTATTATTCTTTTTCACGGCAAAAACTTCAACGGAGCTTACTGGCGAGATGTCATTTCCTTTCTAAGCAAGGCCGGGTATCGTGTCATTGTTCCCGATCAGGTTGGCTGGGGCAAGTCCGACTACCCGGACTTACACTACAGCTTTCATGCCCTGGCGGCCAACAACAAGCAACTGCTCGATGCCTTGAAAATCACCAAAGTAACTGTTGTTGCTCACTCAATGGGTGGTATGTTGGCCACTCGCTTTACGTTGCTCTATCCCGAACTGGTTAACCAGCTCATTCTGGAAAATCCGATCGGTCTGGAAGATTACCGCACGTTTGTGCCCTACGCTCCCATCGACAGCCTTTACAAATCGGAGTTATCGGCGACCTATGCGTCATACAGAAAGTACCAGCAGAGTTATTATCCGGTCTGGAAACCCGAGTATGAAGAATGGGTGCAGGCCCAGGCGGTTGCGCTGAAAGACCCTCGGTTCAAGCAGATTGCCTGGGTCAATGCCCTGACCTACGATATGATTTACGAACAGCCAGTCTGTTATGAATTCAGACATATAACGGTGCCGACGCTCCTCATCATTGGCCAGGCCGACCGCACTATTGTCGGGAAAGCCCGCGTTCCTAAAGCCCTTGTCAATGAACATGGACAATACCCAGCACTCGGCAAACGTACGCAACAGCAAATTCGCGGCAGCCAGTTGGTAGCGCTTCCGGGCGTTGGGCACATCCCACATGTGCAGTCGCTGGATGCCTACAGAAAAGCGGTTCTGAGCTTTCTGGCAAAATAAACTCCCGACAAAGCTCGCTTCGTTACAGGCTAACCGTCTGTTTGCCCGCCTTGAGCGGCAACGATTTTCCTTTCCAGCGCAGTGTACCGGTTAGGTTATCGGGCAGGGTAACGGTGCCGGTTAGGCCGCCCGTCGGCGTTTTCTGAAACTGCACGGCTATGTCGCCTAACGGATGCGGCATTTTTCCATCGACCGTCGTCAAATCACCCATAAATGGCTCGATACGTACCGATCTGAACCCCGGCTCAGCGGGACGAATGCCGCAGGTGGTCGAGATAAATTCGTACAGCGGGGACGCACTCCAGGCATGGCAATCAGACCGGGTTGGCTCCGGATTTTCCGCGAATGTAGTCAGACCCATGGCCAGCATATCGCGCCAGGGTTTCAACTGGGCAACAAACTGATCGCCAAGACCCGTCTTTTTGAGGGCTTCGAACAGGTAAAATTTGAAATAAAAGGTAGCCTGAGTCAGGGACGTATCCGCAAGTGTTTTCTGAACCAAAGCCGCTTGTTGGGCGGCTGGCACGGCATCGGTCAGGACAGCCAGTATATTGGCATGCTGGCTAAAAGACGTTTTTTCTGGTGTATCTGCGAATAGCCCACGGCCAGCATCCCAGCACTGCGCAAAAACGGCTTTGTTTAATCGGCGACCCAGTTCGCGATAGTGTTCAGCGAGTTCATTCTGGCCGTAGTGCGCCAGCAAATCGCCCGCCCGGAAATACGTATAGGCCTGCTGCAAGGATAAAATACTCGAACCACCCTTGCGCGCACCGGCCGGAACTCCGCCCGCAACTTCATCTTTCGCATTTTTCCAGGCCGACCAATCCACGAAGTTCCACCATTCGAGCGGCCCGTTCAGTCCTGTTTTGGCAATCCGTTTTTCGTGCCAGTTCAATACGCTCAGGATGCCCGGCAACATCGACTTCACGAAGGCATCGTCCTGCCGATGCATCCAGTAGTCATGGACCATGCAAACCCAGAACAGTGAGAAGGTCGGGATTACCTGAAAATCGGCCGATGGGTAGCGGCTCTGCGTCAGGCCGTCATTAAACCGGCTATGATCGTAATCGAGAATAGCCTTGCGCATCAGCCGATCATCGCCCGTAACATAGAGCGAAATCAGGGATTGAATCCGGGTGTCGCCTGTGTACTGCAATTGCTCATAATAAGGGCAATCATAATAGGTTTCGCCCGCACACAGCCGAGCCGTTCGCCAGCCCACATCCCAGATGGCTTTCAAGGTTGTGTCGCTCGTAGCAAGCTGCGCTTTCTGCTGAAACGGATAACCCGTAAACTGCCCAACCAGATCCTCCAGAACAAGGGGTTCTCCTTTTGTTTCGACCGTTAGTTGCAGGTAGCGGTACGTCCGGAACCAGAGCGGCCGGAACGTCCGCTTGCTACTGCCGTCAGGAATGAACTGATCCTCAAACCCAAGTAACGTTCGTCCCTCTACCTCGTTCCGGTTGCCTTTTTTGTTTTTGGCATCCACCAGCGCTTCGGCATAACCCAACGTTATGGCAGCGCCCTTTCCCTGGCTCACTGTCAACTCTGGGTAGGCATTGGTCAGATGGCCCTGATCGAGCAGAAATACCGCCTTTGTATTAGCCGGTACCGTGACCGGCGATTTTCCCTGCAGGAATGCGGCCTCCATTTTCCCATTCTCGCTCCGCCGGACACTCGCCAGCCGAACGGTGCTTTCCTCCATCATGGGAATGGTTCGCGGCACAAGCCCCCAGTTGCCGTCAGTGCCCAGGCCACGGGGTTTTGTCGGGAAACCCAGCGGTTTGGCGGCTACCCAGGCTTTATCATCAAAAGTCGGCTGCTCCCAACCCCACGGATAGTGAGCCGCATCGACCCGGTCGCCGTCACCCGCCACAATGTAGGTTTTTAGTTTCGGAATGTCATTCTTGATGGGCGAATAGGCCGGATTCAATCCCTGATTTCGCTCT
>Ga0181465_101047_pt2 | contig 10764 bp, 13 predicted proteins | sample InSIn3gowninarea_FD_119076 | JGI IMG/M metagenome (GOLD analysis project Ga0181465, IMG submission 119076) | Clean room microbial communities from NASA Spacecraft Assembly Facility at Jet Propulsion Laboratory, Pasadena, California, USA -... ...
ATGTGAAGATTGCTACACCAGCCAAGTGACTCAGGAAGAGTCACAATGATTGTGTTTGGGGACTGATGGGTAGCGGAGGCCCCGCGTAACAGCTTTGGGGCTCAAACCCCACAATTTTGGGTAAAAGTATGGTAAAGGCTCCGCGAGATGCGCGGAGTGCGAATTTTAATGAGTCAAGTCAAGGGGTTGTCTGCCCGACAATAATGTAAAAAAATGGAAAGTGAGTCAGCCTGCCCATGGTCCACAAACCATGGAAATGTATAAATAGAGCAAGGCTCCATGGTTAGAAGGTAGTTTTAGTTTTGGATCTTAATGTTATGGGTTTATGAAGGAAATATTATCTCTGTGTCTGTAATTCTGAGTCAAGGGGGTTGGTAGATAGATAGAGGCTCTGTTGTTGTGTTAGAAGAGGCCTAGTAGAGTCCGTAGTTGTGTGCATGGAACCCTACAACTGACTACATAGGGCGGATATGGTTGTACTAAGAAGGAGATAAATAAAGTTAAGAGTTTTTGAATCATTGTGTGCTTTCTCGCGAATCTATTTGTTGCTTATGCTCTAAATTTATGCACTATCTTTAGTAATTATGAATGCTGCACTGGGTTTTATTGTTAAATATTTTCTTAAAGACTGTAAGAATAAGATCGGATCTGTAATAAATGCATACAAATAATAAGATTTCGGAAGTAACTGGCATGGATCTACATGAAGGATGTCTATCTATGCAGAGTAGCATAGGTGCATGGAACCATTCACGATCCTTCCAGGCCACATCAAGACATCCCTAGGGTGAAAAAACCTGGTTCCATCACCCTCTCATACTACCTCGGGTGAGACTTCAGTCCCCGCTCTGTGGATTGTTTCCGAAAGGGCAGGTAGTGGGATTTGTTCGGTTAAAACATTTCTAAACTTGGGTCAAGCCCCGACAAGCCAACATATTAAACAAGGAATAATGATAGAGACTACTCATCTACTGAGGGTATGGCTTTTTCTGTACAAAATGGGCCATCTTCTCAATATTCCTGTACAAGAAATAAGGGAGGTTTAACATCCTCACCCTGGTAAAATGCATGAGAAGCCTAATGTGATAGGTGTAAATTCTGGAAAATATTCCCTCGCAAGTGAAATATTTCATGATGATTTTCATCATGGGGGCATACTTGTCCTCAAGGAATCTGAAAGGAAAAATTATTTTCGCCTCATTTTTGTACTTGGGTTTGATATAAGACTCATAATAATGTTCATCCAGGTCCTGTGCCTTGTACCATTTCTCCCCTACATTTGGAATCCTAGTTGCATCTACAATAATGGAGGGTGAGACTGTGAATGCCACCCAAGCAAGAGTCACCTTGTTGTCCTGAATATTGGCTACAAAGAGCCTAATGAGCTCAAGATGGTGTTGAACTCTCTCTATCTACTCACAGAACTCATAACACCCTAGATGTCTGAAACAAGTGACAGCTAACTAGAAGGCTTGCAATTCTCTGAGGTTTGATGGCTCTTCCCTAATAATTCTACCTCCCTTGTGTGGTTTTCTATGATGCCTAGGTCTATATGTCAAATTGTCACTGCCTATGTTTTCCTCCTCCTCATAGTCTTGGTCTTCTCTATCCATGTTTGCAAGGTTTGAGGCTGTACACTCCAAGAAAAGCAATGAAGGGAATGAGTAAGAGTGATTTAGGAGTGAGGGAATGGGAGATGACCTTGTGAGGTATTTTAGTAGGCTATAAAATGAAGGGAAGGATATGAATTATGAAAGTTAGGGAGAGGGATCTGGGCACTTTTTGAAATATAACTTGTGGAATGAAGAATGAAGGGGTATAGATGTTATGGAGTGATGTAGGGAAGGGTTTTAGGGTTTAGTGATAGGTGGTGGGAAAAATAGAGGGGTTTAGGGTTTCTACAATGTCATTGAGGGAGAAGCTAGGGTTTCACATTTGTCATGGAAAATTCCTTCAAACACTTCAATTGCAACTTCAATGATGAGGTAGAGGGAGTGCACTTACTTGTTTGAGAGATGAGAGGGTTCTTTGGATGTTTTTATGAAGTTTGGAGGCTTTCTTGTCTTTTCTGCTCAACGCGTAGTGCCACCTTCACTACCTACAATGCGTAGTGCCAAACTGCAGAAGCACAGAGACACTTCATGACTGTTCCAAACGCACATCGCCAACATCCAAAAGTGCAGCGCCACTTCTCCTTGGCCCAAAACTCACTCAACCTCTCCTCTTTTCCTAACTTTTTGACTCCTCCTTTGCCAAATGAGAATGATGAACTTGAAAATGAAATGTGACACCTTATATAGGAGTAGATTTTGATTTTTCACTAGAAAAACCCACTTTCTAATGTTTCTTGACCTTTTTCAAAACTCTGTTTTTAATGCCTTTCCTTCTTTGTTTCTTTTCAGGTGGATAATGCTCAACTTGAATTTATTTTTGTAGTGTTTCTTTGTCTTGTAGCAAGGAGAGATGCATTGGTGTATCTGGGATCATTTATTACATAAAGTGACTTAAAATTACATAATAAATACAAATTAACTCAAAACACTCTGTTTTCACCTCAAAACCATGTTTTTGAGGTGAAAATTACATTAGTTAAAAAGATAATTACGTAGTGACTATGACTTACTAGCCATCATGCTTGACTTATTTATCATCCTCATACTCTTGCTACCCTTTATTTACACTTTTAAATCATGCTCTTGACCTTGCAAATTAAACCCTAAGACCTAATGAAACATGCCCTATGACCTAATGAAAACATGATTGCAAATTGACCATGAAACCATAATTGAAGACAACCTAAAGAAGGGTCATCAAGTATACTCTGTGAGGGAGAAATTAGATTTTCTAAAGAGAAGAAAACCATTGGTGGATCAATTTGACATGACCTAATGGAATGATGTAAAAAATTTCAGTATGGGACCCCTAAAATAAAAATGCAAAGAGCAAATTTGATCCCTGATGGAAGTATGCAAATACTAATACTAACATTGGCCTTGTTGGGGATGGTAGCTCCTTGGAGGTGTCAAGAACACTGTAGATCAAGTGCGTCATCCATTGGGTAATACGGTCAACAAACAAAAGACTAAAATAAGAAAAATGACTCAATACAAACTGAAGAATGACTCACAACCAACTCTAAACCTGACTATAAACCAAATCAACCAAACTTGACACAAATCATTCAAGCTTTATAGCCTTCACTTCGGGCCCCAAGCTCAAATGATAGTGTACTTGAAACCTTGCAAGGAAGAAAACTAATATATACAATGAAGGTGAAGTAACTCCAGGGAACAACATCAAAAGTAGTAGTGTTTCAGGAGCCTACCATTCACTAGTCCTCCTGAACATTCTTCACCATTCATTTCCTTTAACAAAATTCATTCTATCCTCGATATGCTGAGATTTTATATGGTCCTTTCCATAGATTGTCAAACTTACCACGCTTTCCTTTTTCCTCATTCCTTGCATCCCATCGCAACACTACATCTTTCAGTTGAAACTTTTCTGCTTTGGTTTTGCGGTCATAAATTTTCTTTATCTTCTCTTGCAACCATAAAGTGTTTTGGGAAACCTCTTCCCTTGTTTGCTGAAGGTGAATTATCTGATTAATTCTACACTGAATATCATCCTCTTCATTGCTAGCTTCCTGTAATAATCTCATGACCGGGATTGGAAGTGATGTGGGAAACACTGTATCAGTACCATAAACCAACTCAAAAGGTGACATACCTATTGACTTCTTTTTGCTCACTCTATCAGCCCACACGGCATTAACAAGCTTCCGATGCCAATTCTTCTTGTTTACCTCCAACATTTTCTTGATAATGTTCATCGAGGATTTATTTGATGACTCAGCCAATCCAATGCCCTGCGGGTAGTATGCTGTGGAGTGACCCAATGTAATATTGTACCTATTGCAAAACTCGACCATCCTCTTTGACTTAAACACTGTTGCATTATCTGTTATAATCTTGTGAGGGAAACCAAAATGAGATAGGATATTAGATTCTAAAAACTAGATAATTATCATGTTTGTGGCTTGCCTTGTTGGAATGGCCTCAATCCACTTGGTGAAGTCGGTAGCTGTCAAAATCCATTTGTGTTGTGTTGATGATGTAGGATGGATTTCTCCTATGAAATCAAGTCCCCACTGCTGGAAAGGTGCATTTACTTCAACTGGCTTCAGAAGTACAGGAAGCAACTTCCTTTTTCCTTGAAAAACTTGGCATTCATGGCAGCCCATAACTGTCTTATATAAATCTATAAACAAAGTTGGCCAATAATATCCTGCTCTCAACGCTTTGTTAGCTGTTGTTTTCCAAAAAAAATGACTACCACCATCATCTCTATGAAAATCATTCATTACCTGTTGAGCTTCTTCTTCAACCAAACAATTAAGAAGAAGAATTCTTGGATCTTTCCAATAAAGAGAACTATTTAAAATGCAGAATTTTGCAGACTTTAGTTTTAGTGATCTTCCTTTACTTCTTGACATTCCAGGAGGTGGCAAAAGATGTTGAAGAACATAAACTATATCGAAATACCAAGGTGATTTTGAGAAACATTTATGACACTTGAATGAGTGAGCCACCATCTTTGTCATCTGACATTGCTGCAATGAGATTTATGTCTAGAGCATGCAAATTTGATTTAGCCATCAATTTTTCCAAGCCTTATCCTTTGATCAGTTTGGTAGGCTTAATTTCAAGATCATATTCCAACATTTCTACTATCCACTTACCTCTTCTTCCCTCTGGATTAGTTTGCATGAGAACATCTTTGATGGCTACGTTAGGAACATATGCTATAATATATGAATGTAGAATGTATACTCTGAAATCCTTCAATGCTTTTGTTAGTGTCAGTATCTTCATCCCTCCATTAGTGATCAAATTCTCTTATTGCATTGCATGTTAGGTGTCTCATCCGATCAGCTGCATTCCATTAGGGTCATGGATCATCTAATGGTAGTGGTATATTATAAATTTCCCCTCATGATCTTTACCTGCTAGTCCACTTTCATACATTTAGGTCATTTGCAGTCATTTTTGCCTTTACATCTGCAAAAGTCATTTTAGGGTTTTAGGTCTCATTAGGTCTAGGATTTTGTCAATAAGGTCTTGTAAATACTAAATAATGGTCAACAGGAACACGAGGAGGTCAAATAAATTCTCAGCAACAAAAATTTCAATAATCACATGCTCAGTGATTGATTTTTCCTCAAAACCCTGTTTTGAGGAAAAATAGAGTTTTTATGTTTTATGTACAAAATTTCATGTAATTTCATTGTTTCTATATGTAATAATTCTGAGATGCAGCCCTGGTCACTTTTCCAAGCTCCTGCACTCCATTTCCTTCAAAAGAATCAAAATTTCAAAGCATTTAGTCCATCAAAGGCAAAAAGTAAGTCAAACTGCCCAAGGCAGAGTTTTAAAAAAGCAAGTGAAAGACAAACATTAGGAAAGTGGGTTTTCATAAGTGAAAAATCAAAATAATTGGTATATAAAGTCTTTTCATGTCAAAGAGCTCATTTGTGTCCAAAAGTAAATGAGAACAAGTGCAAATCATGTTTTCAAGCCAAAGGACTAATTTTGCAACCAAACTATCAAAATTTAGAGGCACGACACACCTGGGTCAAGGTGCGACACACATGGCCTACGCGGATCACACAGAGCAAAATTTACACTAAATTTCTAACTAGCATGATGCACTAGACAGGCGTGGTGCACCTATGAGTGGGAATTGCACACCAGTCTTCAAAGCCCGAAATTCATCCAAATCTTCCTCCAAAGCTCCAAAATTGAAAATTCTTCATTCCATAAGTAAGTTAACACCTCCATATTGCCAATGTATGAGTTTCCATCAATGTTTATGGTGTTTCAATAGCTTAAAAGAAAAACCCTAGTTGCTTACATAATTGTGTTGAGAAAACTTCCTAGGGTTTGCAAATTACAATTTTTTCTATCTAAATCCCATCCTACCATTTTTACATCCCCTCACTACAATTTCATTCACCTATGTTATCCTTCCATCTTTCACTTACACTTACCTATCCCCCTATCCCAAAACTGAAAACCCTAATCCCTAAAACCACTATTGCTAAACCCTAATTGATATCCCAAAAACCTAAACATCATTCCCCAAACCCTTCCATTTCCAATAATGCTATAAGCAGCATCCCAAACCCCCTATTCACTATCCCTCATCATCAAATACCTATTGTTTAGCAGTAAATACCTATTGACACTATAAAATCTCTTCGTACTCATCTAAGAAAAATCAAGCATTGGCAAACATGGAGTCAGATTCATCTTATGACAAAAATGAGGAAACAGTAAGTGACTCCTCCAAAGAAATTCATGCACCAAGGAGACCTCATAAGAGTGGAAAACATAACCGGGAGGAGCCTACTACACTTACTGAGCTGTTGGCTTTCCCTCTTGCTGTAACATGCTTCCAACATCAATCTTGTTAACAATGTTGTGAGATGGTGGAAAGAGTCAAATAGCACCATGAGCTTGCCAGACTTTTTGTGCTCCATCTTCACAATGGCTAGGTCAATTTGGTAGGTGTGACATCCACTTTGACACCTGAAACTATAGCTCAAGCAATCGCTATTCCGAATGTGGGTGAGCAATAGAATAAGGGACAGCTGGTGGACAAAGATTATTATGAGCCTTATATCAAGGCTCGTTTTCAGAGGCATGTCAGTAGGGTCTTCCCTTTCAGGTACCTATAGGACACATATGCTCCCCTTATGAAACTCATAATCAAATATTTCAACTGTGAAGGTAGATTTTCTCGCCTATACACCTATCGTATCAGATTGTTGATGCATTTTACTAGGGTGAGGATGATGAACCTCCCCTATTTCATTTGCTGGAATATTGAGAAAATGACCACATTGGTGCAAACGAAACCTCCTCATCAACAATATAACGACATCTGTCACTTTGCATTAATCAAGATTGTGGTTTTCCATCAGCTTAGTTTACTGAATGTTTCATGGGAGGATTTCATTTCACATGAGGTATTTGCAGGTCCTCAAGTGCCCACATCCGTTTTTCATGAGGTAGGAGAGCCTTTACATTAGCAAGAGGTGCATGAGACTCAAGCCACTAGTGTGCCAATGTTTGTCACTTACCAAAAGGGCAATAGAATATTGTTTGCAGCAACAAAACGAGTACTATCTCCACCCGGGGTGGAAGGGGTCTCGTTTTCTTCAACAATAGAGCAGGTACAAGACAAAGGTAAGAAACCACTGCATGATGAGGGGCCTTCAAAAGGTCAAGAGGCAGATTTCATTCTCATTTAGGATGATGACATTGATTTGGGCTCCCAAAGCTCAAAGCTCAAGGATATCATTCAGGAGCAACAAGATGACATTCATCACTTGTCTCTCAACCTGGAAAGAGCCAAGTGGATAGTCAATTATCTTGAGCAAAGAAACAAATAGTTAGAGGATCAACAAACCATTATGGAGCTCCAAAACATAAGAGAAAACTTGCAAGCTGCCAAGAGGAGGAAAATCAAGTTGATACCACTTGAACAAGAAATTGAAGCTGATCATGAATCTTGGCTTGAGAGGGAAAACATGCACTTGTAAACGATGCTAGAGAAGGAAAAAAAAGAGAAAAAGATGTTGAGGCGCATGGCCTATCACTATTTGGTGAGAAACAAAGTTTGTAAAGCAAGAATTAAGACTTTGAAGGCCAAGTTGAGGAAGACATTGAGGAAGAGAAAAGAGCAAGACAAGCTCCAAATATTGGTTGAGGCTTACTTAGCCCAACATAGCACTTGATGCAGGACACTGAGCCCAAATTTCGAGAAATTTGGGATAATTTTTTCCAATTTTAAATTTTTGGAGCAAAACATAGGTTTTTCTGCCTGGTGCATTGCACTACCTAGCGCGCACTTTTGCTAGGGACCTCCTTTGGAGGAAAACTCAGCATTTGTGGATTCCTTAGGCAAAAATATGAATGCCCACACTTGGCAAAGAAAATTTTTCAAGTTTTGAGCTTCCAAAAGGGTCAAAAACACCTAAAAAATGCCCTTTCTGCCCCCTTTTGGCCACACAGGAAGCAGTGTTGGGAGAACTCATTTTTGGAGGGGCAAATGGACACCAAACTTAGAAATTCCACTTGTTCTGGAAAGTAGACAGATAGAAATTTCCAACAATCCCACTTGGAGCAAATTTTGGGCACGAGAAGGCCTCCAAAATCAGCTGCAAAAAGACACAACACACAGGGATAGAGGTGTGGCGCATAGGATCGAAAATTGACTTTTTTGCCCAAAAAACTCTGTTTTTCACTTAGTTTTTTCTTAGTTTGACTTTTCTCTCCCTCATAATCAAACTCATGATGTAATTTGATGTAACTTGATGGATTTTGATGTAAATATGCTAAAATTTCACTCACGGAGGTAGATACATCATAAAAAGGTAGTTTGAAACTGAGTGAATCAGTTTCCTAGCTTTTAGAGGCAAGCTGTTCCACTGCCTACTTTTCAGTTCTTAGTTTAGATCTTGTTGAAACAACTCCTAACTCATGAATTCAACCCCTAAAGCCTAGCATGAGTTGTTTGTTGCCTATATTTAGTAGCTTTTCAGTCATTGGTAAAGGTTTGACTCTTGTGAATGCTTTGAGCATTATTGTACATTCATCTCTACAGTTTGGCAACGGAATAGACCAGGGTTTACAACACTGTGTCGGATTCTTGTGGCAACTTGACTCGGTATTGTTTTTCATTTTGTAATGCAAGTTTATATGTGTTTATGTATGCCATCATCTCTCTCTTTTCATCTTAACTAAGTGAATCAAGGATAAAGGTAGAATTCATTGATGTTACATTGCTCTACCTAGGGTTTGTTTAGTTATTGATGTTTTCAATAGTTTGAAGAGGATCCCTGAGACTTTCATGCCCTCTCCATCTCACTCAATTTGAAGTACTAAACCATTTGCCTACCTCGCCCCATAGAGATCTCTACAAGACTGTGCCCATTCCCCAGACCCAAATCTGCCTTTCACATTTGAGCTAGCAAACCAAAATTAAATTCAATCAAACTCCTCTGAGCATATACCTATCCTAAAATAAGTATTTACATTATTCATCTCAAGTTCTATTGACCATATTCTTTTGAGATTGACAAGGAGAGAGCCCTCTCCCAACCTAGTAGGGCTAGCTACCAGGTTAAGCATGGTTTGATGTTATCCTAGATTCTGCCTTTCTCAGCCTGAGGTAGATTTAGGCCCTAACAGCTTTTATAAGAGCTAGAGCTTGTTTCCAATGATATTGTAATGCAAGGGATCTTCTTGAATAGTCCTACTAAGAAAAGTAATGGGTTGCTCCACCTGATCCCTCTTTTGCATGAACACCGCAGCCATGGTGTGCTCAAATGCAAATGAAAATATAATAAAATCATGAGTATAATCAGGAATAATCAAGACTGGGGCTATGTTCAATGCAAAATTTACCAAATTGAATGATTTCATGGTATCCTCGATCCATTTCACAGTGTTTTACTTTTTCAACTATTAGTTAATTCATGTAAATTCTCAGCCAAATTTGGTATAAATCTGTGTAAGAAATTCATCTTACCATTGAAAGCCTGAATCTCCTTTTTGTTGTGAGAAAAGTATATTTGTTGGATTGCCTCCACCCTTGAGGGATTAATGTGAATACCATCTTTAGAAATTATATGACCAAGGAGTTTACCCTCGTCCATGGCAAGAAGATTCTTTTTCAGGTTTAGAGAAATCCTGAATTTCCTACATTTTTAAAAGACAATCCTTAAGTAGTGAAAATTCTCATCATCAGAACCAGAAAATACCATCAGATCATCTAATAGACTACCAAGAAAACATCATTCTCATTAGAAAAAGCTATGTCCATCACCCAATAAAAAGTGGCTTTGACATTCTTCAACCCAAATGGAATTTTGGCATACTCAAAAGTTCCCCATGGTGTTGTGAAAGTAGTTTTATCTTGGTTTTTTTCATGCACCAAGATTTGATTATATCCAAAGTAGCCATCTAGTAGTGACATCCGTGATGCTCCAACTACTATTTGTAGAATATGGCCCTTCTTAGGAAGAGGTAATTATCCTTTAAGGACACTTTGTTGAGGTTCCAGAAATCTATGCACAACCTTATTTCCTCTAGTCTTCTTTCGCACTAGGACCAAATTTGAAATCCAATTAGAAAATCTAATTAGAACAATAATGCTAGCTTTAAACAATATATTTACCTCTTTTTAGATGGATGGCAACAGTTTTGGATTGATTCTTCTCAACTGCTTTCTAAAATGTTTTTGATCCAGCTTGATAGGAATAGTGTGCTGAATGATATTCTTGTCATACACTTTCAAATATAAATAATCCCATGCAAAAACATCAGAAAATTCAGAGAGTAAATTAATATACTTAACCTTTATTTCGGGAGAAAATATTTCTAATAACTTTACAAGCTTGGGCTAGTCAGCTATTCCAAGATTTACATCTTCAACTCCTTTGTTTGTAGGAACCAAGGTCAGTTTTCTCACCACATCATCCTAATCAAAGAGCTCCTCTAAAGGTGTGAGACCTCTAGGAATAATATTATCCTTTAGCTATAAATCCTCCATCTGATTTACCTCAATATCTTGTTCATCAGAATCACAAACATCATCAATGAAAGCATTCTTAAATTTTCCTTCATTCTGAAAAAAGGCATTAATTTCATTTTCATCCCAAAAAACTTGCCAATACCTCAAATTATTAGGAACAAG
>Ga0181465_101296_pt1 | contig 10749 bp, 3 predicted proteins | sample InSIn3gowninarea_FD_119076 | JGI IMG/M metagenome (GOLD analysis project Ga0181465, IMG submission 119076) | Clean room microbial communities from NASA Spacecraft Assembly Facility at Jet Propulsion Laboratory, Pasadena, California, USA -... ...
TTAGCTATCTATGTCCTTAATTTAACCTTTCCTTTTTTAAATTTCTCTTTCACTTTTTTATTGGTTTTCCATTTAGCAACCTTCATTTTATTACCTCTCTGGAAATTTTATTTTCTGGCTTTAAGACCCGCCTGCCCGAACATGGAGCAAGTATACCAGCAAAGCTATAAACTGGTGAAAATTAACCTTGCTACCGATACCATCGAGCGGGTATATACTTTTGAAGGCGTACTCAGCGACAAGAGTTATATTAACGATGTGCGGGTAGATACCCAGCGGAAAATAGCTTACTTAACCAATTCTAACGAAGGCGGTATAGTAGTAGTGGATTTAATTACCGGCCAGGCGCGCCAGTTACTCCAAAATCACTACTCCGTAAAACACGATCCTAATTTTACTTTACTGGTGGATGATAAAGAATTTAAAAAACAAGGCGAACCCGTGCATATTCAATCTGATGGTATTGCGCTTGCACCCGACGGAGAATGGTTGTACTACAAACCTTTGACCGATAATAAGCTTTACCGCATCCAAACCGAATACTTACGTAATCCCGATCTAAGCGAAACGGAAGTGGAAAGTCAGGTACAAGACCTCGGCCGCTTTACCACTACCGACGGAATGATCTTTGACTTGGATGGCAACTTATATTTAGGCGATTATCAGAATTACGCCATGGTGCAGATAACACCTGATCTGGAAATGAAAACCATTATGAAAGATGACCGCCTCATCTGGCCGGATAGTTACTCGCTTTCTACGGATGGGCATTTGTATATCAGCTGTTCCCAGATCAACAAACAACCCGATTACAACGAAGGTAAAAACCAGCGAACCTCGCCTTACACCATTTACAAGATGTTTTTACCTTAAAACAGCGTAAATTTATTTTATAAATTAATAAGCCTACTGGCTCCATTTTTTATTTTCACGGCCACATAGATCAGCCTCGTAATTAAAAGAAATGGAACAGTAGATTATTTTATAATTTCGAAGATAAGTAGTAAAGCAGTAAAAGGCTGATTGTATAGCACACAAAATAGTTTCAAAGACTGTATTTTGTAAAAAGAACTTTAAGGTTTATGGATCTTTAAATTTTCATTGCGTTTAATCTGAATACATTTTTAAATAAACAGACTCCCAATCCTGATTGCTGTTTTAAACAATTACTATGAAATAACTGCCCTTACTTGTTTTTTAATATTGTATGTTTAAAGGATATTAATAAGACTTATCCAAGCATACTATTCTATTTACTTATTAAATCTTTTTGAAAAAAATCAGCTAATTTGTTTCCAAGTATATTAGAGTATCAATATTTATTAAATAAAAAATAAATATCAACTTCTCACAACGAAAATTTTAAATATTTCGTAACCAAAAGTTTTATTTGAAAGTAAATAGAATAAAAGGAAGTAATATGGGATTAATTGAGTTACTTATATTTGGAATAATCGGAGCAATTTCCGGGCTTGCATTAGCATCTTTTACCAGTACTTGCAAAAAGGTTTTAACCGAAAGAAAGTTTTATTATACCTTCACTTCGTACATTGTCCCCTTTCTAACCTGCTTACCCCTTATGTGAAGTTGAAATTGAGTAACAGCAACTAATAAGCGTTTTTGTTTCCTTTAATCGCTTGCCAAATAGTTAAAATAACAATCCTTACATCCAGTAAGAACGACCAGTTTTCCAGGTACCAAAGATCCGCTTCTACCCGCTTCGACATTAACTCTGTTTCTTTGGTTTCGCCTCTAAAACCATTTACTTGCGCCCAACCCGTAATTCCGGGAGTTAAAAACTGGCGCACCATGTATTTGTCAATTACAGCCGAATAATCCTCCGTGTGTTTGAGCATGTGCGGCCGCGGCCCTACAACCGACATGTCACCCAACAACACATTGATAAATTGCGGTAGTTCATCAATACTAGTTTTACGAAGAAATGCACCCACCTTGGTCACCCGCATGTCGCCTTTAAAAGTTTGCTTCGTATCAGAGTCGGCATTCTCGGTCATGGTTCTAAATTTGAAACAATAAAAAGGCTTATTATCTTTGCCGGAACGCAGTTGCTTAAAGAACACGGGCCCTTTAGAATTTAACTTAATTATTATCCCCAGCACCGGTATTAACCAGCTTAGTACAAAAACAATCACGAAGGAAGAAAATACCACATCAAATGCCCGCTTCCGGATTTCGTTGGCCTTGTTTTCCAGTGGCTCAGCCCGGTGCACTAAGATTGGAAATTTACCGTTTTTACCGGTATATACATTATGTTCTAAAAAGTCGTTAATATCAGGCACCATCTTAAAACGGACCATCTGCTTATCCGCTTCCTGCATCAGCGATTTTATTCTGCTTACTTCTTTGTTTGGTAAGGCACAGTATACTTCCGAAATGCCCGACTTTCTCATGTAATCAAAACAATCGTTAACGTTACCCAATCGTGTTTGGTCTTCTAAAGTTACTTCGGCATTATCATCAAAAAGGCCTTCTACTTTAAATCCCAATTGAGGATTGGCATTTAAGTACTTGCTTAACTCGATTCCGGCCCGACTAGCTCCCAAAATTACAATTCGGGTATAATCTACCCAGAACTTCCGCTTGGCGCGTCTTAAAGCCAGAAAATAAAATTTCCAGAGAGGTAATAAAATGAAGGTTGCTAAATGGAAAACCAATAAAAAAGTGAAAGAGAAATTTAAAAAAGGAAAGGTTAAATTAAGGACATAGATAGCTAAATAATAAGTACTTAAGGCAAGCAGAGTAGCCTTCATAGTGGGCAGAGCATCTCTTCCTAATACATTATTATATAAGCCAAATAGCTTCGCGCAGTAAAACCAGAATAAATTTAAAAGCAGAAAATCCAGCTTATATAATTCGGATACATGGCTCATGGAAGAAATACCACCATCAATGCATAATGCTAGGATTATGGCAATATTTAAGATTAAATAATCAACAATAAGGTTGATATGTTTAAAATAAGTTGTGTATTTGTGTGTCATATATTAAAAACTATAATTATTATAAATATTTTTCAAGTAAATCAAGTTATAAATACAAAAATATCACCGAAATAATATTTTTTTTAACTAATTAGTAGTTTTAATAACTACAAATAAAATTACTAAAAAGATCAATTAGGATCAAGTTAATTTATTTTATAATCTTATTACATTTCAAGTAAAATTTTTATTACTAAAATTTAAAATTACGTATAAATACTGATTACGAAATCAACTCTGAAAGAGTACATTGCTTCTTTAATACATTATACTAAAAATTACCAAATTTATATCTACAAACATCTATTTAAATAAAGCCTTATTTATTTGTAAATTAATAATACAGATGTAAGTGAAAATGCTATTTACCTGTGTTAATCAGGCAACACAATGATCTAATAACGCCGACTAACTTAATCTGTTCTGTAACAACTCTTAAGTACTCATTTGCTATTTTATCTAACCTAGATAATCTTACTTTACACTTAATCATCCACCTAGATGGTTAAGCAAGTGGTGCTCTCCGTCTTTTTAATCTTAAATAAAATTTTACTTATCATGTGGTAAATCATTTACTATCAAACTATTATGTCTACAATATTTACACACCTTTATATTAAAAGATCAATTTCGTTGCTCTTAACATTGCTTATTTTTTTTATTTTTAATCAGATTCTCTTAGCTCAAGTACCTAACGATCCTAAAAGTAAGGTAGGCGCAGACAAACCTCAAAAGAAGAAAAAAGCTAAGTTCCCGCCCGAAGATTTAACCGGTGATTTACTTAAAAATGCCAAGTATAACTTTAAAGCTAGCGCATTAAAGAATGTAGGTTTACCTAAAAAAGATAAATCTTTAAATTCTGCCTCTTTACCTTTAGGTGCAGTTGGGGCCGTATCTAACGTCAATTTAACTGATCCTACTTCTTTACAGTTTGGCCCGGATGGTCGTTTATATGTATCCCAGCAAAATGGAATTATTTATGCGTTTACAATTACGCGCAGTGGAGCTAACAACTATTCAGTAACAAGCTCCGAAACTATCAACAACATCAATCTAATTCCGAATCATAACGATAATGGTGCTTTAAATACTTCCGTGAATACTCGTCAAGTAACGGGCATTTTGGTTACAGGCACGTCGTCCCAACCTGTTTTGTATGTTTCATCCAGTGATAGCCGTATTGGTGGACCATCCGGAGATTTGAACTTGGATACTAATTCAGGAATAATTTCCCGGCTCACTAAAATAAACGGTACCTGGCAAAAGGTAGATCTGGTGCGTGGCTTGCCGCGCTCCGAAGAAAATCATTCCAACAATGGGATGCAATTGAATGGCGATGGAACTGTATTGTACGTAGCCATTGGAGGTTCTACCAACGCCGGCTCCCCATCCACTAACTTTGCCTACACCGTTGAGTATGCTTTATCGGCCGCTATTATCTCGATTAACTTAAATACCATTAATAGCATGTCAGTTAAAAATAGTGGCACCAATACGGCCTATATTTATGATTTGCCTACTTTGGATGATCCTACCCGCAGCAATTCCTCTCCTGGGTTGGATGTAAACGACCCTTTTGGTGGAAACGATGGCTTAAACCAGGCGAAAATAGTATCGGGCGGACCAGTGCAAATATACTCTCCTGGCTACCGTAATGCGTATGATCTGGTCGTAACCAAAACCCCAGGCAAGGCTGGTCGAATGTATACCATTGACAATGGCCCTAATCAGGGATGGGGCGGTTATCCCCAAAACGAAGGTGGTGGCTCAGTAACCAATAATTATGTAGTAGGTGAGCCGGGTTCTACAGGTGCTGGCACGAATGATCCGCAGGTTAATAATCTTGATAATCTACACTATATAGGTAATATTGGCAGCTACGTTGCTGGCAGCTACTATGCCGGACATCCTACTCCTATTCGGGCTAACCCTGGGGGTGCCGGCCTTTATACCCATAACGGCTCTTCCGGCGTATTTCGGACCAGTACATCGGGTACTAATCCATTACCCGCTGACTGGCCACCAGTGCCGCAAGCCAACCCTATAGAAGGAAATTTCCAGCTAGGGGGCGTAAGTGATAATTCCATTCTAACTTTTTCTACTTCTACTAACGGGATAGCCGAATATACAGGATCTCATTTTAGTAATATTTTACAAGGTACTTTACTGGCAGCTAGTTTTGATGGAAAATTATGGAAAATTAAACCTACCGATTCAGGCACAGATGTTACTAATCCAAAAGGAGGTTCTAAGTTAATTCAGGATTTACCTTTTGCTTCTGGTTTTGGATCCACGCCTTTAGATGTTACTACTCAAGGCGATAATGATATTTTTCCAGGCACTGTATGGGTAGCCACTTATGGGTCTAATTCCATTACAGTTTTTGAGCCAGAAGCTTCAACGAGTTGTAGCGGCCAATATAATAGCTCTGATGATGACGGCGACAAATACACAAATGCTGATGAAATTGATAATGGTACTAACCCCTGTTCTGCCGCCAGCAAACCCGATGATAATGACGGAGACTTGGTTTCAGATTTAAATGACAATAATGATGATAACGATAGTTTAACAGATAACGTCGACTATTTCCCCCTGGATCCTCAAAACGGAACTACTACTAACCTGCCTATTCAGTATGATTTATTTAACAATTCGCCCGGAACCGGCTTTTTTGGTTTAGGTTTTACCGGTCTGATGAGCAACACAAAGCCAGATAACGATTACTATGATTTATATGATGAGAATAATTTAATTGCTGGCGGAGCCGTTGGCGCTTTTTCCGTAGTAGCCGTTTCGACAGGAGATGCTTATGGTACCATAAATAATCAGGAAAATGCTTTTCAATTCGGGGTAAATACCACCAGTAGTACTGGCCCTTTTAAGGTTCAAGGCCGAATGTTAGGTCCCTTTTTTAATAATCAGGCTCCCATACAGCATCAATCGCAAGGTATCTACATAGGAACCGGCGATCAGGACAACTATTTAAAGATCACCTTAAACGCTGGATCTAATGGAACAGAAGGCATACAAGTAGTTTATGAAAATAACGGGTCCGCGGTTGAGTACCAGTACCCACTTGATGGGGGGATGCCTAATTCTACCCTGGATTTATACTTGGATATAAACCCTTCTACCGGAACCGTACAGCCGAAATATGCCCAGGATGGAAACCAAATTATTTCTGTGGGTTCTCCTATTACAGTAAGTGGAGCACTTCTTACTGCAATACAGGGGACCCCGGCACTAGCTGTGGGTATAATTTCTACTTGCCTTGGGTCTAAACCTTTTACCGCAACCTGGGATGCTATTAATGTAACTACAGGTACTGTTACACCAGGTAATAAACTTGCTGTTTCACCAACCAGCTTACATTTCTTTTCGCAGCAGGCCGGCACTACGTCATCTTCTAAACCCGTTACCTTAACTAATAACCAATCTACTTCAACTCAAGTAACAGCGGTTACTCTTGCAGGCGCTAACAACAGTGAATTTAGCCATAATTTTACGACACCAATAATCATTAATGGAGGAGCATCAGCCACTATAAATGTTACTTTTAAGCCAGCTTCTGCTGGCGGAAAATCAGCCCAACTCCAGATAACGCAATCCGGAGTAAGTACGCCGCTTACGGTAGACTTAACGGGCGAAGGTATTAATAATTCTAACCAGCCACCTACGGCCAATGCCGGGACTGACAAGGCGATTACCTTACCCAACAATAGCGTAGTACTAAATGGCTCGGGAACAGATCCAGAGAGCACTACATTAGCCTACGCCTGGACTCAAAGCAGCGGTCCAAGCCAGGCTACCTTCAGCAGTACCACCGCTCAGAACCCAACAGTTAGTGGCTTAGTTGCTGGTTCATATGTGTTTAGTTTAGTGGTGAAAGATACCCCAGGAGCTAGCAGTCCTGCCGATCAGGTAAGCGTAATGGTAAATCCGGCTACGGGAGGCACTTTGATATACCGGATAAATGCAGGAGGCGGGGAGGTCACTAATTCGATCGGCACGTTTGCGGCAGATAATTATTTTTCCCCTTCTCCCGGATTCACCTATTTCAACACGGGATCTATTGCGGGAACCAGCAATGGCGCTATCTACCAAACGGAGCGTTCTTCTGATACTAACAACGGTACTTTCAGCTACAACTTTCCGGTAAAAAGTGCGCAATACAAGGTCATTCTGCACTTTGCCGAACTGTATTGGAATAGTAGCGGCCAGCGTTTGTTCGATGTTTCGCTGGAAAATAATAAAGTACTCGACAACTATGATGTTTTTCAAAAGTCGGGCGGATCAATGACGGCGACTGCAGAAACCTTCCTGGTGACGGTTACTGACGGCACCTTAAACCTGTTGTTCAGTGCTAGTTTAGCTGATGGCGGGAAAGACCGGCCCAAAGTTTCAGCCATTGAGGTTATTGAACAAACCTCCACTACGAACCAGGCACCGGTACTGGCCAGCATTGGCAACAAGACTGTCACCGTAGGACAAGCCTTAACTTTCACCGCCACTGCCACTGATCCGGATGCGGGGCAAAGCAAAACCTTCTCCCTGGTTAGTGCGCCCAGCGGGGCTGCCATTAACGCCTCCACGGGGGCTTTCAGCTGGACCCCGGCTACGGCCGGCACCTTTACTTTCACCGTGAAAGTAGCCGATAATGGTTCCCCCGTCCTGACCGATGAAGAACAGATTACCGTCACCGTGAACCCAACTTCCACCGGCAGCCAGCAGCTGGTCAGCTTTACGTTAATCAATGCCGATACGGAGCAGGAAATTAAAACCATCGCCGCCGGAGAAACTTTGAACCTGAATACGCTGCCGACCAAGAACCTCAACATCCGGGCCAATACCAATCCGACTACCGTGGGTAGTGTTAAGTTTGAACTGAGCGGCCCGCAAACCAAAACTGGCGCTGAGACGGCACCGCCTTACGCTTTGTTTGGTGATAGTAACGGCAACTACAATGCCTGGACCCCAGCCACGGGTACTTACTCCTTAACGGGCACCCCTTACTCAGGAGCCGGAGCTAGTGGTACGGCTGGCACCCCTCTAACCATCTCCTTTACCGTAAGCACCCAAACTTCCACTACGAACCAGGCACCAACGGCTAATGCCGGTTCCGATAAGTCAATTACCCTGCCTACCAACAGCGTTGGTTTAACCGGCTCGGGTACGGACCCGGAAGGCAGCGTCTTAACCTATGCCTGGACGCAGAGTAGCGGTCCCAGCACGGCAACTATCAGTAGCACCAGTTCCCAAAACCCAACTGTGAGCAACTTAATTCAAGGTACTTACGTGTTCAGTCTGGTGGTGAAAGATAGCCAGGGAGCTAACAGTTCTCCCGATCAGGTGAGTGTGGTAGTTAATCCGGCTCCAAGCGGCAGCCAGCAGCTGGTCAGCTTTACGTTAATCAATGCCGATACGGAGCAGGAAATTAAAACCATCGCCGCCGGAGAAACTTTGAACCTGAATACGCTGCCGACCAAGAACCTCAACATCCGGGCCAATACCAATCCGACTACCGTGGGTAGTGTTAAGTTTGAACTGAGCGGCCCGCAAACCAAAACTGGCGCTGAGACGGCACCGCCTTACGCTTTGTTTGGTGATAGTAACGGCAACTACAATGCCTGGACCCCAGCCACGGGTACTTACTCCTTAACGGGCACCCCTTACTCAGGAGCCGGAGCTAGTGGTACGGCTGGCACCCCTCTAACCATCTCCTTTACCGTAAGCACCCAAACTACGGCTGTATCTGCTCGAACTAGCAGTAAAAATGATTATCCGGTAGAAATATCACCAACCGAGTATCCGCTAATTATAGCTTCGCCAAATCCGTTTAAGGATGTGATTAATCTTAAAGTTGAAGATAACGAACCACAGGAGTATAGCATAAAGGTATATGATGAGCTTGGAAAACTACTCTATCATAATAGTTTTAAACCTTCATCGCCAAATGCCGATGTACTACAAATTCAATTATCAGATGGATATATTCCAAAAGGTATGTATCTGTTACATATTGAAAACAAGACAAAAAAGGCGATAAAAGTATTGAAAATTATAAAAGATTAAAGACTAAAAATCTTAAGAATGGTTATCCAAAAAGAATAACCATTCTTAAGATTTTTAATTTAGTAAACACCGAAGCAACACCCTACCTACTGAATAACTTAATGAAAGTAAGTAAAACCATTAAACTTTAGTCCATAATAATTTTACGTTTTCAAGGGAAGGTTTGGGTAGTTACTTAACAATAATAATTAACATTATGAAAAACTTATTTTTACTTATTAATAACTCGGTTGGAAAATTGATTTTTGCTTTAATAAGTATAGTTTCAATTTTTTTTTATACCCCAACTACTTCCGCACAAGTTACATCCACCGGCAGTTGGCAAACCTTAATCTCAAATGCTGGCAATGCAATTGGCCGGGAAGAAAATGCTTATGTGCAAGCGGGTAATAAGTTTTACCTTTTGGGAGGTAGAGGCATCGTGCCAGTTCAGGAGTATAACCCAACTACTAAAACCTGGACGAACAAAGCTAATATACCTATAGAGATGAACCACTTCCAAGCCATAACTTTAAACGGTCTGATTTATGTTGTGGGCGCCATGAATGGGGGCTTCCCGAACGAAGTACCGTTGGCAAGTATCTACATCTATAATCCGGTAACTGATAAATGGATAATCGGACCATCTATACCACAGGCTCGCCGCCGTGGCTCGGCCGGGGTAGTAGTGTATAATAATAAAATTTATGTAATAAGTGGCATTACAAATGGTCATTGGAACGGTTGGGTAAACTGGTTCGATGAGTATGACCCCGCTACTAACACCTGGAAAACTCTGCCAAATGCGCCTCGCGCTAGAGACCATTTTCACGCAGCTGTCATTAATGATAAAATCTATGTTGCTGGTGGCCGACGGAGCTCAACGAGCACTGGTCAGACTTTCGAGTTAACAATTCCGGAGATAGATGTTTATAATTTTTCTACTGGAATTTGGTCAACATTACCCAGTAGCAGCAATATTCCTACTCCAAGAGCTGGCGGGGGCACAGTAGCTTTAGGCAACGAGCTTGTAGTCATTGGGGGCGAGAGTACCCAACCCACTGCACATAAAGAAACAGAAGCTTTAAATGTAGCAACCAATGTATGGCGTCGCTTAGCAGATATGAACCAAGGGCGCCACGGTACGCAAGCCATTGAAAGTAATAATGGTATTTACATTGTTGCAGGTGCGGGCAACCAGGGGGGTAGCCCTTTGTTAAGCTCACACGAAGCTTACTATCCCTCAAGTACTACCACTCCTACTGGAACAGCTTTAACTCAAAGTCAGTTAACTACTCCGGCCACCTTAGATTTTGGGCAAGTAGCTACAAGTTCTACCACGAATAAAACCCTTACATTAAGTAATACAACAGGCAACCAAGCCATTGTCGTTTCTACCATTATTAAAACTGGTGATGCTTCATTTTCTTTCAGTGCTCCTTATTCTATGCCGTTTGTTATTCCGGCAGGAGGCAGTGTTAACGTTAATGTTACCTTAAACCCAACAAATGGGTGTGCGTGCAAGCCGTATACATCGATGCCGAAAACACGCTTTGGGTAGTAGATCCCGCCTGCCCGAACATGGAGCAAGTATACCAGCAAAGCTATAAACTGGTGAAAATTAACCTTGCTACCGATACCATCGAGCGGGTATATACTTTTGAAGGCGTACTCAGCGACAAGAGTTATATTA